>Ga0316227_1000616_pt1 | contig 48802 bp, 36 predicted proteins | sample TBH18019metaG_FD_206012 | JGI IMG/M metagenome (GOLD analysis project Ga0316227, IMG submission 206012) | Freshwater microbial communities from Trout Bog Lake, Wisconsin, USA - TBH18019 | ecosystem: Environmental > Aquatic > Freshwater > Lake > Hypolimnion/Profundal zone | place: USA: Wisconsin... | reverse complement strand
GCAGGAGAGATTTTGCGAAATCCTCACGGGCTTCGCGGAGATGCGGCCATGTTTCACTCGAACCAGCCGGACAGAACCCGAGATAGCCGAGCTCCTGTCCGATACACGAAAGAAACTATTAAGCGAGAAGTTCCGCATGGAAAATGCGGCATCTTTATTGCCGGAGCAATGGACAGTTTTTGCACCGGTGAATCGCCAGGTTACTCTGGAAAAATTCCAGTTGGCAACTATTCCCACAGAGATCCATACCGGGAATGGGACAATCAGCCCTCGTCTTGTCAATGTCGTGGACGGCAGACTGGATTTGAATCCGTTCGTTGGCGGGACCGGCGGACAACGTTGCGCCTATGTATTCATCCCACTCTCGCTGAGCGAGGAAGAAAATCTGGCTTTCGGCTTTGGCGCGGATTGGTGGTTTGAGGCGTTCCTTGATGGCGAATATCTTTGTGACACAATGCGAACGGGGAATATGAGCTGCGGATATAGTTATTACGACCATATGAAGCGGGTGCATTTGGCCAAGGGCAAGCACTTGCTCTCAATTCGCGTCATCAGCGGCATAAGTGGGTATCAATTGTGCGCTGGCCTTTTTCCCGATCCAGACAAAAATGCAAAATAAAGGTTCTTGGAATCAATCAGTGGACCTCGTTTGAAGAGGGAACGACATGTTCCTTGAGCACATTAGTTTCAAGCGACATTTTTCCGTTCCAGGCGCCTCCGCGAGCCGATCTGCAGAATAAAGTTAGAGAAGTGTCCGCCTTTTAATGATGAAACAATTATTCAGAAATCAACATGGATGTTCCTTTTTGCATGTGCTACCTGTCTGGCAAGCGGGGACGAAAGTGAACAAAGTGCAAAGCAAGGAGAAACTCGGATGAATGCGATTATGCCCGGCCCATTGGTTATGGATTTGAGCAGCGATTGGAAGTCTAAGATTGATCCCTCCAACTCAGGAGAGCGAGAGGAGTGGTTTGCCGCCTCCGCTTCGGATGAGTCATGGAAACCAGTCTGCCTCGAGCGATACCGAATGACTCACCGCAATGGACGATACAAAGACGCGGTTTGGTATTCCAAGGAGTTTTCTTTATCTCGCGATGACAGTGGTCGGCCACTCTGGTTGGTCTTTTACCTGACTGAGGGGCGCACAACGATTTGGCTGAATGGGAAACCCATTGGCGGGCAGGTCTCTCCACCGGTCGCAGGAATGAGAAACAAGCCTTGGGCATTGAATATCACCGAGCACGTGAAATCCGGAGAAAAACTTCGGTTGGTTGTGCGTTGTGAGCAAATCCAACTTCCAGCACAGGTTGCTGTTGGTAACCGAAATCAAATTGCCGGATTAGCCATCCCGATAGAGCTTCGTCATGAACTTAACGAGAGCGAAGTAAAAAAGCCGAGCGTTGCAGAGGACTCTCCCAAGATTTGCATGAATACCGCAGGATTTCTCTCGAAAAGTCCAAAATATTTTGTCGTTTTGAATGCGCAGGATCAGGACGATGAATTCGAAGTTCGAAATTATTGCCCCTCAGGAACAACGGCTTATCGAGGAAAACTACGCAAGGGATCGGGCGATTTTGGCTCAGGGATGGTTGGCGATTTCAGCGAACTTACCGACGAAGGGGTCTATATTATCGTGTGCAAAAACGCCGTTTCTGAGGCGTTTTTTATCGACGACAACGGGCTGAATTATCCGCTCCGAATGATGATCAATCATTTTACCAGTAAGCGCTGTGGGCATACTGATCGGGGGTATATGGAGCAACCTTGTCATGAGTATGTTTTTCGGGTTGACAACGGCGAGCCTATTGATCTCTCCGGCGGGTGGCATCAGTCCTGCGATTATAATAAAAATCCATTGGGTTGCTCATATGGAATGCTGGGCTTGAGTCAATTGGGACTTTCGAACCCAGTCTGGGTCGACACTGTTGCGGACGAGCTTCGATGGGGTTGTCAATACTTCCAGAAACTGGTGCGTCCCGACGGTGGCGTGATGAATGGCCCCACGGCGATGGACGGGAGGTCTGCTAATGTGGACGATAATTCGCCTGGGGCGATGTACAATACTCTGTGCGGCTTGGCCATGTCTGCTCAGTTTTTCAAGGAAACGGAAGAGGCCTTTTCGCGCCTGTGCCTCGCAAAAGCGGTGAGCATCTGGAATTATATCACCAGGCCTTCGAGAGGGGGGGAAACCTACAAATTCCCATTTGGGATAGATCCGGTCGAAAACGAGATTTGGAATGCACGCAATTTCCAAGGCTCGTCATTTGATATAGGAGATCAATTATTCGCCGCCATGCTTCTATATGATGCCAGCGGCGATAAGCATTTCCTCGAATCCGCTGCTCGTTGTGCTTCTCAACTCGCCGACCTCCAAGTCGGCGGAAACGTACATGAGAACCCTGCCGCGGGCTGCTTTTATGACTCCGCAAAAAAGAAGGAATTCGCCGTGCGCCAGGTTCTCGGAATGGACTGGGGGATGATTGGACTCTGTGCGGCGGTGGAAAAGATGCCGGAACACCCGGACCGCGACCGCTGGCTCAAAACCCTCGAGCGGGTCGCCGATCAGTATGCATTGATGTCTCAGCGAAATCCATGGGGGTTGATTCCATTGTTTTGGTTTTCCAGTCCACATCCTGGAGCGCATCCAGCAGGCAGTGCTTTCTATAGATATTTCTATATGGCCGACGGATTGAATGCAGGAATCCTCCGTGCATCTGTATTTCTTACTCGAGCGTACAAGCTACTGCCCAAGCCGGAATACTTGGTCGCGTCGGCCCGCCAGATAGACTGGGTGCTAGGCGGCAATCCGCAACAAACGAGTTTTGTTGAGGGCGTTGGGCAGAATCAGCCATTGCGTGTTCTGGGTAGGCCATACATGCCGAAGGTTCCAGGCGCGGTGATGACCGGATTTCAGGGCTTACCTGAAGAGGACGTGCCTTGTATCTATGGAACCAGTGTCGAATATGACATTCCAGATACGGGCATGTTGATGTGGGCCCTCTGCGATTGGAAAAAGCAATTTGGATGCGGCCAACGCGTGGAAAGAGATTCTGGAGAGTTAGGCGGGAAGCTTCGTACGGAAAAAGCGGCATCTTCCTTGCCGGAACAATGGACAGTTTTCGCGCCGGTGAATCGCTCTTTCACTCTGGAAAAGTCACAGTTGGCAACGATTCCCTCAGTGATCAATGCCGGGAACGGGACAATCAGTCCTCGTCTTGTGAAAGTCGTGGATGGCCGGCTGGATTTAAATCCGTTCGTTGGTGGGACCGGGGCGCAACGTTGCGCCTATGTATTTATCCCAATCTCGCTGAGCGAGGACAAAAGCCTGGTGTTCGGATTTGGCGCGGATTGGTGGTTTGAGGCGTTTCTTGATGGCGAACATCTTTGTGACACGATGATAAATGGAAATCTGAGTGATGGATACAGCAGCTTCGACCATATGAAGAGGGTGCATTTGACAAAGGGCAATCACTTGCTCGCAATTCGGGTCATCAGCGGCATATGTGGGCATCAATTGTGCGCCGGCCTTTTTCCCGAGTCAGACAAAAATGCAAAATAAAGGTTCTTGGAATCAATCAGTGGGCCTCGTTTGAAGAGGGAACGACATGTTCCTTGAGCACATTAGTTTCAAGCGACATTTTTCCGTTCCAGGCGCCTCCGCGAGCCGATCTGCAGAATAAAGTTAGAGCAATATCCGCCTTTTGCAGCAAATACGGAATTGATTATTATCATTTCCTTCAGGAACCCGGCATTCCGAGATTATTCGGCGATCTGGAAAAATATCCTGCGGATGCCCTTGGGACAGTCAAGCGTCCGCATGGCGGCGACATGGACGGCTTGGACAGGACATTGTGCATCAGCAGTCCGATTGTCCAGGAGCACTACCGGAACATGACGCGGAAATTTGTGCGGGAATATCCTGATGTCAAGGGGATTTGGTTTTACAATCTTGACGGCCGTGGCTGGCTATGTACTCCGGAATTGTGCGAACGCTGCAAAAAGATATGCGCTGATTCTCCGGCTAACAAATATAACCCGTGGGAAACACAGGCGCTACTCATCTCCTTACTGGCGGAGACGGCGCATGAGGTTCGGGCCGATTTCGACTTCCGTTCATTTGCCGCTGTCCACCATAAAGGCGGAGCGGTTGAGAAATTGCTTAGGTCGTCCAGTGGATACAATTCCCTGACGGGCAACTGGAACGGGTCAGACCATGACATAATGGTTCCCGATGTGGCCGAACCTGCACCTGAGTTCGTCGTCGCGCAAAAAGTGTGCGCGGAGCGGTTGATCCCGATGGTTGCATATTTTTCTTTCAACAACCTTGAACAGGTCTCGCGAAGCCTTCCGTTTCCATTCCATGTGTGCGATGCGCTTAATAAATTCAAGGGCTGGGGGATAACCTGTATCAATGAGGTTGTCGGGCCGATCCCGGAGCATAACTCGATCAACGCCCTAGTCATGAGAGAGTTTCAATCAAACCCGGACCAGAGCCCGGAGGTGTTTCTTCCCGCCCTGGCTGGCCGACAGTTTGGGGAAAAGGCTGGGGTTGAGGGAAATAGCTGGATTGTCTCTCAACATTACACCAGGTGTCGGCGGTCGGTCAAAGTGCACCAGCTCGGGTCGGAATAGAAGGCTTCAAAGTGCACCACTTGTAGGACGCAGAAACAGTTTCATTTGAACGCTTGAGGGCGGTTTGAATGGGGCATGTCCAACGTCCTGAAAGTGAGCCACCAAGAAACGATCCGCAGTTTACATGAGAAAGGCTGGTCCGAGCGGCGCATCGCGCGTGAGCTGGGGATCAACCGGCGCACAGTCAAGCGGTATGGGTCAAAGTGCACCATTTCGACCCCCGGCTCTGAGGAGGGGGAGCAGGCAAAGTGCACCATTCCGACCGCCGGCAAAACGGTGGGACGCCAGAGCCAGTGTGAGCCGTTTGCTCTATCGATTGGAGCGAAGGTTGAGGTCGGGCTGAGTGGGCAGCGGATTTATCAGGATTTGGTGGAGGAGAGCGGATATGCGGGATCCTACGAGGCGGTGAAGCGATTTGTGGGCAAGCTTCGCAAGAGGCAGCCCGCGCGGGTGTGGCGCATGGAAAGCCAGCCCGGAGAAGAGATGCAAGTGGATTTTGGTCTGGGAGCGCCGATTGAGGATGGGTCAGGCGGCAAGAGGCGTCGGAGTTGGGTTTTGCGTGCGGTATTGAGTTGTTCGAGGAAGGGCTACAGCGAGGCGGTGGTTCGGCAGGACACCGAAACGTTCCTGCGCGCTCTGGAAAATGCGGTGCGCTCTTTTGGCGGAGTGCCGCTGATGCTCAATCTGGACAACCTGAAGGCGGCGGTGCTCAAGGCGGATTGGTTTGATCCGGAGATGAACCCGAAGCTGGCCGACTTCTGCCGCCATTACGGGATGCATGTCGTGCCGTGCCGACCCTGGACCCCGCAGCACAAGGGGAAGGTGGAGCGAGGAGTCGGCTATGTGCGCAACAACGCGCTCAAAGGGCGGCGGTTCAAAACGCTGGCCGAGGAAAACATCCATTTGCAGAGGTGGGAATCGGGGGTCGCCGACAAACGCATCCACGGCACCACCTGCAAACAGGTGGCGGCCTGTTTTGAGTTGGAACGCCCCCACCTTCAAGCTCTGCCCTCGTCGCTCTTTCCGTGTTATCAAGAGGCCCGGCGCAACGTGCATCGGGACAGTTACGTGGAGGTGCAGAAGTCGTTCTACGAAGCGCCGCCGGAGCTTATCGGCCATCAGGTCTGGGTGCGATGGGACAGCCGTTGCGTGCGCATTTACAACGACCGCATGGAGCAGGTGCAAATCCACACCCGCATAGAGCCTGGCAAGTTCAGTCGCTGCCTGGGAGCAGGAGGCTTCAGCACTCCGGTTCGGATCTCGTGCAAATACTGGGTGAGTCGCGCGGCGGTGCTGGGCGATCAATGCGGCCAGTGGGCACAGTCGTCAGTCGATACACGCGGGCCGGAGTCGTTGCGATCCATCATGGCGCTGTGCGGCCTGATCAAAAAACACTCTGCCGCCGCATTGGACGCAGCCTGCGGCAAAGCGCTTAAAAGCGGCACCCGCCGGCTCAAAGACATCAAGAGGCTCATCGGAGAACAAGCCACACAGGGCAACTTTGGCTTTGCCGAGAGCCATCCCCTGATCCGCGATCTGAAAATCTACAGCGAGTTCATCAACCAACAACAAGACCCATACCATGATCCACACACTCAAACAACATGCCCGCAACCTGCGGCTTTCAGGGCTGCTTGACAGCCTGGAGCTGCGTTTACAGGAAGCTGAAGCCAACCGGCTCCCCTACGCCCAGTTCCTGGAACTGGTCTTCCAGGACGAAATCAACGTGCGGGAGCAGCGCACAATCGCCCGGCGCAACAAATCGGCCAGCTTCCGCGAGCCGCGTTCCCTGGAAAACTTCGACTTCGGCTTCAATCCCGGCGTCAACCGCGCTCAGATTTACGAACTGGCCGCCTGCCACTTCGTGCGCGAGCGCCGCGACGTGCTTCTGATCGGGCCTCCCGGCGTCGGGAAAAGTCATCTGGCCCAGGCCATCGGATATGAGGCGGTCAAGGCCGGGTTCGTGGTCCTCTACCGCTCGATCTTCGATCTTGTGCGTGAGTTGCTTGACGAACAGACCCAGGCTGGAGAGAGCCGTCTGCTCAAGAAATACATCAAGCCCGACCTTTTGGTCATCGACGACATGGGTCTGAAAATCCTCCCGGCCAAAAGTGGCGAAATCCTTTTGGAAATCATCATGCGCCGATACGAAAACCGTTCCACCATGATGACCTCCAACCGTCCCATCGAAGAGTGGGGCAAACTCCTGAGCGATGTCCCTGCTGCCAGCGCCATCCTCGACCGACTGCTCCATCACGCCGAACTCATCCCGATCAGCGGCCGCAGTTACCGCCTTCAGGAAAGTGCCGGACAACGTTCCACCCAAAAACAAAAAACAGCCCGATCGAAAACCGCATGATTGGATTAACAAATGGGGAACCACGGTTCCCCAAACCCCTCCTCTAAGGGGAACAGTGGCAGCCTATGGCTGCTACATCCCAGCATGAGACCCGATATTACCTTGCTAAAACCAACCCATCCCATTTAGAAAACCACTGCGTCCAAAGTGGTGCACTTTGATTCGACCGCAGGTGGTGCACTTTGAACCGACCGCCGACATAACTACTACAAATGCCGCCCCAAGTCTAGAATCGCCGTTCTTGCCGCCCCAGGCTCTCACACGCAATCGCCCGATTGGAATCAATGGGACGATGGGTTTCCGGCCCGTAGAGGAACCGCCATACCTTCTCAGTGTCTTGCAATCCGATCTCAATTGCCGCCTCGACTGGTGTCAGAAATATCTTTTCCTCCGCTCTGCAAATCCGCCCGATTTCCTTGGCGAAGTCCTCAGGCCACGGCCCCATGTCGAATTCATGCGGCTGCTTTGCGAGAATTGTCCTCCTGATGATGAATCGATATTTGTAGCACCAGTTGGGACCGAGCGCATCAGACATCCCCCCATCCTCCACGCTCATTTCCTTGCCGATCGCGGCGAGCTTCTGCCGGAAATATCTCGACCGAGGAGTGTTCCAAGCGAAGCGGGAATTCCAGTTCCTTGCCGCTTTCCCATATTCCACCAGCCTCACACCCTTGTCCTCTTTCCTCCGGGCATCCACGTGCTTGCTCACATACTTGCCGATATAGAACGCGATGGCATCTGCCGTGCTTTTGACCGGCAGCAGCTCATGCCGACCAAACTCGAACTTGGGGAGGCACTCCCGCAGAAACGCCCATTCATCCCGCAGGGCTTGAGGCGCTGACCGATAGTTCTTTTGGTCGAACTCTTGAAAGTCGCACCCGGTGCGGATGTCGAACGGCAGGACGACCAGCAGATGACCGTGGAATCGTCCACTCTTGCTCCCCCGCTCGACGATCTTGATTCTGTCCCCATACCGGTCGTGAAGGACATGGGTCCGCAGGGAGTTGAACCGCCGCTGGTATTCCTTCGGGCTGACATCATCAGGAGTGGTGAGGGTCACGAAGCCGATTCTCTCGATCCCATGCTTTTGCACCATGATTTGGATATTCTGCCGGAGGGCCTCAGCCGTTTTCCGATGGTTTCCGGTCAGGCAATTCAGCTTCTCATCGACAGCCTCATCCCTCCCCCTCCTCTCTCCGGTTGAGTTGTTACTAGAAAGACAAGGAAGGGGCGGCGCCCCCGCTGGCGCGGGGGCATCCGCCCCTTGTCTTGTCAGATCGCACCAACCCTCAAACGGGAGAAAAGCAGCAGAGTTTGCTACGTTTTTTGCTACGCTGGCATTTTCTGCTTTTGTAACTACCTTGAAACCAACTGTTTCTAAGGACTGGCTGGGGAGGGAATCGAACCCCCGACACGAGGATTTTCAGTCCTCTGCTCTGCCAACTGAGCTACCCAGCCGCGAACAGAACAGAATACTGGGAACGGTTCTTCGGGCAAGCATTTCCAGCAAGAAAAATCCGGGGCCGGAGCCGCTGGGCCAAGAAAAATTCACAGGCCTTTGTGGATCAGGTGAAAAACGTCGGTGTTGTCGCGGAAGCCGGAGAATTCCTCGGAGCCTGGGCCGGCACTGACGGCCACGGCATCCTCGGCGGTCCCAACAGCCGCGGCAGTGGTGAATGCGGAGGGTTCCGTGTGGGCGATTCCACCGGGCGCTGTGGTTTGTCCGGAACCGGGTCCCGTCGACCATGTGAGCGAGGGAACTCCCTGCGCGTTGATGCCGAGAATGGCCGCCCCTTTGTCGTTGCGGAAGGAATAGCCGTTGAGCCGGAGCCCCCCGGAATTCTGTGTGCCGGCGACAACGATGAGGGCCTTTTCGCCCGCGTATTTCCGGGCGACCGACACCGCCTGGTCGAGCGCGACGATTTCTTTCAACGTCCTCTCTCCCTTGTTCTGTGAAGCAGCCTTTCCGGCAAGCCCGGCATCCACCACGAGGAGATACCCTTTCGGATTGTATTGGAGGAAAAGGATGGCCTGGAGAACCATCTCCGACAACGATGGCTGCGAGGCCTGCACCTCATCCGCGTAAGCGAGCTGTCCGGCGCTGAAAAGCCCGAGCACCTTCGGGGTCCGCCAGATCGGGGTGCTTTCCATTTCCTGCTGGTTGCGGACGATGTCGTAGCCCTTGTTTCTCATTTCGAGAATCAGGTCCCGTCCATCCTTGCGCCGCCCGTCCTTGCTGTCGGGAAGGAAATCTGCCGCGCCACCGCCAAGCAGGACGTTGACATCGGAGGCTTCCGCCAACTGTAGCCCGATCGCCTGAAAGTCGAGGGGGTCGGAAGTTTTGGCATAGAAAGCGGCCGCAATCGCGTCGGTAAGCGCGGTGTTGGAAACGATGCCGGTCGCCCTCCCGCTCTTGCGCGCCAGTTCCAAAAGAGTGGGCAGCGGGGTCCTTCCCGCCTCGAGACGCAATGTCCGGTTGTTCGGTTTTTGGCCGGTTGCGATAGCCCCGGCGGCAGAGGCGGAGTCGGCCACCGCAAAATCGTTTGCCTGCGTGGTGAGCAGCGCGAGATGGGGGAACTTCTCGATCTCAAGCCGGTAATCCGCGCCACCCGCGTAGATCCTGGCGGCACTCAGAGCCGACGGGCTCAGGTTGTCGGAAAGAAACAGGATGATGGCGAACGGCTTCTGGACGACCCAGTTGGCGTAGAAAAGAACGCCGACCGCCAGGAAGACCAGCAGGCAGCCCAAGGCGAGGAGCCGGTTGCGCAGTTTTTTGCTCACGGAGGATCATTGTGCCGGATGCGAGCGGAGGACAACAGGAATATTTCGATCGCATTTCCCCTTGCTCCTGTCCGAGCCCATGTGTCAGATTCCTCCACTGCCCTGCGGACAGGAGAATGCTTCAAACGGATTTTCCCAGTCGCAGAATGGGCGGGTCACATTGCCCTGTGGTGTAATGGTAACACAGTGCCCTTTGGAGGCATTATTCATGGTTCGAGTCCATGCGGGGCAGCCACTTGTTGAATATCAGCAGACAGGGCCACATAGGGCGTGAATCCATTTGACAGCACGATGCCCCCAGCTTAAAACGACATTCGAAATATTCGAATATCGAAATATGTTTTCATGTGTCGGGCAATGCGCTGACGAGGTCCTTGACGTGGTTCCGCCCGTCATGCGTTCGATTCGAGCCAGAATGGGCGGACGCTCTATTGATGGGCTTTCCGTGGGGCACTTCCGGGCGCTGGCGTTTGTCGGGATGAACCGGGGCGCGACTCTCGCGAATCTTTCCGCCAGGGAGGAGCTTCGAACCCACAGCCAAAGGAAACGATAACAATGCCCAACGCCACCAAGCAAACGCGTTCAAATAAACAAGAGCCCCTGTCGCGCAAACTTGTCCCCTGGAAAGGTTGTCTGATTGGTGCGCAGATCCTTGTGATCGCGGCGACGGGCTGCAAAAAGGATGAGGCGCCATCGACCAGTTCCAAAAAGACCGGGCCGGCGGCGGTCTCGATCAGCACGGTCAGCGCGCGCCGCGGAGACATCGGTGTCTACGTGAACGCACTCGGCGTCGTCACGCCGGTCAGCACGGTCTCGATCAAAAGCCGCGTGGACGGACAGCTCATGGCGGTCAACTACAAGGAAGGCCAAGAAGTTCAAAAAGGAGACCCTCTGGTGGAAATTGACACGGGGCCTTACCAGGCGGCTGTGGCGCAGGCCGAAGGCCAGATCGCGCGCGACAAGGCATTGCTGGAAAACGCCAAGCTGGATCTCGATCGGTATCAGAAGGCCCTCCTCAGCAACGCGATCCCCAAGCAGTTGCTCGACACGCAGATTTCGACGGTCCACCAATACGAGGGCACCGTCCAACTGGACCAGGGCCTGCTGGACAACGCGAAGGTGCAGCTTGCCTACTGCCACATTGCGGCACCGATTTCCGGGCGGGTGGGGATGCGCGTGCTGGACGCCGGAAATATCGTGCATGCCGGCGATGCCACCGCTCTCCTCGTCATCACCCAGCTCAAGCCGATCACCGTCATTTTCAATGTCGCGGAGGATTATCTTCCGCAAATCCAGGAACGGATGAAAAACGGGGCCCCGCTTGCTGTGGAAGCCTACGACCGCGCGCAGCTCGCGAAAATTGCGACGGGCACCCTGCTGACATTCGACAACCAGATCGACACCGCCACCGGCACGGTGAAGCTCAAGGCGCTTTTCGACAACGAGGGCGGCGCGCTCTTTCCCAACCAGTTCGTGAACGCCCGTCTGCTGGTGGACACCAAGCGCGATGTGGTCCTGCTCCCGAACCCGGCCATCCAGCGCAACGCGCAGGGGGCGTTTGTCTATTTGGTCAAACCCGACCAGACCATCGCGATGCAAGCGATCACCGTCGGCACCACGGACGGGAACGAATCGGAAGTCGTGGGGGTGGAACCGGCGGATGTCATCGCCTCCGATAATTTCAGCCGCTTGACCGACGGGGCGAAAGTCACCCTGCGGGCCGGGCACGGCGGACAAAAAGACGAAAAGCCAAGCGGAAAGAATCAGAATCCTTCGCGGTGAGCCCGTCGCGCCCATTCATTCTGCGGCCGGTGGCGACGTCGCTGCTGATGGTGGCGATTTTGCTCACCGGGCTGGTCGCATACCGGCAGTTGCCGGTTTCGGCCTTGCCGCAGGTGGATTACCCGACCATTCAAATCGTCACCTTTTATCCGGGGGCAAGCCCCGATGTCGTCGCGTCGGCGGTCACGGCGCCGCTGGAACGCCAGTTCGGGCAATTGCCCGGCCTGAACCAGATGACGTCGATCAGCTCCGGCGGAAGCTCGATCATCACGCTTCAGTTTTCGCTCGACCTGAACATCGACGTGGCCGAGCAGGAGGTTCAGGCGGCGATCAACGCCTCGCAAAGCTATCTGCCCGCCGGGCTCCCCTCCCCTCCGATCTACAGCAAGTCGAACCCCGCCGACACGCCGATCCTCACGCTGGCACTGACCTCGAAGGCGATTCCGCTGGCAAAGATCGAGGATTACGCGGACACGCGGCTGGCGCAAAAGATTTCGCAGGTGCCCGGCGTCGGGCTTGTGACGATCAGCGGCGGCCAGAAACCCGCGGTGCGCATCCAGGTGAATCCCACGGCGCTTTCGTCCTACGGCTTGAGTCTGGAAGATGTCCGCGCCGCGCTCCAGCAAACCAGCATCAACCAGGCCAAGGGAAACTTCGACGGCCCGAAACAGGCGTATCAAATCAACGCCAACGACCAGATTGTCACGAGCAAGGATTACCGGGCTGTCGTGGTGGCCTACCGCAACGGCGCGCCGGTGGTGCTTTCCGAGGTCGCGACGGTTCTGGACGACGTGGAAAATTCGAAGTTGGCCGCGTGGAGCAACGACCAGCCCGCGGTCATCGTGAACATCCAGCGCCAGCCGGGCGCCAACATCATCCAAGTCGTGGACCGGATCAAAAAATTGCTGCCGCAGCTCCAGGCCAGCCTCCCCGCCGACGTGAAAGTTTCGATCCTCACCGACCGCACGGTGACGATCCGCGCCTCGGTGCAGGACGTGCAGTTCTCGTTGCTGCTGACCGTCGCGCTGGTCGTGCTGGTGATTTTCCTGTTCCTGCGCAACGTGTCGGCGACGGTCATCCCGAGCGTGGCGGTGCCGCTGTCCATCGTCGGCACCCTGGGCGTGATGTATCTGCTCGGCTACAGCCTGAACAATCTCACGCTCATGGCGCTGACGATCTCGACCGGCTTTGTCGTGGACGACGCGATCGTGATGATCGAGAACATCGTCCGCTACGTCGAGGCGGGCGAAAAACCGATGCAGGCCGCGCTGAAGGGGGCCGAGCAGATCGGCTTCACCATCGTGTCGCTGACGATTTCGCTCATCGCGGTGCTGATCCCGCTGCTGTTCATGGGAGACATCGTCGGGCGGCTGTTCCGCGAGTTCGCCGTGACGTTGAGCGTGACGATCCTCGTGTCCGCCATCGTCTCGCTCACGCTCACCCCGATGATGTGCTCGCTGCTGCTGCACCACAAGCCCGCCGCGGAATCCGGGCGGTTTTACCTCGCCTCCGAGCGCGCCTTCGAGCGCGTGATCCGATTTTACGGGCGGACTTTGCAATGGGTGATGAAACGCCAGGGCGCGACGCTGCTGGTCGCCGGTTCGATGCTCGTGCTGACGGTCTGGCTCTACGTCATCGTGCCCAAGGGGTTTTTTCCCGTTCAGGATACCGGGGTGATCCAGGGGATTTCCGAGGCGGCGCAAAACATCTCCTTCGGCGCGATGGCGGAAAGACAGCAGGCGCTGGCGCGGGTGATTCTGAATGATTCCGCGGTGGAAAGTCTGTCGTCCTTCATCGGAGTGGACGGCATCAACACCACGCTGAACAGCGGGCGCATTCTCATCAACCTCAAGCCGCTGGATCAGCGCCGCATCAGCGCCACGGAAGTCATGCGCCGCCTGCAGCCGGAACTCGCGAAGGTGGAGGGCATCACGCTTTACATGCAGCCGGTGCAGGACTTGACGGTCGAGGACCGCGTCAGCCGCACCCAGTATCAATACACGCTGGAGGATGCCAGCGCCGACGAGCTGGACACCTGGACGGCAAAGCTGATGGAAAAACTGCAGTCGCTGCCGCAGTTGCGCGACCTCGCGACCGACCAGCAGGCCGGCGGCTCGCAGGTGACGCTCGTCATCGACCGCCCGACGGCCTCGCGGCTCGGGATCACGCCGCAGGCGATCGACAACGTGCTCTACGACGCGTTCGGGCAGCGCCAGATCTCCACGCTGTTCACGCAGTTGAACCAGTATCACGTCATTCTCGAAACCCAGCCCGAGTTTCAGAAAAACCCCGACAAGCTGAACGACATCTACGTCAATTCCACCGCCGGAGGAGCGGTGCCGCTGGGCGCGTTCGCGCATTTTGAACCGGGCACCGCGCCCCTGGTGATCAACCACCAGGGGCAATTCCCGGCGGTCACGATTTCTTTCAACCTCGCGCCGGGGGCATCGCTTGGCGAAGCGACGGAAGCGATTGAAAAGGCGCAGCGGGAAATCGGGATGCCGCTGAGCGTGCTGGCATCGTTCCAAGGGACGGCGCAGTCGTTCATGTCCTCGCTGGACAACGAAACCCTGCTGATCCTGGCAGCGATCGTCACGGTCTATATCGTTCTCGGCGTGCTTTACGAAAGTTATATCCACCCGGTCACGATCATTTCCACCCTGCCTTCGGCGGGCGTGGGAGCCATTCTCGCGCTGATGATCTGCCGTATGGAACTCGGGGTCGTCGCGTTGATCGGGATCATTCTGCTGATCGGCATCGTGAAGAAGAACGCGATCATGATGATCGACTTTGCCCTGGATGCGGAGCGCACCGATGGCAAGTCAGCGCAGGAGGCCATTTACCAGGCGTGCTTGCTGCGGTTCCGGCCGATCATGATGACCACCTTCGCCGCGCTGTTCGGCGCCCTGCCGCTGGCTTTGGGCTCCGGCGTGGGCTCGGAACTGCGCCGCCCGCTCGGCGTCACCATCGTCGGCGGCCTGCTTGTCAGCCAATTGCTGACGCTCTACACCACGCCGGTGATCTACATTTTCTTCGACAGGCTGGCGAAGAAGGTCTTCCGATCGAGGCCGGCGGAGAAAATGAAGGAGTCGCCCGGAACGGCGTAGGGAATGAACATCTCCGCCCCATTCATCCGACGCCCGGTGGCCACATCGCTGCTGACGCTGGCCATCGTGCTGGCGGGGGCGGTCGCCTACCTGCAACTGCCCGTCTCGCCGCTGCCGCAGGTCGATTTTCCGACCATCTCGGTGTCCGCCTCCCTGCCGGGCGCGAGTCCGGAAATCATGGCGGCGGCGGTCGCCGCCCCGCTGGAACGCCAGCTCGGGCATATTGCCGGCGTGACCGAAATGACGTCCCAAAGCAATCTCGGCAGCACGTCGATCACGCTGCAATTCGATTTGAGCCGCGACATCAACGGCGCCGCGCGCGACGTGCAGGCGGCGATCAACGCGGCCCGCGCCTTTCTTCCGACCGACCTGCCGTCCAACCCGAGTTACAGGAAGGTCAATCCCGCCGATCCTCCGATCATGATCCTGGCGCTCACGTCGGATGTTTATGACCGGGGCCAGCTCTACGATGCGGCGTCCACGATCATCCAGCAAAGCCTGTCACAAATCGAGGGGGTCGGCCAGGTGAGTGTCGGCGGAGGGGCTCTCCCGGCGGTTCGCGTGGATATCAATCCCCAGCCATTGAACAGCTTCGGCCTCGGCCTCGAGGACGTGCGCGCGATGTTGAGCAGGCAAAACGCGAATTTGCCGAAGGGCCAACTGGCGGACGGCGCAACCACCGCCGACATCCTGGCCAACGACCAGTTGATGAAGGCGAAGGATTACCGCCCGCTCGTGGTGGCGTATCACGACGGCGCGGCCGTGCGTCTCGGCGACATCGCTGACGTGCAGGACTCGGTTGAAAACATCCGCGCCGCCGGATTCGTGAACGGAAAGCCCAGCGTGATGCTCATCGTTTCCCGTCAGCCCGGCGCGAACATTATCGAGACCGTGGACCGCATCAAGAAGTCGCTTCCCGCCTTGAAAGCCTCGATTCCCACCGCGATGAGCCTGGCCGTTGTGCTCGACCGCACGACCACGATCCGCGCTTCCGTGCGCGACGTCGAGCGCACGCTTGTGATTTCCGTGCTCCTCGTGATCCTGGTCGTGTTTCTCTTCCTGCGCGACTGGCGTTCCACGCTGATCCCGAGCGTGGTGGTGCCGGTGTCCCTGATCGGCACCTTCGGCGTGATGTATCTCTTCCGCTACAGCATCGACAACCTTTCGTTGATGGCCTTGACGATCTCGACAGGCTTCGTCGTGGATGATGCGATCGTGGTCATCGAAAATGTCTCGCGGCATCTGGAAATGGGCTTGTCGCCGTTGCAGGCCGCGTTGAAGGGTGCGCAGGAGGTCGGGTTCACCGTCTTTTCCATCAGCGTCTCGCTCGTCGCGGTGTTCATTCCCATTCTGCTGATGGGAGGGATCGTGGGGCGTTTGTTCCACGAGTTCGCCGTCACGCTGTCGGCGGCGATTCTTGTCTCGCTGGTCGTGTCGCTCACGACGACGCCGATGATGTGCGCCTTCCTGCTGCGGCATCAGTCGCTGGAAAAACACAACTGGCTTTATCGGGCAAGCGAAGGTTTTTTCGCCTGGATCCTGCGGATCTACGAGCGGAGCCTGAAGTGGGTATTGCGCCATTCTTTCATCGTTCTGTGCGTGCTGGTGTTGACTGTTGCGCTCAATATCTACCTGCTGGCCCTCGTGCCGAAGGGGTTGTTTCCGGTTCAGGATAACGGGACGATCACGGGCGGGATCCAGGGCTCCCAGGACGCCTCGTTTCCCGCGATGCAACGCTCGGCGCAAAAGTTCGTGAACCTGATCAAGGAGGATCCGGCCGTGGCCAACGTGATGGCATTCACCGGCGGTGGAGGGCCTGCCAACAGCGGTTTTTTGTATATCGGGCTGAAGCCGCTCGAGGAGCGCAAGCTCAGCGCGAGCGAAGTGGTCAACCGCCTTCGCCCGATGCTGTCCGGGGTTCCGGGCGCGTCGGTGTTCGCGCAGCCGGGGCAGGACTTGCGCATCGGCGCGCGCCAGAGCAACGCGATGTATCAGTATACGATCCAGAGCGACAACCTGGACGACCTGGTAAAATGGGGACCAGTCCTTCTCGATCAAATGCGCAAGGTGCCCCAACTGACCGACGTGAACAGCGACCAGCAGAACAACGGGCTGCAAAGCTCGCTGGTCTATGATCGCGCGACGGCGGCCCGGCTGGGGATTTCCCCGCTGCTGATCGACAACACGCTCTACGATGCGTTCGGCCAGCGCCAGGTCTCGACGATGTTTGCCCAGCTCAACCAATACCATGTGGTGATGGAAGTCTCGCCGCGCCTCTGGCAAAACCCCGAGGGGTTGAAAAGCATTTACCTGCGCAGTTCCAGCGGAGCGATGGTCCCCTTGGACGCGGTCGCTCACTTCGCGCCGACCACCGCGCCGATCGCGGTCAGCCACCAGGGGCAGTTTCCCTCGGTCACTCTCTCCTTCAACCTGGCACCGGGCGTGTCGATGAGCGATGCGGTGGGGATCATCGAAAAACTGGAGCAGACCATCGGAATGCCGGGCCGGATCCGCGGGAGTTTTTCCGGAACGATGCAAGCTTTCCAATCCTCGTTTGCAAACATGTGGCTGTTGGTCCTCGCCGCGCTGGCGGCGGTGTACATCGTGCTGGGTATTCTTTACGAAAGCTACATCCACCCGATCACGATTCTTTCCACGATCCCGTCGGCCGGCGTGGGGGCGGTGCTTGCGCTGATGCTGTTCCACACGGATCTGAGCGTCATCGCGATCATCGGCATGCTCCTGCTGATCGGCATCGTGAAAAAGAACGCCATCCTGATGATCGACTTCGCGCTGGCGGCGGAGCGCAACGAAGGCCGGGACTCGAAGGACGCGATTTTTCAGGCTTGCCTGCTGAGGTTCCGCCCGATTTTGATGACCACCATGGCGGCGATGATGGGGGCGTTGCCCCTGGTTTTCGGGGTCGGCCCCGGCTCGGAGCTGCGCCGCCCGCTCGGCATCACGATTGTTGGCGGACTGATCCTCAGCCAGATGCTCACCCTCTACACGACCCCTGTGGTTTATCTTTACATGGACAGGCTCAGGATGTGGTTCGAAAAACGCCGCCAGACTCGGGCGCCCGGCAGGGCGCTGCCCACGCTGGGATAAATCGATGCTTCCGATGAAAAACCAACTTCGCAATTCGCTGTTCATCCTGTTGGGCCTGCTCCTGGCCGGATGCAGTTTCAGTCCGAAATACAAGCGGCCGGCGATGGACGTGCCGGCGAACTACAAAAAAACGGACGGCTGGAAGGCGGCGCAGCCCAGCGACGACGTCCTCCGCGGGAAGTGGTGGACGGCGTTCAACGATCCGGAGCTGGACAGGATCGAGGCGCAGGTGGGCGCGTCGAACCAGACCGTGGCCGTGGCGGCGGCCAATTACCTCTCGGCCCGCGCCGTGGTCAAACAGGCGCAGTCGCAGCTTTTCCCGACCATCGGGACCAACCCGTCGGTCACCCGCACGAAGCTCGCGACCACCGCCAACGCGATCAGCATTCCGGTGACGCAGTTCTCGCTGCCGGTCGATGCGTCGTGGGAACTCGATTTCTGGGGAAGCATCCGCAATACCGTCAAGGCAAGCAAACTCGAGGCCCAGGCGACGCTGGCCGATCTGGAAAACGCGCGCCTCAGCGTTCACGCCGAGGCGGCGGCCGATTATTTCCAGATCCGCTCGCTGGACGAGCAGAAGGAGATCCTGAACACCACGGTGGAAGCTTACCGCGAGTCACTCAAACTGACAAAAGTGCGTTTCGACACGGGAATCGTCTCGGATGAGGATGTTGCGCAGGCCGAGACCCAGCTCGACACCGCGGCCGCGCAGGCTACGGATATCGGCATCCAGCGCGCGCAGTTCGAACACGCGCTCGCCGTTCTTGCCGGCCAGCCGGCTCCCGTTTTCTCGGTTCCGTATGCCCCTCTGAAAACAAAACCGGTTCCCGTTCCCCCCGGCATCCCCTCCGCCTTGCTGGAACGCCGCCCGGATATTGCCGCCGCCGAGCGCCGGGTCGCGGAGGCCAACGCGCAAATCGGCGTGGCTCGCGCCGCATTCTTTCCCACAGTGACGCTGAACGCGCAGGCTGGCTACGCAAGCATTGATATTTCAAAACTGATCAGCGGGCCGAGCCTCCTGTGGTCCGTTGGCATCACGGCGGCAGAAACGCTGTTCGACGCCGGGAAGCGCCAGGGCGTCACCGACCAGGCCTGGGCGTCCTACAAGGGCACCGTGGCGAGCTACCGCCAGACCGTCCTGACATCTTTCCAGGAGGTCGAAGACAACCTCTCGACGCTGCGGATTCTTGCCCGGGAATTGAAGCAGCAGGACGCGGCGGTGGACTCATCCCAACGATACCTCGACATCGCCAGCAAGCGCTACAAACTCGGCATAGACAACTATCTCAGCGTGATCACCGCGCAGGCCATCCTGTTGAACAACCGCCGCACCGCGGCAACCCTCCGCCTCAACCAGATGAATGCCACAGTGCTTTTGATCAAGGCCCTTGGCGGCGGATGGGAGGCATCCCAACTGACGCAGCATTCGGGCAGGTCCGGCACCGGAAAGCCCCGGGTCAATTGACGTCTTGGTAGGAGCGGTCCTGCAACCGATCTATTGATTTGTCGAGATTGTCATTCAAGCGCTTGCTTCCCTCGATGGGATCGAATTTTGTGCCCTGCGGCGTGCTGACACACCCCGCGTGGGGCAGAAGCACGAGAGCGAGGAGCAAGACCCGAAGAAAGACTGGAGGGGATATTTTCAGGCGCATGGTGTGCGAGACGAAAACGCGCAACAGTAAACCACCGGCCGCGCTACCATCTCAAGTTTCTCTTGACATAATTCTGTTCGGTGTATGCACTTTTCACAGGCAACCATGAACCTATTCCCAGCGAAGTCAAAGTGGATAGTGTTACCCGCCGCACTTTTGTTTTTTGTCGGGAATGCGCGGGCTGTGTCTCCCTTCGTTCTCGTTGACAACTACGGCGACTACAGCATCACCAAATACGACTACGCCACCGGAGCTTATCAGGGGCTTTTCACGAGCTACAGCATGCAGCGTCCCCTCGGGATGACCTCCGACGCCGACGGCAATGTTTACATCGCCGACCTCGACGCGAACACCATCGAAAAGTTCAGCGTTGGCGGCACGCACCTGGCAACTTTCACCAGCCCGAACCTGAGCGACAACGAGGGGATGGTCGTCAGCAACGGGTATCTGTATTCGGCGAGCTACAACAATGGGATCGTCGAGAAGTTCTCGCTGACGGGGACAGACCAGGGTGTCTTCGCCACGGTGGACGCTCGTGGCCTGCAGGGAATGGTGAGCGATGCGAGCGGCAACCTCTACGTGGCCGACTACAACGGCAGTTCCCACGGAGGAACGATTCAAATGGTCGCCACAAATGGCTCCGTCACCCAGTTCGCCACCATGAGCACTCCCATTGGCATGGCAATCGATACCGCCGGCAACATTTACGCGTCGGACCCGATCTACGGGCACGTTGTCCACAAGTTCACATCATCCGGTGCCGACCTCGGCGACATCATCACGGGGGTGCACGCTTACTATATGGCCATGGACGCGAGCAACGTTCTCTATGCGCCTCTCGACACCCCTGCGATCGAAATGTATTCGACCAGCGGCGCCGACCTCGGCCTCTTCACCGCGACCGCGCTGAACTCACCCCTTTCGGTAATCATCGTCCCGGAACCTTCAGCGTGGATTCTTCTCCTCACGGGAACCGCCGCCCTCGTCGGGTTCCGCCGCAGAAAACGCTGGGCGCGAGGAAGCAAAAACCGCGTTTCCTGACAGAGCCTCGCAGGGCTTGATGGTCCACAACCAACACCTCTGGTCGTGCTCGGCTGGAGGCGCGAGATTTTTCCGCGCATAAATCCTCTTGTGTATTGAGGTGGCCGGGATCAAGAATTCTTGCATGCGAATCCCGCTGATCGTTTTCGTGATCGTCGCGACCATCGGGTTTGCGGTGGCGGCCTCGGAGCTGGAGCAGAAGCTCGATCTGGCGCGTGAGGCGGACGACACGTATGCCGAGATCGAACTGCTCCGGCGCTGGCTGGATGTTCATCCGAACGATCCCGGGGCCGTGGAGGAACTCGTCGGCTTGTGGCTCGAAGCTCCGGATTTCCGCATGGCCCTGCAGACGCTCAAGCAGACCGCGTCTCCGGATCCGGGGCTCGTAGCGCGCACGGATGCAGAAGTCGCGTTCCGGCGGGACGACAAGATCCAGGAGGCCTTGAAAATTTTGCGCGACCGGGCGGCAGCGGCACCGAAGGACCGGGAGACACGGCTGTTGCTCGCGGAGTACCTGGCCCAGGCCGGAGAGCGCCAGGAACAGATCGCCGTGCTGGACACGCTGATCAGCGAGGAGAGCGACGTGGATCTCCTGCTCGACCGCGCCGCTGCAAAGCTGGCCGCGGATGATCCCGCCGGGGCGCTTGCGGATTTCCGAAAGGCGGCGGCGGACGGGCCGGACGAGACCCGCGTGAAGAGTTCGCGGGCGGCATACGAGCGGCTCGAAAGCGCGCTCGCGGCCATCGCTGCTCTCGACAAGGCGGCCGCGAGCCCGCAGGGCCATTTCAACAAGAGCTACTATTGGTTTTACGGGGGCCTGCCCAACCGGGGGCTCGCCGAGGCGGTCGAGGGGCTGCGCGAATGGCCGGACTCCGCCTATGGAAAAATTCTCGAAACCCGCGGGCTGGTCGCCAATGGCACACTCAATACCGCCAAAGCCATGAAGGAACGCCATGTCGCGGCGGCTCCGCTGGAGGAGGAAAAGGCGAGGCAGGGAATCCTTCAGGCGGATGCGGCGCTCGTGAAAAACCCCGGCGGCCCGCAGGCGCTCATCGCGCGCGCCTCTTGGCTGTATTCCTCGGCCCAGTTCGCCCTCGCCATGGACGACATCGGGACGGTTTTGAAAGCGGACCCTTCGAACCTCTCCGCCATTTATTACGCGGCAGCGATCAGCCTGGGCCAAGGAAATTTCCCCGCAGCGACGGCCTATGCCGAAAAGTTGAAAACGCTCAAAGCCCCGCGGGACATGCTCTCCGAGGTCTATGCCTGGCTCGCGCAGATCGCGTTCGATCAATCGAAGTTCCCGCTCGCGCTCGATTTTGCCGCACGCTCGATCGAGGCGAAACCGCTCGCCAAAGTTTGGAAGTTGAAAGCCGCCTGCCACACGCGGCTCGGGCAGCCGAACGAAGCGGCGGACGCCTTGAGGCAGGCGGAGAAAGGCTCCCGATGAAAAAGTGGTTCCTCATCGCCGGCCTTGTCGCCCTCGGCACCGCGCAAGCGATGCAGCCGCATCCCCCGAAGGCGGAGGGGCCGGTTCCGACCGTGTCCCCCACCCCGCTGCCGCCACCGCCGGTTTTTGAAATTCCCGAGGACGCGCGGCTTTTCACCAACGACCCAGAGGCGGGAGGCGTCACCATTTCTCCGGCGGATGGAAAGATCGAGCCGGACGCGAGCTTCAGCATCACGTTCCCGGCCGACATCGTCACGCCGGACAAGATCGACGCCGAGGGCTGCCAGTCTCCGGTCGTGGCTTGGCCGCCGTTGGATGCCACGTTCTTTTGGAGGTCTCCCGCGGAGGGCGATTGGCAGGTCACGGGACCGCGGATTCCGGGCCAGACCTACCGCCTGCGGCTCCGCGAGGATTTGAAGGCGCTAGATGGGACCGCCCTACCGGTCGGAACATGGGGAGTCGAGCTCGCCAGCGATCCGCTCAAAGTCTCGAGCTGGTATGACGAACGCGACCAGCTCAACTCGCGCCCGGTCGTGCCCCTGGAGTTCAATTACCCGGTCCGCCTCCACGATGCCGCAGCCGGGCTATGGTTCCAAGACCGCGCCACGCGGAAAAAATTTCCTGCGGAAATCACGGTTCAGATCGAGGAGGAAAACAAGGCCATACCGACGCCGACAACGATCCGCGCGACACCGCGCGAGCCGCTTCCCGTGGGAGCCACCTACGACCTGGTCGTCGAAAATGTCCGCGACGCCTACGCCGGACGCACGCTCCCGTATCCGAAAGTCTTCCCGCTCGGCACGACCCGCCCGCTGACGGTCGATTATGTCGCCGCAAGGAACTGGGCCACGGACAAGCCGCATCTCGAAATCAAATTCGCCACGTATCTCTGCGACGATCCCCTCCCGGCGAGTGCCGTAAAAGTCGAGCCGCCTGTTTCCAATCTCTCGCTGCGGAAAAATGGCGAGCAGATCGAAGTGGACGGGGATTTCGATCCCGCCGTCCACTACAAGGTGACGGTTTCCAAAGCGCTCACCGGCGACCGCGGGTTTCCGCTCGCGGCGGATTCGGTCTGGGGCGCGACGTTCCCGCACAAGCCGCCGACGATCCTTTTTCCGCCAGGGGAATTCCGCCAGCGCGGCGCGCTCGGCCTGAGATTCGCGCTCGTGCAATCGAACACCGGCCCCCTCCACTGGCGGCTGGCGCGGATTTCCAACGAAAAACTTCCCTCCGTCCTCAAGCAGCTCCGCGCCGGAGCGGACGGGGGAAGCCCGCTCCTGATCGATAACCAGTCGCTCGAAGTCGTCGGCAGCGGGGAATTTCCGGCGGTGACGAACGACCGGGAAGAACTCCGCAAGATCGAATGGAAATCCGACCTCGCGGGCCCGTATGTTTTTGAAGCCTGGGCTGGCGCGGCCGACAACACGAAGGTCGCAAACCGCGCGCTCATCTGGTTCGGCGATCTCGCCCTCACGCAAAAACTCAGCCCGGATTCCCTCACCGTGCGCGTCTCTGGAATGGGCAACGGCCAGCCGGTTCCGGGCGTCCGCGTCCAGCTCCTGACGGGCGAGTTGCTCGAGGTCGCGTCCGCGGTCAGCGATGCCTCGGGGCTTGTCACATTCCCGCGCACCGCCTCGACCGCCGCCTCGTTTTTTCAGACCACGAACAACGGGAAGGCGACGCTCTGGCCCGCGAGTCCGGACGGACAGTTTCCTTCCGGCTCCACCTACTCCTCTCCGCAGCCGACCGTCCTCGGCCGCATCCTCACCGACCGGCCGCTTTACCGCCCGGGCCAGGAATTGAAAATCAAAGGATTTATCCGCACCAAAAAAGACGGTGTGCTCGCCGTGCCGGATGGCCAGGTCGTTTCTTGGGAAATCACGAAGGAATGGCAGGATGACGTCCTCGCCTCGGGCACGGCGAAAGTCACGCCGGCCGGCGGATGGAACGCCGCCTGGGTGCCCCCCGAAGGCGGCGACCTCGGCGACTACCGCGTCCGCGCCAAACTCGGCATCGCGGACGCAGGGACAACGGCGAACTTCAAGATTGAAGAATTCCGCAACCCTCCGTTTTCGGTGAGCTGCGAAAAAGAAGACTCCTCTAAGCCCGCCGAGTCGGTGGTCAAGGTCTCGTCCCGTTATTTTCACGGAGCCCCGAACGCGGGCAGCCGGGTCAAATGGAAAGCCACATGGTTCAGCGACCACTCGGGCGATTTCTACTCGAACGTGGATAGCAATGGATTCACCCCGGTGGACCTGTATTCCCAGCAGGCGAAGTCGCCGGTTTACGAGACCATCGTCGAGGGAGAGACATCGCTGAACGGCAACGGCCAGGCAACCCTCACCACGCAGCAGCCGTTCCCCGACCCCGGCAACCGCGCCGATTGCACGGTCACCTGGCAGGTGGATGTCACCGGGCCGGACGGACAGACGATCACCGGCGGCGTGACCCAGAACGTCAAGATGAACGACGTCGCGCTCGGCATCAAAGCGATCAGGGAACGCCCGAAAAATTCCGTGCGCTTCGAACTCCGCGCCCTCCCGCGCATCGACGGCGCGGCCGTTCCCGCAAAAGTTCCGGTCGTCCTCTTCCTCGTCAAAGCCAAAACGGCGAAGGAACAGATCGCGCCGTTCGTTTACCGCTACCGGAATTTCAACGACTTCATCCGCGTCGCCGCAAAGGATGTTCCTTCCACGGGCACGGTGGACTTTCCCGCGAAGGAACCCGGGCGCTACGTGCTCGTGGCAGGCCCAATCGCGGGCGGCATCCAGGTCAGCGACGAACAGAATGTCACCGGGCCGGGCGAGTCGGAATTCCCCGTCCGCAACGAGGAGTCGCTTTCGGTCGCCGGCCCGAAGGACCCGGTCATTCTCGGGCAGAGCGCCGGATTCGACATACTCGCGCCGTCTGGCGGCATCGCCTGGGTTACGGTCGAGACGGACCACATCCTCGACTCGCGCACGATCGAACTCCCGGGCAATGCCACCCACATCGACATCCCGACGAAGGAGGCATTTCTGCCGAACGCCTTTGCCACCGTCTATCTCTTGCGTCCCGGCGGCAGCGACAAGATCCCGGGCGAGATGTTCGGGTTCAGCGCGTTCAGAATTTCCGACCCCTCGAAGGAACTGAGCGTCCACCCGCAGCTCGATAAGCCGGTTTACGAACCGCGCGAAAAAGTCGCCGGCTCCGTGCTCGTCACCAACGGAGGAAATCTCGTCGAGGGTGCCGAGGTCACCGTCTATGCCGTGGACGATTCGATCCTCACGCTCGGCGGATGGGCGTTGCCGGACATCGCCGGCCCGTTCTTCCCCGGCAATTCTTTCAATGTCATCACCTCTCCCGCCCTGCGCGGACTGGTGGATGGATTCAACCCCGAACTCCTCACGCAAAAAGGCTACACCGTCGGTGACGGCGGCGGCGACGAGTTCGGCAACGTCGAGTTCACCCGGAAGGATTTCAAACCGATCCTCTTCTGGAGCCCGAACCTGAAAACCGACGCGAAGGGCGTGGTCGCATTTGAAACCGCTGCCCCGGACAACCTCACGCGATTCCGCGTCATCGCCTTCGCCCAGACGCCGAAGAGCCAGTTCGGATCCGCGTCGGACACGTTCGAGGTTTCCAAAAAACTCCTCATCGAGCCCGCCCTGCCACGTTTCCTGCGCGAGGGCGACGCGATCGAACTCCGCGCCGTCGCCCGACAGAAGTTCGGCGCGAAGGAAAAACTCGTCGTCCGCTGCACGACCAGCCTCGCGCTTGGCGGCCCAGATCGCGCCGAACTCAGCGCCGACAAGGACGCCCCCGCGGTCGTCCGGTTTCCCGCAAAGGTCGGACAGGGTATTTCCAGCGTCACGATCCGCTTCGATGTCGCCTCGACGGGATCGGAGAAGGCGGCGGACTCGGTGGAGGTGACGCTCCCCGTGCTCCCGCGCACGATCCTCGTGAACGAATCCAAGGCCGGCAGTTGGACGGGCGACAAATTCCCCGCTCCCGACTTCATGTTGCCGGCGTGGCTTTCCTCGCGCGGCACGTTCAGCACGACGCTCTCGACCTCGCCCTGGCTGACCAAGCTCATGGGCCTGCCTTCCGTGCTCGACTATCCCCACGGCTGCCTCGAACAGCAATCGTCCCGGATCCTCGCCTTCACCTCGCTCGCCGAACTCCTCAAATGGATCCCGTCAAACAAGGAGCGCGACGACCACTACCGGCACACGATCCTCGAATCGCTGAAGATCATCGAGTCCTCGCTCCTCCCCGACGGACAACTCCCCTACTGGCCGATGGGAACGACCGGCAGCCCGTTTGTCACCATCCAGACCGCCTGGGCCACCGCTCTGGCGGAATCCGCGGGCATGGATGTGCCCGCGCGCCTCACCGACGAGCTTCCGACCGCCCTGCACGGGATGATCGACCGCACGATCAAGGTCTCCCCCACGCTCCGCGCCTTCGCGATGTTCGCGCTCACGCAAATCGAGGAAAAACCCGATCTCGGCGCGGCGGCGGACGAGCTGTATCTCGAACGCGACAAGCTCACCTGCGAGGGCAAAGCGTTCCTGGCCCTCGCCTATACCGAGCTCGAGATTTCTCCCAACAAAGCTAAGGAACTGGTCAAAGAACCCCTCGGGAAATCCGGCGAAAACGTATTCGATCCGCAGACCTTCTCCTCGCAGCCTCGCAGGGAGGCAATTTACCTTCTCGCGCAGTTTTTACAGGATCCCAAAGCTAACGGCACAACCATCCGCTCGCACATCGAGAATCTCATGGAATCATCCTCCTCGCTCTCGACGCAAGAGAATCTCTGGCTGCTCATCACGTTCAAGGCCCTCTTGAAAGCCCAGCCGCCTGTCGCCATCGCGAAATCGGTCAAGCCCGCTCCCGATGCCGTCGCCCCGAACAAATCCGCCGCCGAGTGGACCGACCGCCTGCTCTCGAAAGCAGCCGATCTCCAGATCACCGGACTCGGCTCCGGCGCCAAGGGAACATTCGTCCTCAACGCCAGACGCCAGCTTGCCAACAACGAAACCCAGCCGGTCCAGAAAGGAATGCGGATCGACCGCCTCGTGAAGAACGTCACCGATCCCTCGCGCAAGGGAACTCCCGAAGCCCCGTTCAAACTCGGCGACGAAATCCTCATCACCTACCGGTTCCAATCGTTGAAACCGCAAAGCTTCGTCGCCCTCGAAGACGCCCTCCCCGCCGGAGTCGAAGTCCTGAACCCGAACCTCGACCTTTTCGGAAAGGCCTATTCGATCGGCGCGGAATCCGGCGTCGATACCGCCGCCCTCTCGCATTCCGAAATGCACGACAGCCGCGCCGACCTCTACTTCGACGACGTCGCCGCCGGCCTCCATTCCTACACCGTCCTCGCCCGCGTCACCTCCGCAGGCACATTCGAATGGCCCGCCGCCCAGATCTACCCGATGTATGACAGCCGCATCTACGCCCGCACCGCCCCCGACACCTGCGCCGTGAAGGCGGAGTAGTTCCGGCCTACAAGCTTTTCGCCACTTCCACGAGATGGGCGGCAGTGATTCCGAGTTCCTGCATCGCGGTGTTGCCGGGGGCGCTCAGGCCGAAGCGGTCCACGGCGACGGTGCTGCCGTCGAGGCCGACGTAGCGGAACCAGGGGTCGGAGACTCCGGCCTCGATCGAAACGCGCTTGCGGCAGGCTGCTGGCAGGACGGATTCTTTGTATTCCGCGCTTTGGCGTTCGAAACGTTCGAAGCACGGCAACGAGACGACGCGCGTTCCGGGGCCGAGGTCCGCGGCGGCCTTGATCGCGTGCTGGAGCTCGCTGCCGGTCGCCAGCAGGATCAGGGCGAGCGGGGCGGTTTCTTTCTTTGCGATATAGCCGCCAAGGAATACGCCCTCCCGGCGCGTGTCCACCGGGATTTCGTTCAGGGTCGGGATATTCTGGCGCGAGAGCACGAGCATCGTCGGGCCGTCGGTTTTCTCGAAGGCCGCGGCGAATGCGCCCGCGGTCTCCTCGGGGTCGCCGGGCCGGATGACGTCGAGCCCGGGAATCGCTCGCAACGCGGCGACCGTTTCCACCGGCTCATGCGTGGGACCGTCTTCGCCGACCCCGATCGAATCGTGGGTGAAAATATAGACGACCGGGAGCTTCGAGAGCGCCGCGACGCGGATCGACGGCCGCCCGTAGTCGCTGAACACGAGGAACGTCGCACCGCTGGGGCGGAAGATCCCGTCATAGGCAAGGCCGTTCATGATCCCGCACATCGCGTGCTCGCGGATCCCGAAATGCAGGTTTCTTCCCGCGCGGTTCTCGCGGTTGAAGTCCCCGCCATCCTTGATGTAGTTGAGCGTCGAGCCGTGGAGGTCGGCGCTGCCGCTGACGAGGAGCGGCATCGCGCCGGCGACAGGCTGCAGGACATCGCTGCCCGCTTTCCTTGTGGCGATGTTCGAGGACGGATCGAAGGGAGGGATCACCTTCAGCAGATCTGGAACGTTTCCGGCAACGGCATCGTCTAGCTCTTGCGCGAGATCCTTGTTCGCCGCGCGCCATGCCTGGAATTTTTTCGCCCATTCTTCGTAGGCGGTTTTCAGCCCGGCTTTGTGGCTGGCGAAATACGCGCGGGTTTCCGGCGAGACGAAGAATGTTTCCTCCGGGAGCCCGAGCGCCTTCCGCGCCTCGGCGACAAATTTCACGCCGGCTTCCCCGTGGGCTTTGTTCGTGCCGCAGACCTCGGGAATGCCTTTTCCGATCAGCGTCTTCGCGATGATTAACTGCGGCTTCCCGCTCGTCGCGGACTTCGCCTTGGCGATCGCGTTGGCAATTTCCTGGAGGTTGTGCCCGTCGATCTGCTGGACGTCCCAGCCGTAGGCGCGGTAGCGCGCGGCCGTGTCCTCGCTTTGGGTGACCGGTGCCATGGCGTCGAGGGTCACGTTGTTGGAATCGTAAATCAGGATGAGATTGTCGAGGCCGAGGTGCGCGGCGAGCGCGCTCGCTTCCTGCGCGACCCCTTCCTGGAGGCATCCGTCGCCTGCGAGCGCGAAGATATGGTGGTCGAAGATCGCGTGTTCGGCGGTGTTAAAATGCGCCTCGCTCATCTTCGCGGAAATCGCGTAGCCGACCGCGTTGGAAACCCCCTGCCCGAGCGGCCCGGTCGTGGCCTCGACACCCGGCGTCTCATGGAACTCGGGATGGCCGGGCGTGCGGCTGTGCAGTTGGCGGAAATTTTCGACCTCCTCGATCGGCAAGTCGTAGCCGGCAAGGTGCAGCCATGCGTAGAGGAACATGCTGCCGTGACCGGCGGAAAGAATGAACCGGTCGCGGTTCAGCCAGCGCGGCTCGTCGGGATTGTAGCTCAACGCCTGCCCGTAAAGCACGGCCCCCACGTCTGCGGCTCCCAGCGGAAGACCCAGGTGGCCGGATTTGCATTTCGCGACCGCGTCCATCGCAAGCCCCCGCGCATCGCGAGCCGCCAGTTCGAGTGTGGGAATATCGAGTTTCATAAAAGTGGAGTTCTGTGGAAACGGAAGCAAAGCGGTTGCCGGACAAAAAGGAAAACGCAAAATGAATCCGGCGACATCTCACCACGGAGGACACGGAGAGCACAGAGGAAAACCATGGAAATGGCGTTGAACAAATGCCGGCTGATTTCTCTTCGCGTGATGTAACAGCAGTTTCGCCATGCAAAGAGGAACGGGAGCGCAGGCATCCTTGCCTGCTCCAGTCGGCATCTTGCCGGCTGGTTCTCTGGTTTGTTCTATCTCCCCGGCAGGGATGCCGGCGAGTGCAGGCAGGGATGCCCGCGCTCCCGTTGGTTTTTTCGTCCCACTTCCCGGGTTCCCTTCTCGCTTTCTCTGCGTTTGCACGGGCTCGCGTTTTTTTGATCCGCTACTTCCGTGCTTTCGCGGGCAGGCGGTCTTTGAATTCCGGCCGGTAAAACCAGTCCGACCAATAGCTCCATCCCGCCTTCGTCATCGTGACCGGCGAATCGATCCAGCCGCCTTTTCCATCCGGCCGGCAGATCCGGTAGGAGCCTTTCCACATCACGGCAGTGCCCTGCGGGACATAGAGGAAAAGGTATGGCTGGTCGCGGTAGATGAAGCTCTGCAATTGGCCGGCCATGGAGATGATCTTCTCGCGGTTGTATTCCTGCCGGATCGACTGGAGGAGCCGGTCCACTTCGGGGTTTTTGTAACCAACCACATTCAACTGCTCCGGGTTGGTCTGCGAGGAATGCCAGATTTGGAACTGGTCGTAGTCGTTCCCGAGCAGCCAACCGAGAACGATGGCATCAAAATCCCCTTTGTTCACATGGTTTTTGAGGAAGACCGCCCACTCGTAGATCTCGACTTTGACCTCGACACCGATCTTTTTGAATCCGTCCTGCGCGAGGGTGGCGATGTCGCGGCGGATTTCATTTCCGTTGTTGGTGATGAGCGTGAAGGAAAACCGCTGCCCGTCCTTGACGCGGATCCCGTCGGGCCCCGGCACCCATCCCGCCTCGTCCAGAAGGGCGCGGGCCTTGGCGGGGTCGTAGGTGAACGGGACCACCTTCGGGTTGAAAAACCACATCTGCGGCGTGAAGATCCCGGTGCTCTGGATGCCATGGCCGTAGAGGATGTATTTCACCATGGCCGGGATATCGACCGCATGAGCGAGCGCCTGCCGGACCCGCTCGTCCTGGAAAAGCGGGCGCTTCAGGTTCCAGCCGATGTAGGTGTAGGAGCCGGACGGAGAAGAAAACACGTCGAAGCGCGGGTCTTTTTCAAATGTGGTGACCGTCCATGGCTCCGCGCTCCAGAAATCCACCTGGCGGGTCTCGAACGCCAGGCGCAGCGAAAGCTGGTCGGGGAGCGAGCGGAAAACAATCCCGTCAACCCACGGCCCGGGGGATTCAAAGTAATCCGGATTCCGGACGATCCGGATAAATTCGTTCGTCTTCCACTGGCCGAACTTGAACGGGCCGGTCCCGACGGGCGCGCGGTTGAAATTCGACGCCCACCAGTCGGGCGGCCTACCCTCGAGGATGTGGGCGGGGAGGAGCGGGATCATCCAACTGTTGAGCGCCGGGGAAAACGGCTTCCGATACGTGACCCGGACGGTCCGCAGCCCGGGGGTTTCGATTTTCTGGATGAGATCGAAGTCGGGTTTTCGCGGCGAGGCGAAGGCATCGTCCATGATCGACTCGTATGTGAACGCCACGTCGCGCGACGTGAACGGCTTCCCGTCGTGCCAGCGGACGCGGTCGCGCAGCGTGAAGACCACGAGCGGCTCGGCGAGGAACGGGACGGGATCGCCCAACGAAACCTTCCCTCCCCCGCGGCTTGAAAGCCATGACTCGATTTCGTCTTTCACCTCCGGGGAAGCGGTCAGTTCAAAGACGCTCCCCGATTCGACCCAGTCCCTCACGATGCGGGCCGAGGGATTCGCGTCCCGGAAGGATCTCAGAACCGCTTTGGCCTTTCCCTTCACCTGCACGCGAATCGTGACCAGCGGATGGAGGGATTCCGGAGGCAGGCGGGAAAAGATGGTTTCCGAGGCGCTCATTCCGGGCTCGGTGAACGAGAGAAGGAGAAAATTCCCATCGATCCGCGCCGCCTCCAGCTTCCAGTCTTCCCATTCGGCCCTCCAGGATTCCACCATTTTCAGGGCGGCGGCCGACGATGCGGAATCCTTGAAAACCACCGTGGTCGTCTGGCTGAGCGTCCACGATTTTGCCAGATCCCCAACGATTTCGAGGTTCTCGTCATATTTTAACAGCCCGTTGAAAATCCTGGAGATCACCTGGTCGGCCGCCGAGTCGGCCTGCTGGATCGGGTTCAGCGTGGACGGTTCCCCAACGACCCCGATCGACATCTCGTTCTTCTTGCCGGTCGAGAGGAACGCGGAATTCAGGAAGCTGGCGGCGATCAATGCCAGCAGGAAAACCGGCAGCCCGTAGATGAAATAGCGGGCTATTCGCATGGGATGAGCTGGAGCTTTCGGACTGGAGCGCACGCATCTTGCGTGCCGCGTTCCGCATCCTGCGGAGCGCATGTGGGATGCGCCGGCAGGATGCCGGCTACAACACGCTGGAAGCGTGCGCTCCCCAGGATGCCGGCTACAACACGCTGGAAGCGTGCGCTCCCGGTTTCGCCTGGAGCGGTCTCGCCATGCACGGGCGGAAAACCAGCGCGATAGCGCATCGTAACAATGGGATAAGACGAATGTTTGGTGCAGGGAGCACAACCGAAACGAAGTGGAGCATCGCCCGTGCCCCCTGGTTTTGCGGGGCGCATGGCGGGGTTCAGTCCGACTCGAACTGGCTCATGAGCCGGAGCAGGCGGGAGCGGTCCTCGATCTGCGCGGCATCGACCGTCTTCAGGCGTTCCAAGCTGAACGCCTCGACGTTGAAGCTCGCAAGGACGGAGCCAAAAACCACGGCGCGGCGGAGGGCAGCGAATTCCACGGGGCGCTGGTCGCTCTCGCGCGCCAGCACACCGGCCAAGCCGCCGGCAAACGTGTCGCCCGCGCCGGTCGGGTCATGGATGTCCTCCAGCGGGTAGGCCGGACAACTGAAAAACTCGCCGTTTTTTCCGAAGAGCAGGCATCCGTGCTCCCCCTTCTTGATGGCGACAAATTTCGGCCCGAGCGCGTGGATCGATTTCGCCGCCTTGACCAGGTTGGTCTGGTTGGTGAGCTGCCGGGCCTCGCCGTCATTGAGGATGAGCATGTCCACGCGGCCGAGAAGGCGGATCAGGGATTCCTTCGCGATGTTGATCCACAGGTCCATCGTGTCCGCGATGACAAAGCGGGGCTTCACGACCTGGTCCAGAACATGGTGCTGGAGGTCGGGGGCGATGTTCGCCAAGAGGACAAACGGCGTGGATTTGTAGCTCGCGGGAAGCGTCGGCGTGAAATGCTCGAAGACGTTCAGCTCGACCGAACGGGTCTCGCGCGTGTTCATGTCCCACATGTATTCGCCCGACCAGCGGAAAGTTTTTCCTGGGACGACCTGCAACCCCTCGAGGTCGATCCGGCGGCTCTTGAGAAGTTCGATATGTTCCTTGGGAAAATCCTCGCCGACAATCCCGACGAGGTTCACCGGGCTGAAATAGGCGGCCGCAACGGCTGCATAGGAAGCCGATCCGCCGAGGAGGTTCGGATGCTCCTCCACGGGAGTTTTTATGTCATCCAGGGCGATGGAACCGACGATGAGGACGGACATATCAGATCGTCTTGCAGAACTCTTCGAGCCGGTCGAGGCCGGTCTTGATGACGTCCAAGCTCGTCGCGTAGCTGAGACGGACGGTCCGGTCATCGCCGAACGCGATCCCTGGGACGAGCGCGACATTCGCCTTGCTCAGGAGCCGGTCGGAAAAGTTCTGCGACTTCAGTCCGAAGGAACTCACGTTCGCCAGAATGTAAAACGCCCCCAGCGGCTTCACGGCCTTGATGCCGGAAATGGCGTTCAGTCGCTCGAACATATACTGCCGGCGGATATCAAATTCCTCGCGCATGTCGGTGACGCATTGCTGGTCGCCGGTCAACGCGGCCAGCCCGCCGTATTGGGCGAAGGAACACGGGTTTGATGTCGTGTGGCTCTGCATCGAGTCGATGGCTTTGGCGATCGGCTCCGGGGCACCGAGATACCCCAGCCTCCAGCCGGTCATCGCGTAGGCTTTGCTGAAGCCGTTGACCGTAATCGTCAGGTCGTAAGCCTCGGGCGTGAGCGAGGCGATGCTCACATGCTCCGCGCCGTCGTAGGTCAGCTTCTCGTAGATCTCGTCCGAGAGGATGTAGATGTCCTCCTCGGCGGCCACTTCCGAAATCGCCCGCAGCTCCTCGCGGGTGTAAACCGAACCGGTCGGGTTGCCGGGCGAATTGATGATGACCATCTTCGTGCACGGGGTCATCGCGTTTTCAAATTCCTCCGCCGTCATCTTCCAGTCGTTTTCTTCCTTCGTCTGGACGATCACCGGCACGCCGCCGGCGATGCGGACCATCTCCGGGTAGCTCAGCCAGAACGGGGCGGGAATGACCACCTCGTCGCCGGGGTTCACCACCGCGGAGATCGCGTTGAAGCAGGCCTGCTTCGCGCCGTTGCTGACGATGATCTGGCCGGGCTTGTATTCGAGGCTGTTGTCCGCGGCAAATTTTTTCGAGATCGCCTTGCGGAGCTCGAGGATGCCCGAGCTCGGGGTGTATTTCGTGTATCCTTCCTGGAGAGCGGCGATGGCGGCGGCCTTGATGTGCTCGGGCGTGTCCATGTCGGGTTCTCCGGCGCCGAATCCGCAGACATCAATGCCTTCGGCCTTCAGGGCTTTGGCTTTGCTGTCGATGGCAAGGGTGAGTGAAGGGGTGAGTTCGGTGAGTCGGGTCGCAATTTCCATAATTTTGAGTTGGGTTGTAATTAGACGCGCACGCCGTGCGCTTCAAGCAGCGGTTTCAAATTGTTTTCGGGCATCCGGATGCCCTCCATCTCGCGGCTCGCGTTCTCCGGGGAGTCCGACGCGGGCGCGGCGTTGATCGCGGCCGCCCTTGCCAACAGGCGGGAAATGATCCCGCCCGTTCGCGACTTGCGCAACGAATAAGGTGTGAGGTGAACGTAGGAAAGCTCTTCGGCCATGAATTTTGTTGGACCCGCCCGCGACAAGTCGGGCCGGTCTTGGGCAGTCGGGCAGCCTACCGGCACCCCGCATGGCCCGTCAACTGGGATTTTGTTCCGTAAAGCGTGGACGCGGTGGCACGTTCGATCCTCACGTCGAATATCCGTCCGATGTGGCGCGGATCTCCCTCGAAGACGGCGATTTTGTTCGTGCGCGTGCGGCCCGAGAGCCTCTGCGGGTTGGTCCTGCTGGCTCCCTCGCAGAGGATTTCCACATGGTGTCCGACAAGTGCGCCAAGATGTCGGGCGACATGCCGGTTGACGACGTCGAGCAGATCCTTGTTGCGCCACTCCTTGATTTTCTCGGGCACCTGCTCGTCCATCGTGGCGGCCGGGGTGTTCTGCCGCGGCGAGTAACGGAACACGAACGCATTGTCGAAGCCCGCCTCATCGGTCAGCGCGCGCGTGGCGGCGTAGTCGGCATCGGTCTCGCCCGGAAACCCGACGATGATGTCGGTAGTGATCGCGATCCCCGGACGCTCGGCCCTGAGCCGGGCAACGAGTTTGCGGAAAGCATCGGACGTGTATCCCCGCCGCATGATTTTCAAAATCCGGTCGGACCCGCTCTGGAGCGGGAGGTGGACATGCTCGGCAAGTTTCGGGAGCCGCCCGAATGCCGCGATCAAATCCGCCTTGAACCCGATCGGATGCGGGGAGGTGAATCTCACCCGGTCGATTCCGTCCACCCCGCAGACCGCCTCCAGGAGTTGGACAAACGGGCTGACCCCATCTTTTTGCGGAAGCTCGTGGCGGCCGTAAAGGTTGACGATCTGCCCGAGGAGGGTGACCTCGCGGATCCCGCGTTCTGCCAGCCCCCTCACCTCGCCGACAATCTCATCAATCGGCCTCCCGCGCTCGGCGCCGCGGGTCTGGGGCACGATGCAGAACGCGCAATGCATGTTGCATCCCTGCATGATGGAAACGAACGCCGCGCATTGCCCGGCGGCCAGTTCCTGGTCACGGATCGCCGCCTCCGAGCCCTCCTCTTCGTCCACATCGACAATCGGAATCCGCTGGTCGTCGATCCTCGCCTCCAGGCGCCGGCGCAGCAGATCGTCCACGTAGTCGGCAACCCGGTGGAATTTTTGGGTTCCGACCACCAGGTCCACATGCGGCGAGGTTTTTGTGAGCGAGTCGCCGCGGGCCTGGGCCATGCAGCCGAGGTAGCCGAGAACGAGATGCGGGCGGGCCTGCCGGAGCTTGCGGAGCATCCCCATTTTTCCGATCGCCTTCTGTTCGGCCATGTCGCGGACGCTGCACGTGTTGAGGAGGATGACATCCGCGTCCGCCTCGTCCTGCGTCATCCGGTAGCCGCGCTCGCCGAGCATTTGGGCGACCTGTTCCGAGTCGCGCTCGTTCATCTGGCAGCCGTAGGTTTTGATGTGGACGCTTGGCATTGGAGGCAGGGCAAAATAGCGGATGACCGGGAAATTTCCAGCCCTCATCCCGGAGAGCCAGGCAAAAATGTCGCGCGGTGAGGCTTTCAGGAACCCGCGAGTTCGCCTACCAATGCGGAAATGTCTTCCGTTCTGCTATCCGCCAAAGACCTCAAACTCGCCTACGGCAACCAGGTTTTGCTCAATGGGGTCTCGCTCACGGTCGCTCCGGGTGAGAAGGTCGGCCTCGTCGGACGCAACGGCTGCGGGAAAACGAGCCTTTTCAAAATTCTGGCCGGGGAATCGGAGGCGGACTCCGGCGACATCTCGCGGCGGCGCGGGCTGCGCGTCGGGTATCTTCCGCAGGAGTTCGAGTTGGACGGCACGAAATCCGTGCTCGAAAACATCGAGGCCGGGGCAGCGGACCTTGTCGAAGCGATCCGGCGATACGAATCCGGGGACGGGCACGACAACGAGGACTTGCTCGAACTCATCCAGCACGCGGACGGCTGGAACCTGCAGACGAGGATCAAAGCGGAAGCCGGTTCGCTGGCCGCCCCGCCGCTCGATGCCTTGGTCGGACCGCTCTCCGGCGGAGAAAAGCGCCGCGTCGCGCTCTGCCGGGCTCTGGCCTCGCAACCGGATCTCCTCCTCCTCGACGAGCCGACGAACCATCTCGACTCCGAGACGATCCGCTGGCTCGAAGACTTCCTGCGCGAGTTTCCCGGCGCGCTGATTTTCGTCACGCACGACCGGTATTTTTTGGAGACGATCGCCACGCGGATCATCGAGATTTCCGATGGCCGGGCGTTTTCGCATCCGGGCAATTACACGGCCTTTCTCGAAGCCAAGGCCCTCCGCCGACAGATCGCCGAGCAATCCGAGCGCCGGCGGCAGCGTTTCCTGCGGGCCGAGTTGGAATACGTCCGCGCCGGGGTCCGGGCGCAACGCTCGAAATCCAAGCACCGCCTGGATTCGTTCTACCAGATCGCCGGCATGGAGGCGCCGCCGGAAGAGCGCGAGATGGATCTCCTCATCCCGCCCGCCCCGGAAATCGGAAACACCGCCGTCGAACTCGCCGGTGCCGGCATGCGCGCCGGGGCAACGGGCCGCTGGCTGTTCCGAAACATGAACCTCTCGCTCCGGGCCGGCCAATGCACGGGAGTTGTCGGGAGAAACGGGGTCGGCAAGACGACGCTTCTCAGACTGTGCCTGGGCGAGCTGGCTCCTGCGGAGGGCACCGCCACCGTGGGAAAACGCGTCGTCTTCAATTACATCGACCAGTCGCGGATGCAGTTGGACGGAAAGGGAACCGTCATGGACGAGGTCTCGGACTCGGGCGAGATGGTTGCCTTCGGAAGCCAAACCCTCACCGCCCGCGCGTATCTCCGGAGGTTTCTGTTCGATGAATCCCGCGTCAAGGAGCGCGTGGACAAGCTCTCTGGCGGCGAACGCGCCCGCCTCCTGCTCGCGAAAGTTCTGCGGCGCGGAGGCAACGTCATCATCCTCGACGAGCCGACCAACGACCTCGACCTCGCCAGCCTGCGCATGCTGGAAGAGGCGCTTGCGGACTTTGACGGGACGATTCTCGTCGTCAGCCACGACCGGTATTTTCTCGACCGGATCTGCGACCAGATCGTCGCCTTCGAAGACGGGGGAGTTTTTGTCCAGCCGGGCAACTATTCGTATTACCTCGAAAAGAAAAAAGAACGCGACGCGCGAGCACGGTCGGCCCACGCGGCTTTCTTACCACCGGCGCAGCCGGCGAAACCCGCCCCGAAACCCAAGCGCCTGAGCTACAAAGAACAGCAGGAACTCGACCGCATGGAGGAAACCATCCTCACCGCGGAAAACGCCGTCCGGGAAATCGAATCCACCCTGAACGATCCCGCGTTCTTTGCCGCCCGCGCCGCGGAAGCCCCGGCGCTGGTCGAAAAACTCGCCGCCACAAAGACCGAGGTCGCAAGGCATTACGAAAGGTGGGAGGAGCTCGCCAAGAGAATTTGAACACCCGCATCCCCTGCTCTGTCAGATAAGGCAAAAGAAGGTATGAAAAACTATTACCGCAAAATCAACCGTAGCCACTACTCGCTCGGCGACCTCGTTGCCATCGTCGGCTCCTGCGCCCGCGACAGCAAAGAAACCCTCGCCGCGCTCGCCGACCTCTTCGAAAGCGGCCGCGTCCAAGTCAAAAACCACGGCCAGTTGAAACGCGTCAAACTCGCGGCCGCCGCACGGTAAGCCAGAAGACGGCAAGCAGCAGCGCTTCTGACGCGCATCGGAAGGGGGCGTTGACCAATCGTCCGCGATTACACCCTTTTTTGTTTCGCGATGGATCTCCTGTCCCTCGGCTCACCGTAACCGAACTCTGCAAGTCACGAGCACGCAGGATCCGCAGTCTGTCTTCGGGCTAGGACATGGTGGAGGCGGAGACCCGTGCGACCGGGTTGGCGATGATGCGGGTTTCCATTGACGGCGGGCCACGCGTATATACAGTAGATACATGATCGCGAAGATTTTCAGGTCGGGCAATTCACTGGCGCTGCGTTTGCCGAAGGAACTGCGGGCGGTGGTCGGGGAGGTCCGCGTGGAAACTGCTGGCGACCGGTGGGTGGTGACTCCGGTGAAGCCGGCATCGTGGCCGCGGGGATTTTTCAACAGGATCCGGTTTGATGATCCTTCGCCATTCAAGCGGCCTCCGCAGGGAAAGCACCGGGAGATCCGGCTGTGACGCATCTCCTCGACACCGACACCTGCATCCATCTGCTGCGCGGGCACCGGGCGGTGGTCGCGCAAGCCGGGAGGCACAGCCCGGCCGATCTTGCGGTATCGGCGGTCACGCGCTTCGAGTTGCTTTACGGTGTCGAGCGCTGCCCGCCTGCATGGAAAATAAAAGAAAGCGGCAAAGTCCGCCTCCTCTTGGAGCATTTGGTGATCCTTCCTTTTACGGGGGAGACGTCGTCCTATGCCGCGACCATCCGCGCCTCGCTGGAGGTCGCCGGACATCCCATTGGCCCGATGGATATCCTGATCTCGGCCACGGCTCTCGAAAATAGCCTGCCGCTGGTGACCAACAATCTCGACGAATTTCAACGCGTTCCCCGCCTGTCCTGTTTGACTTGGTGCGGCGAGTCCAACGCCTGACGTTTTCACTTGCGAAAAAAACCGATCCTCGGCAGGCCAAAAAAAAGGCGGTCTTTTCAAGCGGCGGATTATCTGATTGGCTTTGGGGCATGGCCCGCGAAGCAAAAATCGAACGCAAGACATCCGAAACATCCATCGCCCTGCGGCTGGTGGTTGACGGGAAGGGGGATTCCAAGGTCTCGACCGGGATCCCGTTTTTCGACCACATGCTGACGCTGTTCGCGAGGCACGGGCTATTTGATCTGGAGCTCGACGCCCGCGGCGACATCGCGGTGGATTTCCACCACACGGTCGAGGACACCGGCATCACGCTCGGGCAAGCGCTGGTGAAGTCGCTCAAAGACAAGGCCGGGATCCGGCGCTACGGGTTTTCCTACGTTCCCATGGACGAAGCGCTGGTCCGCGTCGTCGTGGATCTGAGCGGGCGCCCGTATCTGGCGTTCAACGCCCCGAAAAACGTCGAGCCGATCGGGGGAAATTTTTCCTTTCAGCTCGTCGAGGAATTTCTTCGCGCCGTGTCGGTCCACGGGGGAATGAACCTGCATGTGGACATCCTGGCCGGCCGGGATGCGCACCACATGGCTGAAGGCGTGTTCAAGGCCCTTGCCCGCGCGCTCGATCAGGCGACGGGGATCGATCCGAGGGTGCAGGGGGTTCCCAGCACCAAGGGAATCCTGTGAAACCTATTTCCATCGGAGTCGTGGATTACGGCAGCGGCAACTTGCGCAGCGTGTGCAAGGCGCTGGAAGCCTCCGGGGCTTCGACGACGCTCGTTTTTGAGGCTTCGCGGCTCGCGGGCTTCGATGCCGTGGTCGTTCCGGGCGTGGGATCGTTCGGGGATTGCGCCGCAAACCTGCAAGCGACCGGGCTCTGGGATCCGCTTCGCGAATGGATCCAAGCGGGACGTCCCTATCTCGGGATCTGCCTCGGATACCAGCTCCTGTTCGAATCCAGCGAGGAATCTCCCGGCGTGAGCGGCCTCGGTGTTTTGCCCGGTACGGTTGTCCGGTTTTCCGACGCCGGGCTGAAGGTTCCGCACATGGGCTGGAATTCGCTCTCGGACCTGAAAGGCCCGCTGTTCGAGGGCCTGCCGGAAGAGACCTCGTTTTACTTCGTGCATTCGTTTTATCCCGTGCCGGCGGATCCCTCGCTGGCGAGTTCCACCTGCGAATACGGGTGCCGGTTCGCGGCCAGCATTTCGCGGGGGGCGCTCCACGCCACGCAATTCCACCCGGAAAAAAGCCAGGCCGCCGGGCTGGCCGTGCTGCGGAATTTTTTATCCGCCTTATGATCCTGCTGCCAGCCATTGACCTGATGGGAGGGGAAGTCGTGCGCCTCAAGCGCGGGCGCGCCTCCGAAAAAACCGTTTACTCGTCCGACCCGGTTTCGTTCGCGAAAAAATGGGAGGACTCCGGGGCCGACTGGCTCCACCTCGTGGACCTGGACGCCGCGTTTTCCGGCAAGCCGGCCAACCTCTCCGCCGTCGAAAAAATCTGCGCGTCCGTGAACATCCCGTGCGAGCTCGGCGGGGGGATGCGCAGCGTCGAAAACGTCAGCGCGGCTTTCAGTTGCGGGGTCAGCCGCGTGATCCTCGGCACAAAGGCCTGCGAGTCCCCGGAGGACATCGCCGAGATCTGCACGGAATTCGGCGGCGAGAGAATCGCCGTGGGGATCGATGCCAACCGCGGCAAAGTGGCCGTGAAAGGCTGGACCGAGACAACGGCCACATCCGCCGCCGACCTCGCCCTCATCGCCCAGGTGGCCGGTGTCCGCACCATCATCTACACCGACATCGCCACTGACGGGATGCTCGAAGGACCGAATTTTTCCGAGTTGGAAAACCTCCTGCGCATCCTTGACTGCCACCTCATCGCCAGCGGCGGCGTCTCCAGCGCCGACGATCTCCGGAAATTGTCCAAAATGCCCCGCCTCCACGGGGCCATCATCGGCAAGGCCCTCTACGACGGCCGCATCACCGGCAATCTCAGGAAGTTGATCTCGTAAAACTTTCACCTGCCCGAATATCATGATGCCGAGAAATATGAAAGAATATGCACACTGGCACGAATGGCACTAACTTAAGGCGGGTTTGAGATGGTTTTCTACGCCGACTTTCCGATGTGGCAAGGCACCCATATCGTGGCGGGGTTTGGTCAGCAGGCGATAGTTTTTGGGGCGGCGTTTCCTGACGCGCGGTTCGCTCCGGCCGGGGCGATGGGGGTTGGGGTCTCGGGCGATGGCGAGCAGCATTTCATCGACCATCGCGGAGATCGTCCTGGGCTTGTCTTCGGCCCCGGATGAGGCATTGGCGAATTGGCGCACGGTATCCAGGCAGCCTTTGAAGGAGAGACGGTTGAGATCGACATCGTGGGTGAGGGCGGCTTTTTGCATGACGCAGCGGATGAGGTTGTAGGCGATGAAATGCATTCGCAGCTCGCGTTCGATCATGTGTGGAGAGAGGCACCGCAGCACATCCATGTTGAGGTGGATTTTTATTTCGCGGAAGTGGAGTTCGATGCCCCATCGCCGGAAGTAGAGGCCGGCGAGGTCTGCGGCGGGGATGGCGTCGTCGAGCAGGGTGGTCACGAGCGTCACGAGCTGGGTGCGAAATCCCTTGCTGGCGATCGTGTGGCGCACGACGCGCACGGGGATGGCCTCGGGCAGAAGGGCGAATTCCTCTGGTGTCTGCGTGGGGGTGCGTTGCGCCGGGCGTTTCCAGGTCACCACCACATCGAAGCTGTCGGATTTTGGGAGTTGCGAGCCGAGGGCTTTGCGCATCTTTCTTTCCGGGAGACGCATGAGTGAGTCCACCCCGCGCAACAGCAGTCCGGCACAGGCTCCGAAGGAGCAAAACCCCCGGTCCGTGACAACCAGATCGCCATTTTTAAAGGTGTCCCAGAGGTTTTGGAACAGCTTGCTCTCGTGGGTGTGGCGGTCGCCGTGAGCCGCTTTGGCAAGGGCTCCGGTGAGCAGGCAGAAAATGCCGACGAGGGTCATCGAGGGAAAGCCGCAGCCCGGCTTCTGGTTCTTGCTCTGCGGCCAATGGGCCTGGTTGGCCGGAGTGTCGGGCATCAAATGGGTCGGTTCTTGCTTTTTGACATTTTGCGCTCTCACCTGACACCTCAACACCTGGCAGACATCGAAGCCGTTGACGATTTCCTGCGTTCGATGCCGGAATCGTCAGGCGGGACACGGCGGCTTGGACAACGAAAAAGTTGCCAGTCCGGCACATTGACGCGAGGGCGGTCCGAGCGAGTTCTTGTCGCCCGGTTTCTTGTCCGTCCCTATTCTGGCTTGGCGTATGGGGTAGGCTCGTCGTTCAGTGCCGCGGTCTCGGGCGAGGGAATTTTTCCGGTTTCCCTGAAGGCGCGTCCGGCCCGGTTGTAATACGCGATCAGCTCGTCGTCCGACATGCCCTCGGTTTCACGGTGGATGCGTTCCTGCGCACGGTGCTTCATGGCGACGCAATCAAAGCCGGGAATCCGCGGAAACTGCCGCCAGAATTCATCATTCATCGAAATTCACCTCCTTGGGGCTGACAATTTGGACCATGCCGTAGCCTTCAAGCGCCACTTCCGTTTCATGCCCCCCCTTTTACATCAATCCAAGTTGTCAGTCCCGCATAATTCTCAAAACGGGGAAAGGGTCCCGCGCAATGACGTTTTTTTGAACCCGAGTGGCGGTGGAAAGGTGTCAGCTTGCCTGGTAATGCCACAAAGTAATGCTTGAAAAGCCAGCCGCTCGATGCCATGGAAGAGACGTGGCTGCGACCATTACGAGCAAGGGGCGGATCCCCTTGGAAATCCGCCAGCGCCTCGCGTTGAAGCCCGGCGACAAACTGGAGTTTGACAGCACGGCCCCGGTGCTGACCGCGCGGCGGCTCCTCAACAGGAGGGAATGGAGCAAAACTTTGGACGAATGGCAGAAGACCTCCCGCGCCCGCCTGAAGGGGCATCCTTGGGAAAAGCTGTCGGCGGAAAAACTTGTGGATGCTTTGCGGGGAGGTCCTGCGGACAAGACAAAACCATGAGGACGGCGATCGACTCGTCGGTGTTGTGGTCTCTGATCAAGAGGGAATCCGGCTGCGCGGAGGGCCCAAGGCAGCATCTCGTCCCCGATTTTCTCATCGCCGCGCACGCCCAGGTGCAGGCGGATCGGCTCGCCGCGAGGGATCGCGGTTACCTGCGCCGATGGTTTCCCAATTTGCGCTTGCTCGAACCGGCGGCAAACTGACGGGGGTTTTCCAAGCCGCACTACGCGATTTCCACCGGCTTGCCCGACCGGGAGGATTCGTAGGCGGCGTCGATGTCCGGGTTGCCGGCGAGCACTTCGGCGGCGTCTTTGTAGGAACGCTTGATGCCGTAGCGCGCGGCGGCTTTTTCCGCTGCGGCCAGGTTCACATCCGCCACCGCAACCACCTCGGTGCCCGCCGCCAAAAACCCGGGGATATGAAACTGCGCCATTCCCCCCCCGGGCGCGGCTATTTCCCGTAGCGCCGCCGGATCCGTTCCAGGTAGAACAGCCCGCCGGGCAGACCCCAGAGCATATAGACAAACATTCCCGTGATGGAAATGAGGATCCCGGTCCCCTGCGGGACTCCGCACAGTTCGGAAAGCAACTGTTCGAAAAGCGCTTCGCGGACCCCGATCCCGTTGAGGCTGATCGGAAGCGACGAGATGGCGGTCACCAGCGGCATGATCGACGTCATGTCCAGAAACGTCACCTTCACCGTGAACGCGAGGGCGACAAAGTAAAACGCCGCGAAATAGGCGAGCAGCATCGGCACCGTGTAGAGCGCCCCGAGCAGGGCCTCCGTGCGGTTCTCGATGCAGAGTTGCCAGAGCGTGGACAGCTTCACGATCTGCTCGCGCAGCGGGAAACGCGCGGGCAAACGGCCGATGAGATGCCGGCTGGTCAAAAAAAACGAGGCGACCAGCCCGACCCCGATGACGAAAAGCACAATGGCAAAGACTTTCATCGCATTCCCCACCGCGAAACTGCTCGCGAACCACTGGCCGCGCGTCCAGGCAAACCCGAGCCCCATGGCCACCAGAACCAGCACCGCCAGCAACCGGTCGATCGCCACGCTCAGAAACCCGGCCGTCTTGTTCTCCGGATGATCCCGCATCAGGAAGATGACCCGCACGACATCCCCGCCGGTCGTCCCCGGAAGGAACTGGTTGAAAAACGCCCCGATGAAAAACAGCCGGGTGACTTCCCCGAAGCGCACGCGGAGGTGCAGCATCTTCAGAAACAACTGCCAGCGCAGGATCCCCAAAAACTCGCAGGCCCCGGCGGCGGCGAGGGCCGCAATCATCCATCTCCAGTCCGCAGTGTGCAGGGCATTCCAGATCGTGAGGCGCCGGTGGGGGTCGTGGAAAAGCCACCAAAGCAACCCCACCGTGACCAGGACCTGGAGAACCGTCAGCAGGTGCTGGCCCAGTCTGGGAACCTCCCGGCGGGAGGATTCCGCCGGAGGATAAGCGGGAGGCTGGCTCATTTCGCCGCGCATCCTAGCAGCCCGCCCGGGTTTTCCAAGCCCCTGCCGCGAAAAAGACAGGCTTGGGCACGGGAATTATCGGAGCACTTGGACGTCGAGGTCGGGGACTTGGCGGAAATGGGCTTCATCCCGCGGGCCGACGAGAACCCCGAAGCCAAGACTGCGGGCCGTGGCGGCCACAGCGATGTCATTTTGCGGGATGAGATGCCCGCTGCGGGCAAGCCCGGCATGAATGGCCGCGTAGATTTCCGCGATCTCCGAGGTAAAGGGTTCGATTCCGAAAGCTGCCTTCAGGGATTCCAACCGCTCACGTCGGCGGGCGGCCCGTTCCGGGGTGTCCGCAAGCCGAACGCCGACGAGCGATTCCGCCCACACGATCGCCGGTATCGTCAGCTCTTCATGGACTGGCATCGCCAAAGATTCGGCAGAACCGGCGCGCTCCCAGTGAATCAGCGCGGAGGTATCGACTACGAAGCCCATGGGTTCGGCTCGGGAAGTTCCTTGGAATTGGCTTTCTCCAGGTCGTCGGCAAAAGCCGGATCCTCGGGATCATGCCTCCATAGCCGGAGAAGATCAGCAACTGTTCCAATCCGGTGGGAGGTCGGCGACAGCTCGGCAACAGGACGGTGGTTCTTTGTCAAAATGAACCGCTCGCCTTTGTGTTTCACGCGGGCAAGGTAATCCCCGAGGTGCCGGGCGACTTCGGTGCTGCTGACGGTCGTGATCATGGCTCACTGTAAAATACAGATTTCTGCAAAACAAGAGAGAACGTATTTGCACAGGAACACATCCGAGCCATTCGACCGGGGCACAAAAAAAACGCCCCGGCGTGAACCGGGGCGTTTTTGTTGGATGGATTAGTAGCGCTTGTTGCCTGCGGGACGGCGATCCGGGCCGAAGTTGCGTCCACCGCCGCCGCCACCGCCGCCGTTCGGTTCGCGGTCCTTGGCTTCGTTGACCGTGAGATTCCGGCCATGGAGGTCCATGCCGTTGAACTTGGCGGTCGCCGCCGCGGCACCGGCCGCGTCGGACATGGTGACAAAGGCGAAGCCGCGTGAGCGGCCAGTCATCTTGTCGTTAATGAGAGCCGTCTCGGAGACGGTTCCGGCTTGTGAGAACAGATCGCTGAGATCCGATTGCGTGGTGTCGAAGGAAAGATTCCCGACATAGAGTTTGTTTGACATAGTTGTGCTTTTTTTAAGGCTCGTCTGAGCGGCTGTTTCCGAGAACCGGATTTCAAATCGCCACTGAGAGAACCCGGCTTTCACCGGAAGAAACGCAACTAGCAAGATACCATGCCCCGTGAGGGCCTTGCAGGGAAACTAGCCCGGCCTCCCCGCGATGCAAGTTGTTTTTTCAACAATCGCGCGTGGACCGGTCCTCGGGACCGCTCAAGCGGAAGGCGGGGCGATGACGGGGAACTTTTGGGGGGAGAATCCGAACGTGCAGGGCAGGACATCGGAAAGCTCCCCGTCGAGCTCGACAGGGACGGAGGCGGAACTGTGGACATTCATGGATTTTGTTTGGAAGTATTCCACGTCCGGCAGATCCGCGTGGCTTCCGAAGGCGATGGCTTGAAAATAGCGGACGACATCCCAGTGGCTTTGGTTTTTGAAGACCAGGACATCGAGGAGACCGTCATCCGGGCGGGCGTTTTTGAAGAGCACGAAAGGCCCGCCATACAGCCGCCCGTTGCCGACCAGAACAAAGCTTCCTTCCCGGCGGCGGGAGTCCGCGGGGTCGAGGACAACCGTGGGCGGACAAACGGCGGCGACCTGAGCGAGCGTGAGCAGGTAGCTGACGGGGCCGAGAGATTTTTTGGATTCCGGGGTGGTGAGCCGGACGACCTCGGCGTCGAGCCCGATGCCGGCCAGTTGAACGAAGTGGGAAGTGTTCGCCATGGGAAGATCGAGCTCCCGGATGAAACCGCCCTGGATCACTTTCCATGCGGCGGTCAAATTGTTCTGGGGGATGCCGAGTTCGGAGGCGAAGACATTCATGGTTCCCACGGGAAGGATGCCGAAGCGCACGCCGGATCCCGCGACCCCGTTGGCCGCCTCGTTGACGGTCCCGTCGCCGCCGGCTGCGACGATTGTTTCGAATCCCTCCTCCAGAGCCTTGCGGGCCATCGCCCGCGCATCACCGGCCGCGGATGTCATGCGCACGATGATCCGGGGGGAAAGGGCTTTGATTTTCTCCTTCAAGGCACGGGCGCGATCGCTCTTGGCTGCGGGATTGAGGATGACGAGAACTTTCTTCACATTCAAAACAGGTCGGTTAGCTTCCCCAAGTGCGCACGTTTGCCAAGTCTATTCTGATCGCGGCGGGAATTCTCCTGTTCGTTTATCTTCTGTCGATCCTGGGCCTGAACATCTACCTGCAATCCGAGGGGCTCCAGAAACGCATCCTTGCGGCAGCCGAATCGGCGGCGGGATGCCCGGTCCGCATCCAGGGCACCCAATACACACCCTGGTCGGGATTCAGCATCATCGGGATTTCCGTGCAGGGGAAGTCGCTGCCGGGCCAGCCGCCGTTCCTCGAAGCCGCATCGGTGAGTTTCCGCTTTGCCCTGCTCGCGCTTCTTCGGGGGGAGCTGGTCGTGAGCGAGGTCGCCGTCACGGATCCCTCGCTCGTCTCGCTTCCCGTGCAACCGGAACCGGCAGCCGAATCCGTGATGCCCGAAGCCCTTCCCACGCCTTCCCCGACGCCCCGGGCTGAAACAGCGGAACACCCGCCCGCCGGGGTTGAGATCTCCGTCCCGAAACCGGCCCCGCTCCCCTCGGCGAGCCCCGCGCGGATCGAGGTGAAACGGGTTCGCATCGCAAATGGGAAAGCCCAGTTTTCCGACTCGAAGGGCGCCCTCGCCCTCGCGCTGACCGGACTGGAGGTCTCCGCGGAGGTTTTGCCGGACCGGAGCATCGCGGGGACATTCCGCATCGCCGAGACGGGGGTCGGCGCTTTTGTGCATCCCGGCCATGTCAAAGGCACGTTCACTTGGAAAGCCGGCCGGCTGGTCATTCCTGATCTTCAATCCGACTGGGCGGGCGGCCACTTGAAAGGGAGTCTGGAAACCGGGCCGGGCAAGGACTTTTCTGCTGTTGTCGCGGCCGAAGGCATTTTGATCAAGAAGCTGGCGGAAGATGCGGGCATCAACGGCGAGGGTTCGTGCGGGAGCCTTTTCGCCAAAGGAAATCTCCACGGGGTGTCCGGGAAGCCGGAGACCTTCGCGGGCCGGGTGGAGATGTCCCTCCAGCAGGCCAGGTTCCAGCCGCTGGATTTCATCCGGCAGATCGGCGAGCTGAGGAGCATTCAGGAACTCCAGATGTTCGAACTCAAAACCGCCGAGGCCGTTTTTAATATTCACGATAAAAAAGTGGCGGTGGACACGCTGGTGCTGGAATCGAAGAACCTGGTGATGGACGTGAAAGGCCCGGTCGGGTTCGATGGGAAGATGAAGCTCCAGGCGCGCCTGCATCTGAACGAGTTGCTCCGCAAGGATCTTGCGGGATTGCTCGGAAACAACTTCAAGGAATCCGAGCGGCCCGGGTATCAGCAAATGCCGTTTTCGATCACCGGGACCGTGAGCCGCCCGCAAACCGACCTCCTCGACAAGCTCACCGGTTTTCGCATCGGAAATGACGTGGGCGGGTTGCTGAAAAACCTGTTCCGGGCGCCGCCGCAAAAACCGAAGGGCGACGCGGAAAAAAACCCGGGGGGCGGCTGATGCGGGTCATTGCCGGAGAGGCCGGCGGCCGTCCCTTGAAGGCGCCGCCCGAGGGGGTGCGCCCGACGATGGACCGCGTCAAAGGCGCGGTCTTTTCGAGTTTGGGCGACCTGGTCCCGGGGGCGAGGGTTCTGGATCTTTTTGCGGGATCGGGAGGGATGGGGATCGAGGCGATGAGCCGTGGTGCGGCGAGCGCGACGTTCGTGGACTCGAACGAACGCTGCGCCCGCTGCATCCGGGAAAACCTCAAGCGGGCCGGGGTTGACGGCAGCGTCCAATGCATGGATGCCTTCCGGTTTCTGGATCTCTACGCGGGAGGGGAAATGTTCGACCTCATCTTCGCCGATCCGCCTTACGCGAAAAACCCGGGCGATCCCGACCATGCCGCGGCTCTTGCCGGATCGGAAAAGCTGGCTGCCGCGCTGGCTCCCGGCGGGGTCTTTGTGTTGGAGCGGCAATCCGGTGAAAATCCGCCCGCGAGCCTGCTCCAAGCCGGACGAACCAAGCGCTACGGGGGCAGCGAAATCCT
>Ga0316227_1000610_pt1 | contig 49023 bp, 47 predicted proteins | sample TBH18019metaG_FD_206012 | JGI IMG/M metagenome (GOLD analysis project Ga0316227, IMG submission 206012) | Freshwater microbial communities from Trout Bog Lake, Wisconsin, USA - TBH18019 | ecosystem: Environmental > Aquatic > Freshwater > Lake > Hypolimnion/Profundal zone | place: USA: Wisconsin... | reverse complement strand
ACGAAACACAATCACTCAAAGACGCTTGCTTCACCAAAAGATCGCCGCTTAAGATCAACCAACAGATGAGGCCAATGCTCCCTTAATCTACGCCCTCAGTTGTCCCAATTGTTTTGACGACACACACACTGTTTTAGATGCGCTCGCTGTACAAAATCTCGCACGAAACCCAAAGCGCGATATTTGGTTTATATTTGGTCGGCGCTTTTATCCACGACTGCGAAAATGCACTAAGTCATTGATTTTATTGGTGCTCCCAAGGGGAATTGAACCCCTGTTTCAGCCTTGAGAGGGCCGCGTCCTAACCGCTAGACGATGGGAACTTTAGCGCAGCCGGCTTATACGTGGCCTCGAACCGTGCGGCAAGTTCCCGTCCCAAAAAGACAAATTCGAAATTGGGACCGGAACGAGGCGCCGCCCATTCCGTTGTTTTTTTGCAAGATCAACGAATGGCTCCGACATGACGCGGTTTTTCTTCCATGTGCGCGACGGTGACGATGTCAGCCGTGACACCGAAGGCCAGGAGCTTCCCAGTCTTGATGCCGCTTGCCAGGAGGCGCTCAACACCAACCGCGAAATGCTGGGCGAGCGCCTGTTGCATGGCGGCTCACTGGATGATCGCCAGATCGAAATCGCGAATGAAAAAGGCGAAGTGCTGGCGGTACTGAACTCCAAGGACACTTTGCTCCAGGAGGGTCAGTTGCGCTCGTTCAAGGACGATGTCACCCAATCGGCGCCCACCGCCGAGAGTTCGACCTCTTCGAACCGCCCGCCGCGATAGGAAAAAGTCGCCAATCGGCATTGCACGCCATCGGTGGCGGCGATCAGCCAGAGAAAATTCGCCTGTGCCGCGCCGCGTTGATCCGCCTGTGATGGCGCGGCGTGGCCGTCCGGATGGGAATGATAGCAACCAATCAGGGCATGCCCCCGCCCGCGCGCCGCTTTCAGGGCCGCGATGTGATCCGCCGGATCGAGTTCAAAACGATCCACTGCCGCCGCCAGGTTGCGCGCCGGGTGCAGCAGGGTGGCGCAAAAGCTGTCCGCCTCCTCCGCGCCCTCGATCAGGCCGCAACATTCAAGCGGATAGGCGGCCTTGGCTTCACGCGTGATCTGCTCCTGCAAGGTGGCGGGCAAGACCAGTTTCATTGTGGTCCGTCTTTGACCTGCGCCGTCAAGCGGCCAGTGGCCAGATCCATAACGTCCACTTCGGCGCCTTGCGTGGTCTGGACATGCAGGATCAGCTTGCCCGCATCGCTTGTGGCCGAGACGATATGGGCGCCCGGCGCCAGGATGACGCTGGCCGCGGCGTTTGTACCCGTGCCGGTCACAGCCATTGGCGCGGGATGGTGAGCCTGATAAAGCCGGTATTGCCGCACAAAGCCTGCCGCCACCGCGATCAGGCCCGCGACCAGCAACACCGAAAGAATGATGACGGCCGCCAGCGCGGCGCGGTAACTTCCACTGCTTCTGGGATCAGCCTCTGCCATGCCGGCCACCTCTCAAACATATGCCATCACGCCCGAACAGGCGGGCCAGCGGCTGGATCGCGCCCTGACGGCTTTGATGCCCGAACTCAGCCGCTCGCGCCTTCAGGAATTGCTCGGCAAAGGCGCGGTCATGCTGGACGGGGATCATGGACAAGAAAGCGCGGCGATAAAAGACCCCAACCGCCGCGTCAAGCCGGGCGAGAGCTACACGGTGACCATTCCCGCCACCGTGTCGGCGCAGCCGCGCGGCGAGGATATCCCCCTCAGCGTGGTGTATGAGGACAAGGACCTCATCGTGATCGAAAAGCCCGCCGGGCTGGTGGTGCATCCGGCGGCGGGCAATCCCGACGGCACCTTGGTCAATGCCCTGATCGGGCACTGCGGCGACGAATTGATCGGCATCGGCGGCGAGGCGCGGCCCGGCATTGTGCACCGCCTCGACAAGGACACATCGGGCCTGCTGGTCGCCGCCAAGACGGAACGGGCGATGACCAGCCTGGCCAAACAGTTCGCCAACCACACCATCGAGCGCGCCTATAATGCCGTGGTGTGGGGCGCGCCGCGGGCCAGCGAAGGCATCATCGAAGGCCAGATCGGCCGCAGCCCGTTTGACCGCAAGCGCATGGCGGTGCTGCGCGGCGGCGGCAAGCTGGCGCGCACCCGTTACAAGGTGCTGGAGCGTTTCGGGCCGCCGGAGCGGCCTGTCGCCTCCCTGATCGAGTGCCGCCTGGAGACCGGCCGCACCCATCAAATACGGGTGCACCTGACCCATCTGGGCCATCCTTTGATCGGCGACCCGCAATATGGCCGCGCCCGCCAGGCGCCGCGCCCCAAAAGTCAGGCCGAGGAAACCGCGTTTACACTGGCAGCAGATTTCTCTCGCCAGGCATTGCATGCTTTTATTCTGGGATTTCAGCATCCTAGCTTGCACAAGACCCTGCGTTTTGAGTCCCCCTGGCCCGCCGATTTTGCCGCCCTTGTGGCGGCGCTGCGCGACTTGAAAACCCCCTGACGGGTTCCCATCTGACTTCTTGTCACGGGGCGGATATCTGATCCATTCGACGGGGTTGGACGTTTAAAGTCGCTGCAGAAGCGCAGCGGCGCGTGACGAAGGGGTGATGAAAATGAGCAGCCGTGGCCTTCCCGCGCTTTCCAGCGACAGCGGTCTTTCGCGTTATCTGACCGAAATCCGCAAGTTTCCGCTTTTGACCCCCGAAGAAGAGTACATGTTCGCCAAGCGCCTCAAGGAGCATGGCGACAGCGAAGCGGCGCGCCGCCTCGTCACCTCGCATCTGCGCCTGGTCGCCAAGATCGCCATGGGCTATCGCGGCTATGGCCTGCCGATCGCGGAAATCGTTTCCGAAGGCAATGTCGGACTGATGCAGGCGGTCAAGCGCTTCGAGCCCGACAAAGGCTTTCGCCTCGCCACCTATGCGATGTGGTGGATCCGCGCCTCGATCCAGGAATATGTCCTCAGGTCCTGGAGCATGGTCAAGCTTGGCACCACGGCGGCGCAGAAGAAGCTGTTCTTCAACCTGCGCAAGGCCAAGTCCAATATCGGCGCTATCGAGGAAGGCGACCTCACCCACGCCCACACCGTCAAGCTGGCCGACCAGCTCGGCGTCACCGAGCGCGAAGTCACCGACATGAACCGGCGCCTGTCCGGTCCGGACTCATCTTTGAACGCACCACTGCGTAGCGAATCCGAAAGCGAGTGGCAGGACTGGCTGGCCGACGACACCATGGACCAGGAAACAAGGCTGGCGGAACGCGAAGAACTGGGCGACCGCCACGACCTGCTTTCCAACGCCATGTCCGGCCTGACAGAACGCGAGCGCGACATCATCCAGGCCCGCCGCCTGCAGGATGACCCCGCCACGCTTGAGGAACTGTCGCAGAAATTCGGCGTCTCCAGAGAACGCGTGCGCCAGATCGAAGTGCGCGCCTTCGAGAAGCTGCAAAAAGCCATGTCAGCCACCGCCGCGGCCTGAACACAGTGCCGTTATGCGCCGGGCGCGGTTTTCTTGCGCCGCGGTCTGGATAAGCTTCCTCCCGTCTTTTGGGGGCCCGGTCTTTCCGGGAATTAGATCATGAAGCTCAAGCTTTGGAAGGTGGACGCGTTCGCGCCGCGGGTGCTGGAAGGCAATCCCGCCGCTATTGTGCCGCTGGAGACGTGGCTCGATGCTGGCCTGATGCAGAAGATCGCCGCCGAAAACAATCTCGCGGAGACCGCTTTCTTTGTGCGCAAGGGCCCCGGCGCCTATGACCTGCGCTGGTTCACGCCCAATGCAGAAGTGGAATTGTGCGGCCATGCTACCCTGGCCAGCGCTTATATAATTTTCAACATGCTCGATCCCGCCCTGAATGACGTGCGGTTTCAGACCCGTTCCGGCGAACTGAAAGTGGCGCGCGGGCCGGACGGCCGCAATATCCTGTCCCTGCCCTCCGCCAGTTCAGAGCCTTTCACGCCGCCGCCGGATTTCGCCGCAGCTTTGGGCGCCGCCCTGGGCGGGCCGCCCCGGTGGAATTTCATTTCAGCCGCAAGGGCGGCGCGGGCGCCGGCGCCTTGATCGCGGTGTGGCCTTCACCCGCCGACATCAAGAGGTTGAAGCCGGATGGCAATCTGGAAGCGGTGTTGCTGCGGATCGAGGCTGGCTCTTTGCTGGCGACGTCAAAGGGCGATGGCAAACCCTATGATTTCGTCTCGCGTTTCTTCGCGCCGTATTTCGGCGTGCCGGAAGACCCTGTGACCGGCTCGGCGCACTGCGCCCTGACGCCCTTCTGGGCCAAGCGCCTGGGCAAAAAAACATTGCACGCGCGGCAAGCCAGCGCGCGCGGCGGAGATATTCTGTGTACGGATGACGGCGCGCGCACGATCCTGCAGGGACCCTGCGCGCTATATCTGACCGGCGAAATAGAGGTTTAGAGGCTGCGATCCGGCTTGCCGTCCGGCATGTTGCCGAGCGGTTCATTTTCGGCGTTGACGCCTTCGGTCTTGTCGTCTTCGTCAACGATGCCTTCGTCAAACATCGCCATGCCGTCTTCCAGATAATCGCCCAGCAGCGGCAAGCCGATAAGATATTCCGCAGCGCGCTTGGCATGTTCGGAGCGTGCGGTGCTGATCGCCTCGTCCCATTCTTCCAATTCATAGGTGCCGCGTCCCAGCCAGGCCAGCGCGATCAGTTCGGCGCGCTCATCATCATTGAGTTCGCGGATGGCCCCGATCAATTCCTCTGCTGTCGCATCGCCGGCCTTGTCCTCGAGAATGTCGGCATTGCCGTCATCGCTGGGGTTCGAGCCCGAATCCGGGTCGCTGTCACTGACCTTGACGTCGAACTCGCGCGCCTTTTCGATGATGAAAGCCAGCTTGTCGGTGGCAATATCCAATGTGGGTGAATCGGGCGTTCCAGCGGCGATGGGCATGTTTTCCCTGTCTTTTTAATGCCACACGGAAACGCATGGGGCCGTCGCATGTTCCGTGTTGACTGGGGCGGGGCAGAGACCTATATCGGCGCCGGGCCACACCTCCCCAACGGGGTGCTATCATTCTGGAAGGAATGAATGACATGACTGAAGTGACCAAACCGGCTGTGCGTCCCGCGCGGCCTTTTTTTTCGTCCGGACCCTGCGCCAAGCGCCCCGGCTGGACACACGAAGCCCTCAAAGGCGCGCTGGTGGGACGCTCTCACCGCTCCAAGCCCGGCAAGACCAAACTGAAGGATGCGATTGAACGCACCCGCAAGATTTTGGGCATCCCGGCTGATTACAAAATCGGCATCATGCCCGCCTCCGACACCGGCGCCATGGAAATGGCAATGTGGTCGCTGCTCGGCCCGATGGAAATCGACATTTTCGCCTGGGAAAGCTTCGGCGAAGACTGGGTCACCGACACGGTCAAGCAGCTCAAGCTCAAGGCAGACGTGCACAAGGCCGGTTACGGCAAGCTGCCGGAGCTGAAAGCTGCGAAGAACCGCGATATCGTCTTCCTGTGGAACGGCACCACCTCGGGCGTGAAGGTCCCCAATGGCGACTGGATCCCGGCCGACCGCGAAGGCATCACCATCTGCGACGCCACCAGCGCCGCCTTTGCGATGGACCTGCCCTGGGACAAGCTCGATGCCACCACTTTCTCCTGGCAGAAGGTTCTGGGCGGCGAAGCGGCGCACGGCATTCTGGTGCTGTCGCCCAATGCCGTGAAGCGTCTGGAAAGCTATACGCCGCACTGGCCGATGCCAAAAATCTTCCGCATGACCAAGGGCGGCAAGCTGGTGGACGGCATCTTCGAAGGCGAAACCATCAACACGCCCTCGATGATCGCGGTGGAAGACTATCTCGACGCCGTCACCTGGGCCGAAAGCGTGGGCGGGCTCAAGGGCCTCATCGGGCGCTCCAATGCCAATCTCAAGGCGTTGTCCGACTGGATCGCCAAGGGCAGCAGCTTCGGCTTCCTGGCGGAAGACGAAGCCATTCGCTCCAACACATCGGTGTGCATCAAGATCACCGATCCCTGGTTCGCGGGCCTGAACGAAGAAGCCCAGGCCGAAGCCGCCAAGAAGGTCGCCGCCGCGCTGGACAAAGAAGGCGTGGCGCTAGACGTGGCCGGCTATCGCGCCGCCCCGCCGGGCCTGCGCATCTGGTGCGGCGCCACGGTGGAAGAAGCCGACGTCAAGGCGCTGACACCCTGGCTCGACTGGGCCGTCGCCACAGTCAAAGGCGCGTCGCAAGGCTGATTGATCCAATCCCGGCGCGCCAACAGCCGCCGGGATTTTCATTTTCCCCAATCTCTTTCATGGAGTTTCCCATGCCCAAAGTTCTTATCGCCGACAAGCTCTCCCCTGCCGCCGTCGCCATCTTCAAGGAGCGCGGCGTCGATATCGACAACAAGCCGGGCATGACCAAGGAAGAATTGCTGGCTGTGGTGGACCAGTATGACGGCATCGCCATCCGCTCCAACACCAAGATCACCGCCGACGTCATCAAGGCCGCCAAGAAGCTGAAAGTCGTGGCCCGCGCCGGCATCGGCGTGGACAATGTTGATATCCCTGCCGCCACTGCCGCCGGCGTGATCGTGATGAACACCCCCTTCGGCAACTCCATCACCACCGCCGAGCATGCCATCTCGCTTATGCTGGCCTTGGCCCGCGAACTGCCCGCCGCCAACGCTTCGACCCAGGCCGGCAAGTGGGAAAAGAACCGCTTCATGGGCGTGGAAATCACCGGCAAGGTGCTGGGCCTGATCGGCGCCGGCAATATCGGCAGCATCGTCGCCGACCGCGCCCGCGGCCTGAAGATGCGCGTCATCGCCTATGACCCCTTTCTGTCGCCGGAGCGCGCAGAGGATATCGGCGTCGAGAAGGTCGAACTGAATGACCTGCTGGCCCGCGCCGATTTCATCACCCTGCATGTGCCGATGACGCCGGAGACCAAGAACATCCTCTCCGCCGAAGCCCTCGCCAAGACCAAGAAGGGCGTGCGCATCGTCAATTGCGCCCGCGGCGGCTTGATCGACGAAGCGGCGCTCAAGGCGGCGTTGGACAGCGGCCATGTCGCGGGCGCCGCGCTGGACGTCTTCGCCGTGGAACCGGCCAAGGAAAACGTCCTGTTCGGCAATGAAAAGGTCGTGGCGACGCCGCATCTGGGCGCCTCCACCAACGAAGCGCAGGAAAATGTCGCCCTGCAGGTGGCGGAACAGATTTCCGACTATCTGCTCACCGGCGCCATCACCAACGCCCTCAACATGCCGTCCATCTCGGCAGCGGAAGCGCAGAAAGTCGGCCCCTGGATCTCGCTGGCGCAAAAGCTGGGCTCCTTTGCAGGCCAGCTCACCGGCACCAGCCTGACGGCGGTGGAGATCATCTATGAAGGCACCGCCTCGGCCCTCAACACCCGCGCCCTCACCCAGGCGGCGCTGGCGGGCCTGCTCAAGCCCATGCTGTCGGACGTCAACATGGTCAACGCCCCGATCATCGCCAAGGAACGCGGCATCAAGGTCAGCGAAACTCGCCGCGACCGTCAGGGCGTCTATGAAGGCTATATCAAGATCGTGGTCACGATGGGCGACACCACCCGCCGCGTCGCCGGCACGGTGTTCTCGGACGGCCGCCCACGCCTGATCCAGATCAAGGATATCAACCTGGACACCGAATTCGCGCCGCACATGCTCTATGTCGTGAACGAGGACAAGCCGGGTTTCATCGGCAAGCTGGGCACCATTCTGGGCGACGCCAAGGTCAATATCGCCAACTTCACCCTGGGCCGCAGCGCTCCGGGCCAGGACGCAATCTGCCTGGTGGAAGTGGACGGCCAGGTGTCGGACGGCACCATCACCACCATCACCGCGCTGCCGCAGGTGCGCATGGCCAAGGCGCTCGCGTTTTAAGAACCGCCTTCCAATATCTGTTCTGCGAAAGGGCGGTCCGTTGCGGGCCGCCCTTTTTGCTGGCGCTAGCCTTTGGCGGCGCGAATGGATTCATGGTGGCGGATGACTTCCTTGACCACGAAGGCGAGGAATTTCTCCGCGAAATCCGGATCCAGCTTGGCGTCGCTGGCCAAGCCGCGCAGCCGTGCGATCTGCGCGGCCTCGCGTGACGGATCGGCGGGCGGCAGATCGTGCTGTGCTTTATAGACGCCCACCGCCTGGGTGCATTTGAAACGCTCGGCCAGCAAATGGATCAGCGCCGCATCGATATTGTCGATGCTGTCCCTCAACCGCAAAAGTTCCGGATGCGCCGTCATGCTGCTGCCCTTTTCGCTACCTGCTTTTGCGCAGGCCTGCCGATCTTTACCGTGTCTCTTAAGGTAAATCGAAGTCTTCGCCAATCATCCCGCGATTTGCTGCATTGCGTAAGTGCTTTTTTGGGACAGCCCGCCAGCCCTGCCGTATATTGCAATGAGCGAGAGGGCATTGGCCCCGCACCCGATCCGGGCGGCGGCCGGGGGCGGATCAAATGGATCTGAGAAAGTTTACTTTGATTTGCGCGCTGGGCCTGGTGACCGCCGGCTGCGCCTCCGTGGACAACCAGGAAGCGGCCGCGGCGGATGATCCGCTGGAGCCGATGAATCGCACCTTCTTTGATTTCAATCAGCGCCTCGACCGCCATGCCATCCTGCCGGCGGCGACATTTTACAATGACAATGTGCCGGCGCCGGCGCGCCACGGGGTGCACAACTTCCTCACCAACCTCAGCGGCCCGGTCGATTTCGCCAACGAAATTCTGGAGGCGCATTTCCGCAAAGCCAGCCAGGTGGCAGCGCGCTTTGTCCTCAACTCCACCTTCGGCGTGGCGGGAATTTTCGATGTCGCCTCCGGTGCGGGCCTGCCGGCGCACGACTGCGATTTTGGGGAAACATTGGGCACCTATGGCGTGCCCCAAGGGCCCTATCTGGTGGCCCCCATCCTTGGCCCCACGGCGGTGCGCGACGTCAGCGGCAATGTCGTGGATGGTTTTTTCTCGCCGCTCTATTATTTGCACCTGCATTACACGGGCGGCCAATATGTCGGTCTGGCCCAGGCCGCTGCCACGGGATTGGACACCCGTGCCGTCAACATCTCGACCTATAACGATATCCAGCGCGCCTCGGTGGATTTCTACGCCACGGTGCGGGGCCTTTACCGCCAGCGCCGCGACGCTCAAGTCGCGGACAGCCCCGCAAAAGTGGAATTGCCGGACTTTTAAGGCCGCCTTTTAGAAGGTCACGAAACAGGGTAAGGCTTGCGGCAGATTGCCATGCCCATCATCGAGCGCACCGTCACCTTTTGTTGCCGCTACGCCGCCCTGACGGTGCTGGCTGCGCTGCTGCTTACCCTGGGCGCGGGCTATTACACCCGGTCGCATTTCAACATGAACACCGACAGCGAGCAGTTGATCTCGGCCAAGGTGGGCTGGCGTCAGCGCGAACTCGCCTTCGACAAAAAATTCCCCGGCCAATCCAATCTGATTGCGGTGGTGATTGATGGGCAGACCCCGGAACTGGCCGAAGCCGCTGCCGCGTCACTGTCTGCCCGCATCGCGGTGAACAAAGCTCTCTTTCCTTCGGTGCGCCGTCCCGATGGCGGGGCCTTTTTCGATCACAATGGCCTGTTGTTCTTGCCTTTGGCGGACGTGCAGGCGACGGCGCAGCAATTGTTCAAGGCCCAGCCCTTTTTGGGCGCGCTGGCGGCGGACCCGTCCCTGCGCGGCATCATGGACAGCCTATCCACCGCCCTGTTGGGGGTGACGACCGGCCAGGCGAAACTGACCGACCTGGACGCGCCCATCACGCGCTTCGAAGACAGTTTCGCCGCCGCCGCCAACGGCCAGGTGAAATTCCTTTCCTGGCGTTCGCTGATCACCGGCGCGCCGGCACGGCCGGAAGAAATTCGCCGCTTTATCGAAGTGCAGCCGGCGCTCGATTTCGATGCGCTGGAGCCGGGTCTGAAAGCTTCGACCGCCATTCGCGATGCCGCCAAGGCGCTGGGCCTGACGCCGGAAAATGGCGTGCGGGTACGGCTGACCGGCGATGTGCCGCTGTCGGACGAAGAATTCGCTACCCTCACCGATCGGGCATGGCTGATGGGCGGCGCCATGCTGGGCGGCGTGCTGCTGACCCTGTGGCTGGCGCTGCGCTCTTTCAAACTGATCGCAGCGATCCTGGCGACCCTGGTGGTGGGGCTGGCCGTGACCATGGCGGTGGGCCTGCTGGCGGTGGGCGTCTTCAACATCATCTCCATCGCTTTCATCGCTTTGTTCGTAGGGCTCGGGGTGGATTTCGGCATCCAGTTTGCGGTGCGTTATCGCAGCGAGCGTTTCCATCAACCCGATCTGGGCATAGCGCTTTGCCATACCGGGCGCAGCGTTGGCGTGCCACTGGCGATGGCGGCGCTGGCCACCGCGGTGGGCTTTTTCTCATTCCTGCCCACCGAATATACCGGCGTCGCGGAATTGGGCCTTGTCGCTGGCGTGGGCATGATCGCCGCTTTTCTCACCAGCATCACCTTGCTGCCCGCTTTGCTGATGCTGATGAAGCCCGGCGCGGAAGGCGATGATGTGGGTTTTGCAAGTCTGGCGCCGCTGGACAAATATCTCACCCAAAAGCGCAAGCCGGTGCTGCGGGCAGCGGCGCTGGCGGGCACCGTGGCGCTGGTGCTGACGGTATTCCTGCGCTTCGATTCCAATCCGCTGGATCTGCGCAGCCCCAAGGTCGAATCGGTTTCGACCCTGTTCGACCTGATGAAAAATCCCCAGACCTCGCCCAATACCATTGACGTGCCGGCGCCGTCGCTTGCCGCAGCCGATGCGCTGGCGGCAAAACTTTCCCGCCTGCCGCTGGTCGCCCAGGCGCTGACCTTGTCGAGCTTCATTCCGGAAGATCAGGGCCGCAAGCTGGCGGTGATCGCCGACGCCAATGGTCTTTTGGATTCCACGCTCAACCCCTTCGATATCAAGCCGCCGCCCGGCGATGACGAGGTCAAGCGCGCCATGGCGTCCACCGCCGCCAAGTTGCGGGCTGCGGCGGGCAAGGACAATTCGCCATCGGCCACAGATGCGCGCCGCCTGGCCGAGACATTGGACAAGCTCGCCACGGGCAACGCGGAAAATCGCGCCCGCGCCACAAAAGCCTTTGTGCCGGGGCTTCAGATCATGCTGCGGCAGGTGACCAATTCGCTGACGCCGCAGAACGTGACCCTGGATACGATGCCGCCCGAATTGAAATCCGAATGGCTGTCCAGGGACGGCAGCGCCCGCGTCCAGACTTTCCCCAAGGACACCAGCAATGATCCAGCCGCCCTGTCCGCCTTCAGCGATCAGGTGCTGGGCGTGGCACCCCTGGCAACGGGTGCGCCAATCTCCATCCGCGAATCCGGCCGCACCATCGTCAGCGCTTTTGTCGAAGCCGGCATTCTGTCTTTCATCGCCATCATCATCCTGCTGGCGCTGGTGCTGCGGCGCTTCGATGATGTCATCCGCACCCTGGCGCCGCTGGTGCTGGCGGGCCTTTTGACCTTGGCGACCTGCGTCGCTCTGAATCTGAAGCTGAACTTCGCCAACATCATCGCCCTGCCCCTGCTGCTGGGCATCGGCGTCGCCTTCAATATCTATTTCGTGGTGGCGTGGCGGGCGGGGGCGAAGGATTTCCTGCAATCGGCGCTGACCCGCGCCGTGATTTTCTCGGCGCTCACCACCGCCACCGGCTTCGGCACCTTGTGGTTGTCCGAACATCCCGGCACCGCCAGCATGGGCGAATTGCTGATGATCTCGCTGGCCTGGACCCTGGTGACGACCTTGTTCGTGTCACCCGCATTGCTGGGCCCGCCGCCGCCGCGCGGCGAACGGGCGCACGAAAAACTGGTCTAGCTCAGTTCCTGATCCGCCAAGGCGTTGAGCTTCTTCGTCAGGCCCTGCGGGCCGCTGGCGCTGAGGGTCGAGGCGAAGTCGGCGCGCTTCTGCGCCAGCTGACTTATCGTGCCTTCCAGATAGATATCGACGATCTTCCAACTCGTGCCCGCCTGGTGCATCCGGTAATTGAAAGCGATAGCATCACCGCTTCCCGGCTTCAGGCTGGATTTGACGAGCTTGTCGCTGCCGCGGACCACGACAGCCGGATCAACGGTGAATTTCTCGCCACTGTAGGAATCAAAGTTGCGCGCGTAGTTGGCGATGGTCATGCGCTCAAAGGCGTCGGTCAGCGCCTTCTGGTCGGCAGGGGAGATCGAGGCCCAGGTCGGGCCCACCGACAGCGCTGTCATGCCGGGCAAGTCGAAATCCTGTTCGACGGCGGGCTTCAGCCTGTCATAGCGGCTCTTGGCGGTGCCACCCGCCTTCATGCTGGCGGTCAGGACGTCATAGAAATTCTGTACCGACGCGGCGGCGGGGTCACCGCCCTGGGCCTGTACGGGCATGGCGGCGGCGGCAAGCAGCGCCACACAAAGACTTTGAACGATCCGTTTCATGAAATGCCTCTCGAAAAATGCCTTCCGGGAAAACGCGTCAGGAGAAATCTTGCTGCGCCATCCCGGCAAAAATAAGGAAACTATTCCGCCGCTCCGGCTCTGCTGCGGACCAGGTGCGAACGCAGCAGATTGGCGATGTCGCGGGCGGAAAGGCCCGCCGTTTCATATTGGCGCGCCGGATCGTCATGTTCCTGAAACACGTCCGGCAGGGTCAGGGTGCGTACTTCCAGCCCGGGCCGCAGCAAGCCTTCATTGGCCAGGAAGGTCAGCAGTTGGGCGCCGAAGCCGCCCGAGGAGCCCTCTTCCAGGGTCACCAGCAGGTCATGGCTGCGGGCCAGGCGGCGGATCAGGTCGGTATCCAGCGGCTTGGCGAAGCGGGCATCGGCCACGGTGATGGAAATGCCTTCTGCGGCCAGGGTGTCAGCCGCCGCCAAAGCAGGCTGTAGCCGGGTACCCAGGCTCAAAATTGCCGCCTGCGATCCTTCCCGCACGATGCGGCCCTTGCCGATCGCCAGCACCTGGCCGCGCTCCGGCACGGTGGCGCCGACGCCTTCGCCGCGCGGAAACCGGATGGCGGACGGGCCTTCGTCATAGGCGGCGGCGGTGGCGACCATGTTCATCAGCTCGGCTTCATCCGACGGCGCCATCACCACCATATTGGGCAGGCAGGTGAGATAGGCCAGATCGAAGGCCCCGGCATGGGTGGCACCGTCGGCGCCCACCAGCCCGGCCCGGTCAATGGCAAAGCGCACCGGCAGCTTCTGCAACGCCACGTCATGCACCAGTTGGTCATAACCGCGCTGCAGGAAGCTGGAATAGATGGCGCAGAAGGGTTTGATGCCTTCGGTGGCGAGACCGGCGGCAAAGGTGACGGCATGCTGCTCGGCGATGCCGACGTCGAATGTGCGATGGGGGAAGCGCTTCTGGAAAGCGTCCACCCCGGTGCCCGAGGGCATGGCGGCGGTGATGGCGACGATGCGTTGGTCCGCCTCCGCCTCGGCGATCAGGCCCTTGGCGAAGACGGCGGTGTAGGTCGGCGCGCCCGGTGCGGATTTGACCTGGACGCCGGTGGCGATGTCGAACTTTGCCGTGGCATGGCCCTTATCGGCGGCGTTTTCCGCCGGGCCATAGCCGCGGCCTTTTTCCGTCACGGCGTGAATCAGGACAGGACCATGCTGACTGTCGCGCAGGCCTTCGAACAGTTTCACCAGCGCGTTCACATCATGGCCGTCCACCGGCCCGACATACTGAAAGCCCAGATTGGTGAAGAGCGAAGCTTCCGCGCCCGCTTTGGCGACAAGCCCGCGCAGATGCGCATCCAGCGCCCCAACCGGCGGCGCGATGGACATGGCATTGTCGTTCAGGACCACGATCAGGCGGCTTTTCAGGGCGCCGGCATTGTTGAGCGCCTCATAGGCCATGCCCGCGCTCAGGGCGCCATCGCCGATCACGGCGATGACATGGTTGGCGCCGCCCTGAAGGTCGCGCGCTACCGCCATACCCAAAGCCGCCGAAATGGAGGTGGAGGAATGGGCCGCGCCGAACGGATCAAATTCGCTTTCGCTGCGCCGGGTGAAGCCGGACAAACCACCGGGCTTGCGAATACTGCGGATGCGCGCGCGGCGGCCGGTGAGAATCTTGTGCGGATAGGCCTGGTGGCCAACATCCCAGATCAACTTGTCGTCAGGCGCGTCGAACACATAATGCAGCGCTACGGTCAGTTCGATCACGCCCAGGCCGGCGCCGAAATGCCCGCCCGTCACCGACACGGCGTCAATGGTCTCAGCGCGCAGTTCGTCCGCCACTTGCAGCAGCTTGTCCTTGCCGATTTTTTTCAGATCGGCCGGCGTTTCAATCATGTCCAGGAGCGGTGTTCTGCTCATCAGGATTCCCGGTCCAGCAGGAACAGCGGCAGGCCGGACAGTTCCGGCGAGCGCGCGGCATAAGGGCCCAGCGCGGCAATCGCGGCCTGGGCGCGTCTTTGCGCTTCGGCGCGGGCGCCATCAACGCCCAGCAGGGTGACCAGGGTGGCCTTGCCCATGTCGGCGTCTTTGCCCACGGCCTTGCCGGTCTTCTCGGCCGTCGAAGTCACATCCAGCAGGTCATCGGTAATCTGGAACACCACACCCATCTCGCGCGCATAAGCGCGCAGGCGGGCGCGATCTTCCGCCGACGCCTTGCCCAGGATCGGGCCGGCCTCGCAAGAGAATTCAAACAGCTGACCCGTTTTGAGGCGCTGGAGATTGACGATGTCTTCGGCGCCGAACTGCTGCGTCGCGATCATGTCGATCACCTGGCCGCCGATCATGCCGTCATGGCCCGAGGCCTCAGCCAGCCTTGCCACCAGCGCGATGCGCACCGCCGGATCGGGATGGGTTTTCTCATCCGCCAGAATCTCAAACGCGATGGTCAGCAGAGCGTCGCCCGCCAGCACCGCCGTCATTTCGTCAAAGGCGATATGGGTGGTGGGGCGGCCGCGCCGCAGATCATCATCATCCATGCAGGGCAGATCGTCATGCACCAGCGAATAAGTGTGCAGCACTTCGATGGCGGCGCCGGCGCGCAAGGCGTGGCTGTCATTCACCCCGAACAGGCGCGCGGAATGCAGCACCAGGAAGGGCCGCAGGCGCTTGCCGCCGGCGAAGGTGGCATAGCGCATGGCTTCTTGAACGCGGCCCTGGGGGCCGTGGGGGCGTGGTAGCACGGTTTCGAGGGTTGCATCCACCGCCTTGGCTGAGGCCGCGATAGCGTGGGGCAAGTCGGCAGGGCGGCCCCCGGCCTTTTTCTTGTCCATGGTCACGTCCAACTGCCCCATTACTTGCCCGCCGATATCAGGTCCCTATGGCTGGATTGGTCCCCCAAATCCACCCCAATTTCCGCACCCGGGCCCTGTTGTGCGCCAATCTGGTATCGGCGCGGCCTTGAAGCAACGGTTTTCCCAGCCGAATCAGCGGGTCAGCTGGAACTCTGACAAATAAGCCACATGGAACCCCTGCGTGATTTGGCCCTTCCGGCGAAGGGGTTGAATGGGGTATCTCCATGCTAGCAAATGCCCATTGCTGCGTTGCACAGGCCCCCGTTTCGTTGGCCTGCGGCCAAATGGGCTGAAGGAGTTCTATGCGAGTCATTCTTGCCCAGCCGCGCGGCTTTTGCGCCGGCGTCGTGCGCGCCATCGATATCGTGGAGAAGGCGCTCGATAAATATGGCGAGCCCGTCTATGTGCGCCACGAGATCGTGCACAACAAGCATGTCGTCCAGACATTGAAGAATAAGGGCGCGCGTTTCGTCGAGGAACTGGATGAGGTGCCCGAAGGCGCCGTCACCGTGTTCAGCGCCCATGGCGTGCCGCAGTCTGTGGTCAAGACCGCACAGGATCGCGGCTTGCCGGTGCTGGACGCCACCTGCCCGCTGGTTTCCAAGGTGCATAACCAGGGCAAGCGCTATGTCAGCCATGGCCGCACCCTTATCCTCATTGGACATGCGGGCCATCCCGAAGTGGAAGGCACCATGGGCCAGGTCGGCGCTCCGGTGCATCTGGTGCAATGCGAGGCCGATGTCGCCACCTTGCCGATTCCGGTGGGAAAGCCCGTCGCCTATATCACCCAGACCACGCTTTCGATTGACGACACCAAAGGCATCATTGTCGAACTCAAGAAGCGCTTTGGCGATATCGTCGGTCCCGAGACCAGCGACATCTGCTATGCCACCCAGAATCGCCAGACGTCCGTGCGCGAACTGGCCAAGGTCGCCGATGTGATTTTGGTGGTCGGCGCCAAGAATTCCTCCAACTCCAACCGGCTGCGCGAAATCGGCATTGAGGAAGGCGTTCCGTCCTATCTCATCAATGACGGCAGCGAGCTGGATCCCGAATGGGTGCGCGGCAAGGCCGTGGTGGGATTGACAGCCGGCGCGTCGGCACCGGAAAGCCTGGTGCAGCATGTGATTGACGCGCTGGGCGAAATCGAACAGGTCAAAGTCGAACAAATGGACGGCAAGAAGGAACATATCGAGTTCCGTCTTCCCGCCGAATTGAGGGTTTAAGTCATGGGTCTTCCCCTGCGCCAGGCTGCCAAGATCGGCGCCTATGTCATGAAGAAGCATCTGTCCGGCCAGAAGAAATATCCGCTGGTGCTGATGCTGGAACCGCTGTTCCGCTGCAACCTGGCCTGCTCGGGCTGCGGCAAGATCGATTACCCCGATGAAATCCTGAACCAGCGTTTGTCCTATGACCAATGCATGAACGCGATCGATGAGTGCGGCGCGCCCGCTGTTTCCATCGCTGGCGGCGAGCCCCTGCTCCACCGCGACATGGCCAAGATCGTCAAGGGCTTCATCGAACGCGACAAGTTCGTGATCCTATGCACCAACGCGCTGCTGCTGTCGAAAAAGATCGACCAGTATGAACCACATGAGAATTTCACCTGGTCCATCCATCTGGATGGCGACAAGGCGATGCACGACAAGTCGGTCTGCCTGGACGGCACCTATGACAAGGCCATCGTCGCCATCAAGCTGGCCAAGTCGCGCGGCTTCCGCACCCAGATCAACTGCACCTTGTTCGAAGGCTCGGACCCGGATCGCACCGCCAAATTCTTCGACGAGATGATGGCGATGGGCCTGGATGGCATCACCGTGTCGCCGGGCTATGCCTATGAGCGCGCCCCGGACCAGCAGCATTTCCTCAACCGCGAAAACACCAAGAAGATGTTCCGCGAGATTTTCGCCCGCGGCCATGGCGGCAAGGATTGGGAATTCACCCAGTCCAGCCTGTTCCTGGATTTCCTGGCCGGCAACCGCTCTTATGAATGCACGCCCTGGTCCATGCCGCTGATCACCGTGTTCGGCTGGCAGAAGCCCTGTTATCTGCTGGGCGAAGGCTATGCCGCAACATTCGCCGAGCTGATGGAAGGCACCGAGTGGCAGAAATACGGTGTCGGCAATTACGAGAAATGCGCCAACTGCATGGTGCATTGCGGCTTTGAAGGCAGCGCCGTGCTGGACAGCACCCGCAATCCGCTTCAGATCCTGCCCATCCTGATGCGCGGCGTGAAGACTGAAGGCCCCATGGCCAAGGATATTGACCTGTCGAAGCAGCGCCCGGCGGAATTCACTTTCGCCCGCCATGTCGAGCACAAGATGTCCGAGATCAAGACCGGCCGGTCAAATACCACAGAGACCGGTCCCGCAGAGGTCGCGGCAGCGGAGTAATTCCGCAAAGGCCTTGCTGGACGCCCCGCCGGTGCGGATCAGCGCCGGAATCTGCAGCGGGTTCTTGACCACCGACCACAGCACCCTGCCCAGGGCGATGCCGCCATCGGGCTGCATCGCCACTAGGGCGGCCGGCGGCAACACATGCGCGGCATCGTCGGAAATGATCCGCAGGCCCGCCAATTTCAGGCCGCGCGACGCGGCAAAGCGCGCCGCCACCTGGCTTTCCATATCCACCGCCAGCGCCCCGGTTGCATCGTAGAGCGCGGCCTTGCTTGCGGCATTTTCCAGAATTGTGCTGCTGCCGGTCAGCGCGCCCTGATGCGCGCCGGGCAGCCGGGCGGCGAGCGCCACGCGCCAGAGATTGTCGCAGCGCCACTTCTCGGCTCCAGAGAAAATCTGGTCGGCGATCACCACATCGCCCACTTTCAGCAGCGGCGACAAGCCGCCCGCCAATCCGATGGAGATCACGCCGGTAATGTCGCCATGCAGGGCTTCCAGCTTGCGCGCCAGGCCCAAGGCATCGCCGCCGCCTGCCACCGCCACCACGCCGTCGGTACCGGCAATTTCGGCTTCGCGCGTCAGGCCGGTGACAGCAAGAATGGTCACAGCCCAAATTCCGTGCGGCGGGAATTGCCGCTTTTGAGATTGCGATAACGCGCCAGCGCCCACAGCGGGAAGAATTTCGGATAGCCGTGATAGTTGAGATAAAAGACGCGCGGGAAGCCGCCGCCGGTATAATGTGCCTGTTCCCACAACCCGTCCGCCTGTTGGTTGGCGAATAGCCAGTCCAGGCCCCGCACCACCGCCGGATGATCCACCTGACCTACCGCCATCAGCCCGAGCAGCGCCCAGGCCGTCTGTGAAGCCGTCGAGGGCGCCGGCTCATAGCCTTTGTAATCCAGCTTGTAGCTGTTGCAGTCCTCGCCCCAGCCGCCATCCGGATTTTGAATCCGGATCAGCCAGTCGCCGCCGCGCTTCATGGTGTCATGGCCCGGCGGCAAGCCCGCGCCATTCAATCCCGCCAGCGCGGACCAGGTGCCGTAAATGTAATTGACGCCCCAGCGGCCGAACCAGGAACCGTCCGGCATCTGTGTCTTGATGAGATAATCCACCCCCGCCTGCAGCCGCGCCTTGTCGCCATCCAGTTGCGCGATCATGCCAACACAGCGCCCCGAGACGTCCTCGGTCGGCGGGTCAAGCAGCGCGCCGTGGTCGGCGAAGGGAATATTGTTGAGATAGAAATAGCTGTTATCGGCGTCGAAAGCGCCCCAGCCGCCGCCACGGCTCTGCAATCCGTCAATCCATTCGGCGGCGCGGGCAATCGCGCCGTCATAGCCGCTGGCAATGCCGCGCTTCTGCGCCCGGTCCATCGCCATCACCACCACGGCGGTATCGTCGGTGTCGGGATAATAATCGTTGCGGTACTGAAAGGCCCAGCCACCCGGCCGCACATCGGGTTTTTCTTCCGCCCAATCGCCTTTGACATCCAGAATCTGCAACGGCTTCAGCCATTGCAGCGCCCGCGCCACGGCGGCTTCCGCCTTGGCATCGCCGGTTTCCAGTAGAGCATGCGCCACAAGACACGTATCCCAGACCGGCGAGACACAGGGCTGGCAATAGGCTTCGTCCGCCTTGATCACCAGAAGATTCTCGACCGATTTGCGAGCGATGGCGCGGTCCGGATGGTCCGGCGCATAACCCAGCACGTCATACATCATCACGCTGTTGGCCATGGCGGGATAGATGGCGCCGAGGCCATCCTCGCCATTGAGACGCTCGGTGGTCCAGGCGCGGCATTTTTCGATGGCGCGATCACGCAGCCCTTTCGGCCAGGGCACGATTTTCAAAACACGGTCCAGCCCAGCAAAGAAAGCCGACCAGCCGGCGCTTTGATGCGGCGCGCGCGGACTGGCGGCGCCCACGCCCGGCACGAACAATTCGGCGATATGCACACCGCGCGGATTGCGCGCCAGCGGCTGTTTCGCCGCCAGCACCAGCAGCGGCACGATCACCGTGCGGGCCCAATAACTCATCTTGGACAAATGAATGGGAAACCAGCGCGGCAGCAGGATCAATTCCACCGGCACGGTGGGCACATTGGCCCAGGACGTTTCGCCGTACAGCGCCAGCAGGATGCGGGTAAAGACATTCGCCTTGATAGCACCGCCGCGGCTGTGAAGCGCTTCGTGCGCCCGTATCATATGCGGCGCGTTGATGTCGTCGCCGATCATCTTGAGCGCAAAATAGGCTTTCACCGTGGCGGAGATATCGAACGCGCCTTCGTGATACAGCGGCCAGCCGCCATGCGCCCCTTGGATGCGGCGCAGATAGACACCGATCTTGCGTTCCAGCTCCAGGTTCGGCGTCTCCGCCAGGTAATGCACCAAGAGCACATATTCCGCCGGAATGGTGGCGTCGGCCTCGAGTTCATAGACCCAATGCCCATCGACGCGCTGCTGCTCGAGGATCGCATCGGTGGCAGCCCGAATGCTGCCATCCAGGCCAGGAATGGGGGCCAACTGGTTCATAACACGACTATAAGGATAGTTGCCGCAGCGCCAAAGCCGCCGCCGTTTCGCCCGACCGTACCGCCCCTTCAATGGTGGCGGGCAGCCCGGTATCAGTCCAGTCGCCGGCCAGGAAGAAATTCCGCCAGCCGGTCTTGCCGATGGGCCGCTTGGCCTCCTGCGCCGGGGTGGCGGCAAAGGTGGCGCGCTTTTCCTTGACGATCTGCCATTTGGGCAAAGGTTCAGAGATGTCCAGCGCCTTGGCGACATCGGCCCACAGGATGTTCGCCAGCTCCTCACGATCCTTGTCCACAATCGCATCGGCGCCGGAAACCGTCACCGAGATGCGGTCGTCGAAAGCAAAAATCCATTCTGCCGTGCCGCCGACCACACCCAATATCGGCGGTGCGCCGGGGGGGCCAGGAAATTTGAAATGAGCATTGACGATGCTGCGGAAGTCGGACGGGCACGGCAGGCGTGGCACCAGGTCTTTCGCCACCCAGGGCGGTACCGCCAGCACCACCATGTCGTGGCTGGCGAGCGGCACGGTCGCATCGGGAAACTCCAGCGCCGCCGCCTCGCGCCCGCCAAAAGTAATGGCACGTAGCCTTTCATTGAAATGTACCCGCACGCCGCGAATCTTGAGGAATTCCAGTGCCGGATCAATGAAAGCCGCGGCCAGGTTGGGCGTGGCGATGCGCGGGCGATAGGCTTGTGCGCCTTTTGCCAATGTCTCTTTCAATATGGCGCCCGCCAGCTGGGCGGAAGCGGTGCACGGATCGGTGTTGAGGGCGGCCAGCAGGAAAGGCTGCATCAGCCGGTCCCACAACACCCCCTTGCAGGACAGCACGTCGCCGACGGTCTGGCGTCGGCCCGCAAACAGCAATTTGGCATAAGCGATATAATCGCCCGCGCTGGTGCCCGGCACCCGCCGCGACGGCGAGCCCAGCCACCAGGGCAGCGGGCCGTCATTGGGCTTCAAGGTCCAGCGCGCGCCGCTTTTCAAATCCACGAAATCGAACAGGGTCCGCTCCGGGCCGGTCAGATGCCGTTGCGCCCCGATGCGGTTGAGATATTGATAGATGGCGCGATTGCCGGACAGCACTAGGTGGTTGCCATTATCAATCACGCCTTCGAAATTGGGATCGAAATAGGAGCGGCAACGCCCGCCCGCCTGCCCTGCTGCCTCGAACAAGGTGACGGTAACGCCGCGCGCCGCCAGATGGGTGGCGGCGGCCAGGCCGGCAAGCCCCGCCCCGATCACATAGGCGTGACCGCCAGCCTTCACAGGAATTTCGAGCGCAGCACCAGCGACAGGAGCTTGCCCTTGCTGAGCGAGACGCGATGGCGCGGCGGCGCGAAACCGGCAGCCTCGGTGGCGCTGAGAATTTCCGAATAGACGGCACCCATCAGCCATGACGTGGCGATGCGGCCTTTGGGCTTGGTGGTCAGCACGCTTTGCGCCTTGTCGTAATGATCATGCGCCAAAGCCGCGACCTGGCGGCAGACGGTGTCCACCTTGGGGTCGGACACGACCATGCGCGGGTCAAGCGATTTGAATCCTGCCGCGAAAAGATATTCACGCGGCAAATAAAGCCGGCCGATGCCGGCATCTTCATCAATATCGCGCAGGATATTGGTGAGCTGCAAGGCACGGCCCAGATGATGCGCCAATTTGAAACCTGGACCCTCGTCCATGCCGAACACCTTGATGGACAAGCGGCCAACGGCGCTCGCCACCCGTTCGCAATACAGATCCAGGGTTGCCAGATCAGGGGCGACGATATCCTCGGCCACATCCATGTCCATCCCGTCCAGGATGGTAAGGAAATCTTCCTTGCGCAGGCCATATTGCGCCACCGCTGGCGCCAGAAACGCGGCCTGGGCCGATGGCGCATCGGCGTAAAGCGCATCCAGATCGGCGCGCCAGGCTTCCAGTTTTTCGTGCCGCTCCGGCCGCGTGCCGACGCCATCATCGGCAATGTCGTCCACCTTGCGGCAAAAGGCATAGATAGCGAACATGGCGTCGCGTTCGCGCGCCGGCATCAGCCGCATGGCGGTATAGAAAGAACTGCCGCTGGCCTTTTTCTTGACCGCCTTCGACTGCGGCGCATTCATGCTGTCAGGCATCGCAAACTCATTTTATCAGGCGCCGAAGCGCAAAGCCCGGCAGCATAGTCAGGAACAGCAGCGCGACGGCGGCTTTGGAGTGGTGCACGGTCTGGGACAGCGGATCGCGGCGGGTCAATTTGGCGTTCAAATCTTCGGCGAGGGTTTGAATGAGATCGACTTCCAAGGCAAGCCTTGTATCGCGCACTTGCCGTCCAAAAAGCTTCGATTTCGCCAGCAATTCCGCGTTTTTCCGGGCCAGACCGGCGATCACGCTTTTGAGGGCGGGGCTGGCGGCGGGGGCGGCCAGGGCCGTCACATCCACCCCGGCTGCGGCCAGCACGTCCTGCGGGAGGTAAACCCGGTTCAGTGCCCGGTAATCCTTGGCGCAGTCCTGCAGGTGATTGATGATCTGCAGTGCGGCACACAGTGCGTCATTGGCGGGCCAGGCGTCCCGGCTTTCGCCATGCACATCCAGCACAAAGCGCCCCACCGGCATGGCGGAATAACGGCAATAGTCCAGCAGATCGTCCCAGTCCCTGTAGTGCAGCTTGGTCACGTCACGGCGAAAGGCTTCCAGCAGGTCGAGGGCATGGACAGGGGGCAGCCTGCTTTGCGCCAACACGGCGCGCAAGCGCGCGCCTTCGGGCGACGCATCGCTGGTCCCCACCAGGGTGGCGCGCATCTCTTCCAGCAGGCGCAGCTTTTCCTCGGGCAACGCCGTGGCGTGATCGGCGATATCATCGGCAAAGCGCACGAAATGATAAAAGGCCATCACAGCCGGGCGGTATTTCGGCGCGATCAGAAAAGAGGCGACGGGAAAATTCTCATCCTTGTGGCCCTTGCCGGACTGGAGCGTCTCGCCGCTCATGCTTTTTCCCCCGCCCCGTTTGCAATAGCCTGGGCGCGGCCTTTCCACATGCCGCCCCGCCCCGACCAGTGCTGCAGCGCGGAGTCAAAGGTAAATCCGGCGTAGAAAATGCCAATCAGGGGCAAGGCAATGCCCCAGAGCGGCGACAGGCGATAGAAGCGCAGGATCGGCTGGAACATCACCGCCATGATGATCCAGGCTGTCCAGCCCGCCAGTTGCGGAAGCTCCCAGGCGAACAAGGCCGCCAGCACCGGGGCGACATAGACCACTCCCAGGCCCAGCAAAGTACCCAGCAAAAGCAGCGGCGAATAATTCAACTGGGCATAGGCCGAACGCGACACCATGTGGCGGATTTCGGAAAGCCGTTCATAGGGCCTCAGCGATACCGCGCGGTCGGTCAACCCCAGCCAGATCGGGCCTTGCGCCTTCATCGCCCGCGCCAGGGCGCAATCGTCAATGATGTTGTGGCGAATGGCGTCAATGCCGCCGGCGGCATCCAGGGCACTTTTGCGCGCCAGCATGCAGCCGCCCGCCGCCGCCGCGATGGGCTTGGCGGGATCATTGACGGCGCCGAACGGGAACAGCATGTCGAAGAAAAATACAAAAGCGGGGATCAGAAAATGCTCCGCAGCCGTACGGCACGACAACCGCGCCATCAGCGAGACCAGCACCTTGCCGCCGCCTTGCGCCCGCGCCACCAGCGCAGACAGATTGTCGGGGCTATGGGCGATGTCGGCGTCGGTGAACCAAAGGAATTCCGGCGCGAACCCGGTGGCATGATCGCTGCCCTGTTGCATGGCCCAAAGCTTGCCGGTCCAGCCCGGCGGCCGCGGCGCACCGGCCAGCACCGTCAATTTGTCAGACTGCAATACCCGGGCAAGATCGCCGGTGCCGTCATCAGACTGATCATCCACCAGAATGACACGCAGCTTGCCGGCATAATCCTGGGCCAGCAGGCTGGAGATACTTTGCTGGATGACATCGGCTTCATTGCGGGCAGGCACCACCGCCACCACCGATGGCCAATGCAGGGGCGCCGGTGGCTGGCCGCGCGTATCGCGTTCGCGCAGCCGCCAGAACCAGTCACGGCCCAGCAACAAATAAAGCCAGATTGCCAGTGGCAAAAAGCCGAACACGAGCCCCACAATCATCGCAAATACCCATGCGCGCTGAACCAGGCCAGAGCATCTTTCAGGCCCTGCTGGTATGGCCGGGCGGCATAACCCAATTCGGCCTTCGCCTTGGCGGACGAGAAGAACATCCGGTAACGCGACATGCGCAAAGCATCGGCAGTGAGAAAAGGCTCCTTGCCGGTCAGCCGCGCCAACAACTCTGCCCCATAAGCGAGTGAGAATAGAGGCCCGCGCGGCAGCTTGATGGTCGGCGCCTTGCGGCCGGCAATCGCGGCGATGTCGCCCAACATGGTTTCCAGCGAAACATCCTCGCCGCCCAGAATGTAATTTTGACCGATGCGGCCTTTTTCCAGCGCGAGGAAATGGCCCTCCGCCACATCTTCCACATGCACCAAATTGAGGCCGGTATCGACAAAGGCTGGCATGCGGCCGGTGGCGGCCTCGACAATGATCCTGCCGGTGGGGGTAGGTTTAATGTCGCGCGGCCCAATGGGGGTGGATGGGGCCACGATCACGGCGGGCAGATTTTCCTGTGCGATCAGGCGCTCGACTTCGCGTTCCGCCACCAGCTTGCTGCGCTTGTAAGCGCCGATCACGCTTTGCGGGCTGTGGCGCGAGGTTTCATCCACGGCTTCGCCGTCGCCGGGCTTCAGGGCCGCGACCGACGAAGTATAAACCACCCGTTCGACACCCGCCTTAAGCGCCGCCTGCATGGTGGCGCGGGCACCTTCCAGATTGTTGCGCTCGATCTCGGACGGGTCCCGGGCCCACAGCCGGTAGTCCGCCGCGACATGAAACAAATAACGCGCGCCGGACAGGGCCGCGGTCATGGAAGCGGCATCGCGCATGTCGCCGCCGACCGGCTCCACATCAAGACCTTTGATATTGGCGTGGCTGGCGGTGGGGCGCATCAGCACTTTGGTCTTGAAGCCACGTGCAACGGCGGCGCGGGCTACCGCCGCGCCGACAAAACCGGAAGCGCCTGTCACCAGCACGATATCACTCATGATTGAGGCCCACGCCGGAAAAGGCCCTGCGGCTTTCGACGCTTTGCCAATAGATCAGCGCCGGCACGCCCAGCACGATCTCGCGCGCCCGCTTCAGCAGCGACACCGCCAGGCCCAATTCGGCAGGAACGCCGAACAACGGCGCCAGCATGGCGTAACCGGCCTCCTGCACCCCAATGGCGGCGGGGACGAAAACGGCGATGCTGCGGATGGTGCAGAGCAAGGCTTCCAGCGCCACGGCATTGGCCAAATTGATTTGGCCGCCCACGAGGCGAAAAGCGATGAATGTGCCGCCGCCGGAGCCGATCCAGGCGAGCAGATGCAGCGCTGCTGAAGCCGCCAGCCGAGGCGGTGAACCATAAAGTTCTTCAATCGCAGCGCGGAAGGAGACGCCCTGCTTCACTTGCGGAAAAAAGCGCAGGGCCATTTTTTCAGCAAAGCCGGCGCCGCGCTTCTGCAGGAATATCAGCAGCGCGATGCCCGGCACCGCCAGCAAAAGCACGACGATCATTGCTTCGGTCAGCGGACCGCTGCCCTGGAGATGGCGAAACTGGGTGAAGCCGATGCCCAGCCCGAACGCCAGGAACACCACTTGAGCCATGGCTTCGGTGGTGGCGTCAGCGGCGACGGACGCCGCGGCATAGGCGGCGTCCATCCCCTTGAGGATCATCAGCCGTGCCGCCGCGACCATGCCGCCTACCGGCGAGAAGGGCGAAATCTCGGCAATGGAATCGCGCACCAAGCGGGCGACATAAAGTTCGGCAACTGGACGGCGCTGCGGCGGCGGCAACAAGAAGAACCAGGCAAAGGCCAGAGAGACAAAGACGATCAGGGCATACAAGCAGAGCAGCGCCAACCCGCCAAAACCCGCCCGAGCAATGCTGGCGAATACGGCGTCAAAACCGATGGCCCAGATGAGGTAAACGGCGGCGATCAGACCCGCCAGCAGCGCGATGGCGACGCCGATCTTGGGGGCCCATTTCATAAAGATCAGACCGGCAGCGGCTTGGCGCGGAAACTCCACAACCGCATCGCACCCAGGGCGGTTTCGGCCAGCTGGGGCAGGAAACTGGGGCGCAGCAATTCGGCATCGAAGGCGCCCATGCGGCGGCGATTTTCCGAATAACAATCCTCCAGGAAGCGGCGGAAGGTAAAGCCGTCCAGAAAGACGCTGGCCTGGGTGGCGGAAAATTCCTTGCCGTCGTTTAGGTCCTTGCCGCGCTTGGCGGTGCCGACCATGCGGCCCAAGGCGCGCATGTAATAGCGGAAGCTGGTCAGCGGCAGCATCACGCGGCTGAAGAAGCCCTTGCGCGCCTGGGTATAGGCCATCCAGTTTACGAAGAACACGATGTGGCGGGTTTCTTCGTACATCAGGGTCTCAAAGATGGAGAACATTTCCGGTGGCAGGAATTCCGACTGCATGGCGATCTTGAACACGCCGAAGCCCAGGAAAGAATCCATGCATTCGCCGAAGCCGAAATCCTTGAAGCGGGTTTCGACATTGTCGGACACGTCTTCCAGAGGGCGTTCGGCGGCATCAATATTGTATTTCTCGATCATCACCCGGATCATCTTGGCGTGGCGGGCTTCTTCCTTACCCTGCAACGCCACAGCTTCCTTCATCACCGGATCTTTGATCGTCTCGACGAAGGCGGCGACGATCGCGCCGGCACGGCGCTCGGTGTAAAAAACTTCTTCCCAGAAGGGCACGGATTTCAGGCGTTGCAGCGCCGCCTCGTCCAACTCGGGCCAAGGCAAAGTGTCGGGATCGAACTCGGTATAGGTCCGCAGGAAGTGGCTGCAGAACGCGTCGCGATGGGCCTGGGAGCCGATTTTCATGCTGCGGCTTTCTTTTTCGGGCCGATGAACTTCAGCGCCAGCCGGGCCATGAACGGCACGAAGCGCGGGCGCTTGAGGCGATTGTCAAACGGCGCCAGCCTTCGGTCATTCTCGGCGACGCAGAGGGCGATCAGCTCGCCCACATCAATGTCCGAACCCAGCGCTTCGGCGCCATTGACGGTGAAATTGTTATCCTGCTGGCCGTTGGACACGTCCGAGGCAATGCCCATGCGCTCATAGATCAGGAACAGCCAGACGGCGAGAACCTTGAGTTCGAAATAAGGCCGGCGCCAGAACGGCATGGTGCGGCGGTGCCAGGCGACCCAATTGACGAAGAACAGGATATGGCGCGCTTCCTCATTCACCACCGGATCGAAAGTCTCGATCAGCTCAGGCGGGAAATAACCGGTGTCCTTCGCCGCCTTGAACAGGCCGAAAGCGAAGAAGGAGTCGATACATTCGCTATAGCCGGTGACCATGAAGGCCCATTCCGGATTTTTCGGCTTTTCATACACCGGCTCGGGCGCCAGCTTGATGCCATAGGCTTCGACCAGATTGGCCAGCACATGGCGATGGCGGCGTTCTTCAAAGCCGTTCAATTCGACGGCCTTGCGCAGCAGGGTGTCGGGAATGCTTTCGGCATAGGTGCAGACATTCAGGCCGGCACGGTTCTCGGTCTGCACCGCAATGTCCCAGATCGGCAGGGCGGTAATGCGCTTTTCCGCTTCCTCGCCCAGCTTGGGCCAGTCCAGCACCGCGGGCTTATAGGGATCATGGGTGTCGAGCAGGGTTTTGCAGAACAGCCGCTTATGGTCATCGCTGCCCCATTTGATCGGGCCGTCATCCGGCCAGCTGCCAGTGTCCTGGGTCAGGTCGGGGGGAATGGCGAAGGCCGGACTGGACATCGAAATTGCCTTAAGTGATTGAAATGTCAGGCGCCGCGCGCCAGTTTGCTATTGTACCGGAAAGTCGCCAAAGCCGCCAAGGCGAATATCACCCGCATGTATCAGCCCCGCCATGCGCGGATCGGTCAAAGCCGCCATTTCGGCGCGATATTCATAGCCTGGCGCGCAGCCGGGATAATCGCCGGTGGCGGGATGCATGTAAATTTCCGAAAGCCCATCCGGCAAATGGGTGATCAGGCCCGCCAGGCGCGCGGCGTTCATGTTTCCCGACCAGGCCAGCCCGAACACCTGATCCGGTGCCGCAATCCCCGCCCGCTTGAAGCGGCCGCGCAAGGCGCGCGCAAAGGGTGCGGTCAAGGCGACGACGCCGGACGCAGCATGATGTTCGATGGCACCCAAAATATCCTGCGGTTCCAAGGGCACGCGCGCGCCCCTGACGCCATAGCGTTTGCCGATTTTCACAATCAGGCCAGCGATAGTGGGATGGAGGTGAAAATGCTTGTGCGCGTTGACGTGATCCAGGCTGAGGCCGGTGGCGGAAAAGGCGGAGAATTGCGCTTCGATCTCGGCTTCCAGCTGGCGGCGCACCTTGGGCAGGAAGAACATCGCAGCCCCGGCCCGCGCCATGTCGGTGCAGAAATTGCCGCTGGCGTCCACCAGGTCGGGCACGTCTGTGGCAGGTAGAACAGGTTTGCCTTCCACCAGCACCAGATGCAGGCCGAGCCGCAGCGACGGCAAGGCTTTGGCGCGGCGCACGGCATCGGCGGCGGCGGCGCCCGACACCATCAGGCTGGCGGCGGTGAGGATGCCATTCTCATGGCAACGCTGCACGGCGTCGTTGACCGCTTCGGCAGCGCCGAAATCGTCGGCCGTGACGATAAGCTGCTTCACTGCCTCAGGAGACGATCATGTCTTCGCGGTGGCGCAGGAACTGGAAGAACTCCACGCCCTCACGCAGACGGCGCACCAGCATGTCGCGCGAGGTGAGCATCTCGGCCACGATTTCCCATATCTTGGACGGACGGAAGTAGAACTTCTTGTAGAAGGTCTCCACCGACTCGAAGATTTCCGTGTGGCCCAGATGCGGATAATTCAGCGGCGCGATCTGGGTGCCGTCATTGGTCAACAGATCCACATCGCTGGCGAACCAGCCATTTTCCTTGGCCTGCTTGTAGAGGAAGGTGCCCGGATAGGGCGCGGCCAGCGACACCTGGATGGTGTGCGGATTGACTTCCTTGGCGAAAGACAGCGTTTCCTGGATGGTTTCGCGCGTCTCGCCCGGCAGGCCCAGAATGAAGGTGCCATGCACGACAATGCCGAGATCGTGGCAGTCCTTGGCGAAGCGCTTGGCGACCGGAATGAGCAGGCCCTTCTTGATGTTGTGCAGGATTTGCTGGTTGCCGGATTCATAGCCGACCAGCAGCAGGCGAAGGCCATTGGCCTTCATCACTTCCAGGGTCTTGCGCGGTACATTGGCCTTGGCATTGCACGACCAGGTCACGTTCAACGGACCCAGGGCCTTTGCCAATTCTTCGACGCGGTCGTGATTGTCGGTCAGCGTGTCGTCATCGAAGAAAATTTCCTTCACTTCCGGAAAATTGTCTTTGACGTACTGCACGTCCTGCACGACACGCGCAGTCGACATGAAGCGGTATTTGTGGCCGCCGATAGTCTGGGGCCAGAGGCAGAAGGTGCAGCGCGACTTGCAGCCGCGGCCCGTGTACCAGGACATATAAGGGTGCAGCAGGTAACCGCCGAAATACTGCTTTACGTCTAGCTGCTTGTAGAGCGGCAGGACCGACGGCAGCTTGTCCATGTCCACCAAGATTTCGCGTTCCGGATTGGAAATGATTTCGCCTGCGGCATTGCGCCAGGTGATGCCGGCGATGGTGGACCATTCCGCGCCGCTGGCGAGTTCCTGGATGGTGAAGTCGTATTCGTTGCGGGCCACAAAATCGAGCGCCGGGCAAGCCGCCATGCTTTGATCTGGCTCAACCGCAACCTTGGCGCCGATGAAGCCGATCTTGGCGGTGGGATTGATCGCGCGGATCATGGCCGCGGTCTTGCAATCCGATTTGAAGCTGGGGGTCGAGGTGTGGATGACGATCAGTTCGTGCGACTTCACATCGGCTTCGATATCCGCGAAGGACAGATTGTGCGGCGGGGCGTCAATGATCTTGGAGCCCGGCACCATGGCGGCGGCCTGCGCCAGCCAGGTGGGGAACCAGAAGCTCTTCACTTCGCGCTTCATCTGGTAGCGCGCGCCGGCGCCACCGTCATAACCATCGAAAGACGGGGCTTGGAGAAAAAGCGACTTCATCATTACAGAGCCTCAACTTCCGTAGAAAGAACACCGCTGCGCTCGACCGACAGGCGGGTTCCCCGCCACTGCACCGTCTCGCCCCAGAGCGACGCCACGAATACTCCGAAACTCAAAATATCCCGCACGGGCAGCATCCAGGCGGGGCCGGCATCGGTACCGAAGATTGCGTCGATGCGGTACTTCAGAAACAGCCGCGCGCCAAGAGCAATTCCCAGCACGGCCAGGCTGGCGGGGCGGAAATCCAGCAAAACCGCCGCCATCAAGGCCAACGGCAGCGCAAATGTAATGATGCTGCCCGCATGCCCCACGGGATTGATGCGGCGAATGGTGCGGTTCCACCGCAATTCGTGGTTGAAAAGTTCCGCAGCCGACGTCTCGGTGGCGCTGTGGCCGACGCCCAGGGCCGGAATGGCCAGTTCGAGCCCCAACTGGCGCACGGCCCGGCCCATTTCATAGTCATCGGCCAGATAGCCGGCGAAGGCGTCAAAGCCGCCGATTTTTTCCAGCACGCCCCGGGTGAAGGCGATGGTCGAGCCCATGCAGGGTTCGGCCAGCCCCAAGGTCACACCGGTCACGACATTGGGCAGGAAATCATAGGAGGTGCCCATCGCCGCCAAGGTGGGCCAAAGGCCGCGACCCCCGGCCTCACCTTTATAAAGGCAGGTGACAAGCCCGACACCGGGCCGCGCCAGCGCGCCGGTGACTTCGGTGAGCCAGTTGCCCGGCACGCGAATGTCACTGTCGCTCAGGATCAGAATGTCATGTTTGGCGGCGGGCAGCATATTGATGAGATTGGAGACTTTGGCATTGGGGCCATACATCGCCGGCTCGGCAACGATGCAGGTGTCAAAGCCGGGATATTTTGCCTGCAGCGCCCGCACGACTGCAATGGCGGGATCGGCTTCGTCATGCACGCCGAACACGATCTGGATCGGGGCGGCAAAATCCTGGGAGAAAAAGCTTTCCAGATTTTCCACGAGCCCCGGCTCGCCCAGATACAGCGGCTTGAGAATGGTCACGGCGGCGTCGGAAACATGCCCGGATGCGGGGGCGCGCATGAAACGGCTGGCCACCAGAGCTGCCATGACCGCGTAGCCCGCGCCGCACAAAGCGAGCAGGGCCAGAAGCCAGCCAAATCCCATCGATATCAGAGCCATCACAACACCAGCGCCCCCACCGGAGGCACTTATATACATAATGGTGACAAGCGCAGGGAAGCCGGGGAACGACGGAACTCGCTACAAAATGCGACATTCTTGCCACCCGAGGCCCCAATTGCGGGAGATTGGCGGGCTATGCCCTGGGTGCAGAGGGCCCCAGCCACCCCGCCGCACTGTTTGTGCGAATCACGGCCGGCCTGGGGGCCGCTTCAGGCGCGGCGTTTTTTGGGCTGCGACAGCTGGCTTTGCACCAGGCGACGCACCTTTTGGGCGGCGATCATCGCCAGCCAATTTCCGAACAGCTTGATGGTGTGGCCGTGCCAGGACTGAAGCGGCAAGGCGCCGGAAATAATTCCATTATAGCCGGCCCAAAGATCGTCACCGGGGCGCGCTTTGTCATCTGTCTCCAGTGCGGCCAACGCCATTTCCGTGGCGCGGTCGAAATAATTCTCCGGCACCGCCGGGCGCTCGGCGCTTTCGCCGCGCAGGAAGCGGCCGACATCGCGCAGATATTCGCGGCCCAAAGCATCGCCGCTATATTCGGGATGGCCCTGCAGGAAGACAAAGCGGCTGCGGCCCGGCATGTCGCGGGCGAAACTGTCAACCTCACCATCGGCGAGGCGCGACAGGATGCGATAGCCGCCTGTCACCAGATCGCTTTCAGACAACCCGTTGCGGCGCGAATGCGGTACCTGGATCAAAGAATCGAGACCCGTCTGCAACGGATCTTCGCCAAGGCGCTCGGCGGAAAAAACGCCCGACAATTTCTGCGGCAGTTTGCGGCGCGCAATATTGTCCAGATGCAGCACCGCGGCATGCGCCGCCAGACAGGAGAAAATTGTGGAAAGCGTGCCGATCTCGGCCCAGTCAATCAGATGGGCCAGGCCGTTCCAGTAAACTTCCTGCCGCATGTCCTCGCTGCGCGGCTCGGCGCCGGTGACGATCAGTGCGTCAATGCCCGCCATGGGAAGGGTATCGGCGTCGGCATAGAAGCCTTCCATGCGCGAGCGCGCCAGTTCGCCGCGTTCGATCTGGGCCAGCGAAAACAGATGCAGCCGCACATCGAGCGCCCCGGAATTGAAGCTGGCGGCTTCTTTCAGCAAGCGGGCGAATTGCAACTCGGTGGCGCGCAGCGCCGTGTCGGGCATATTGTTGACCAGCCCGACATGCAGCGTGCCGCGATAGATGCCGCGTCCGCCGCCCAACGCAAATTTTTCAACCGAATTGTCCAAACTCATTCCGCTGCCCTGAGCACCTGGCCGTCAGCCATAGCGATGGCAAGCGCCTGGGCGATATCGGCGATGATGTCGTCCTTGTGCTCGATACCGATCGAAAGGCGGATGGTTTCGGGCGTAACGCCGGCCTTGCGCTGTTGCTCTTCCGGCATCTGGCGATGGGTGGTGGAGGCGGGATGACAGGCCAGCGATTTGGCGTCGCCGATATTGACCACACGCTTGACCAGCTTGAGGGCGTCATAGAAACGCTTGCCGGCTTCGAAGCCGCCCTTGACGCCAAACGTAAAAAGCGACGGCACCTGGCCGGCGAGATATTTCTCGGCCAGCAAGTAATAGCGGCTGTCGGGGAAGCCGGCATATTCGATCCAGTCCACATGCGGGCAGGTCTTGAGAAAGGCAGCCACGGCGCGGGCATTTTCGACATGGCGCTCGACGCGCAGGGCCACGGTTTCGATGCCCTGCAGCAGCAGGAAGGCGCTCATCGGACTGAGAACGGCGCCCGTGGTGCGCTGGAGCACGCTGCGGGCGCGGGCAGAGAAGGCGGCACGGCCGAAGCGTTCAGCATAGACCAGGCCATGATAGGATTCGTCAGGCTACGTGAATTGCGGGAAGCGCGCGGCGTGGGCCATCCAGTCGAAATTGCCGCCATCCACCAGGATGCCGCCCATCGCCGCGCCATTGCAGCGGCTTTATCCAGGGCGCAGAATTGTTTCGATCAGCGGCGATGGCGATTTCCTGATGAGCGGCCAGGAATTCATGGCGGCGGTTCAGTATGACCTGCCGATCATCGCGCTGGTGTTGGACAATGGTATGTATGGCTCCATCCGGCTGCACCAGGAGCGAAATTATCCGGGCCGGGTGTCCGCCACCACGCTCAAGAATCCGGATTTCGCGCTTTGGGCGAAAAGCTGTGGCGGTTTCGGCGTGACAGTGACGAAGACGGAGGATTTCGCGGCGGCTTTCCGCGCCGCCGAGGCGTCCGGTCTGCCCTCCATCATTCATGTAAAGTATGACGCCGATGGCGTGGCGCCCGGTGTTACCTTGAGCGGCGCACGGGCGGCAGCTTTACGCTAGCCCAGCGCGACGGCCAGGGCCTCGCGCATCGGCAGGACATCAATCCGCGCTTGCGCCAGGGCTTTCAGCACTTCGTCCAGCATGGCCGGCGTGGCGCCATATTCGGACGGGCTGTCACAAACCTCGTGGGTGTAGAAGGATATCCAGCCATTATTATGCTGGGCGCCGGCGATGGCGGCGGCGAGCTTTTCCTTCGTGAAGCTGCGAACTTCCACCGACATGGCGTTGAGCTGGGAGAGATCGATCCTGCCGGTGTTGATGCCGGGATGCACGCCGCGCAGATTGGTGAAGTGCGGGGCATAGAATTTCTTGGTGCGCACCGAGGAAGCGCCGAACGGATAGGCATAGCTTTCCGCTTTTGCGCCGTTCAGAAAGGGCGCCAGAAAGTCGGCGTTGCGGCGGCGGTCGGCGTCCAGCACTTCGGTTGACAAGGCCGGGGTCGGCTCATGGCCATATCCGTGACAGCCGATCTCGTGCCCCGCCGCCGCTAGGGCGCGCAGGTCGCCCGCATCGTAAAAGACAGTGCCTTTCACGGTGCGGCCGCAGAAATTGCCGGCAGTATAATAAGTGCCCCGCGCCTGGTGGCGGGCCAGGATCGCACCGCCGATCTCCCAGGCCGATTTGGGGAAATCGTCAAAGGTGATGCTGGCGACCGGCCGGCGGCCCTGCATATGGGCCGGCCGGACCCGCGTCTTGCGGGCGATAAAACGGGTGAGGCGCATCGAAAGCATCGCCATTTCTAACCGGGCGAGCGTTAATCTTTCCAATATGCTCGACAAAGCCTTGGCCGGCGGTCATTTTCCCGCCATGCCGCAGACCCTCAAAATCGGTGACGTCACCATTCCCGGCCGGGTCCTGACCGCACCCATGACCGGGGTTTCGGACCTGCCTTTTCGCCAGACGGCGTCGGCGCAGGGCGCGGCCTATGTCGCCACCGAAATGGTGGCTTGTGACAGCTTTGCGCGCGGCCGGCCCGATGTGGTGCGCCGCGCTGCCATCGGCAGCGGCCTACCTTTGATGGTGGTGCAACTGGTGGGCCGTGAAACAGAATGGATCGCCAAGGGCGCGCAACTGGCGGAGCAGGCCGGCGCCGACATTATTGATCTCAACATGGGTTGCCCCTGCAAAGAAGTGACGGGCGCCTTGTCCGGCTCGGCCCTGATGCGCGATCCCGAACTGGCATCGCGGCTGATCGCGGCGGCGGTGGGCGCCACCTCCCGGCCCGTTACCTTGAAGATGCGGCTGGGCTGGGACAGTCACTGGATGAATGCGCCGGAGATCGCGGCGCGTGCCGAACAATTGGGCGTCAAAGCCGTCACCATTCATGGCCGCACCCGGCAACAATTTTACAAGGGCCAAGCCGATTGGCGCGCCGTGGCAGCCGTCAAACAGGCGGTCAAAATTCCCGTCATCGTCAATGGCGATATCACGGGCCTGGAGTCTGCCCGCACGGCGCTGGAGCAGTCCGGCGCCGACGCCGTGATGATCGGGCGCGGCGCGTATGGCCGGCCCTGGCTGGCGGCGGCGCTGGACAAGGCGCTGGCCGATGGCGCGGCAACATTGTCCGAGCCCGGCCCGGCAGAGCGGTTTGAAATCATCATCGCCCATTTGGCCCGCTCGCTGAAATTTTACGGTGAGGCGTTGGGCCTGCGCGTCTTCCGCAAACATCTGGGCTGGTATGTGGAAAATGCGCCGCTTTCGCTGTTCGGTGACGATCCCATGACACGGCGCAATGCAAAGGCCCGTCTGTGTCAAATTGACCGTGCGGGTACCCTGGAAGCAAATTTGGCCGCACTTTGGACAAACCGGCCCCTTTCAATTTCAGCTGCCATATCCATCTAGGGCGGTACGCTTGGGTTTTCGGTGCTTCGATCTGCCAGGGGAGCGCCGCCCGCCGGGGATTTATCAAGGGGATTTCATGATACGTCGTATTGGGCTTTTCGTGCTGGCCGCCGCCGCTTTATCGGCCTGCGGTAAGCCGCCGCCGCCGAAATTCCCGCCGCCGGCCGTGGGCTTTGTCATCATCAAGGAACAGCCGGTCGCACTGACCGCCGAACTGCCCGGCCGCACCGATCCCTATGCGGTGTCGGATGTGCGGCCCCAGGTTTCTGGCATCGTCCTGCACCGCCTCTTTACGGAAGGCTCGACAGTCAAGGCCGGCCAGGCGCTCTACCAGATCGATCCCGCGCCGTTTCAGGCGGCTTATGAAAGCGCGCAGGCCTCGCTGGCCAGCACCAAGGTCAAAGCCGACCGCTATGCCAAGCTGCTTGCCGTCAACGCCATCGCGCCACAGGACGCGGACGATGCCAAGGCCGCTTATCTCCAGGCCAAGGCCGCCGCCGACAATGCGCGCATCAATCTCAATTACACGCATATCGCCGCGCCGATTAGCGGCCGCATCGGCGCCTCCAGCGTCACCGAAGGTGCGCTGGTAACGGCGAGCCAGGCCACCGCATTGGCCACCATCTCCACGCTCGACCCCATCTATGTGGACATTGATCAGTCCAGTTCGGAATTGCTGGCGCTCAAGCGCGCCGCCCAGGCAGGACAGATTGCCGGCGGCAGCCTGGATGTGACGATGAAGCTGGATGACGGCAGCGACTATCCGCAGAAGGGCAAGCTGCAATTCACCGATGTGACGGTGGACCCCAGCACCGGCGCGGTGCGGCTGCGCGCGATCTTCCCCAATCCCGATGGCCTGCTGCTGCCGGGCATGTATGTGCGCGCCACGGTCAACCAGGGCACCGATCCGCACGGCATCCTCGCGCCGCAACAGGGCGTCGGTCACAACGCCAAGGGCGAGCCCACCGCGCTGGTTGTGGACGACAAGAACTTCGCCCGCCTGCGCGTGCTGAAGACCGGCCGCGCGGTTGGCGGCGACTGGCAGGTGCTGGACGGCCTCAAGCCCGGCGACAAGCTGATCGTGGAGGGGCTGCAAAAAGCGCAGCCCGACTTGCCGGTCACGGCCATGCCCGCCCAAAACGTGAAATAGGCAAAGCGATATGGGGTTTTCCCGCTTCTTCATTGACCGCCCGGTTTTTGCCTGGGTCATCGCCATTGTCATCATGCTGGCGGGCGGCATCGCCGCATTCAGTCTGCCGATCGAGCAATATCCCGTCATCGCCCCGCCCGCAGTGGTGGTGAACACATTCTATCCCGGCGCCGACGCCGAAACCTTGCAGAATTCGGTCACCCAGGTGATCGAACAGCAGCTCACCGGCCTGGACCATCTGCTCTATTTCTCGTCCGCGTCCAACGCCGACGGTTCGGTGTCGATCACCGCCACCTTCGCGCCCGGCACAAATCCCGACATCGCCCAGGTGCAGGTGCAGAACAAGGCGCAGCAGGCGATTCCGCAATTGCCTGCCCAGGTGCAGCAACAGGGCGTCACCGTCGCCAAGGCGGCGCCCAACTACATCCTGATCGTCGCGATTTACGACGAAAGCAACCGCTACAACAATATCGACATTGCCGACTTTATTACGTCGAAGATGGTGGATCCGCTCAGCCGCGTCACCGGTGTCGGCACTGTGCAGGTGTTCGGCTCGCAATATGCCATGCGCATCTGGATGGACCCCTACAAGCTGCACAATTTCGGCCTGATGCCATCGGACATTTCCAATGCCATCAAGGCGCAGAACACCCAGGTGTCCGCCGGCTCGCTGGGCACCCAGCCGACCATCCCCGGCGCCGAACTGAACGCCACCGTCACGGCGCAATCCCAGCTGCAGACGCCGGAACAGTTCCGCAACATCATCATCAAGACCGATCCGTCGGGCGCGGTGGTGCGATTGGGCGATGTCGCGCGGGTCGAACTGGGCGCGGATTCCTACACCATCAAGAGCCTGTTCAACGGCAAGGCGGCGGCCGGCGCCGCCATCATGCTGGCGCCGGGCGCCAACGCGCTCAAGACCGTGGACGCGATTAAGGCGCGGGCCGACGGCATGCGCGACACCCTGCCGCCCGGCATGAAACTGGTTTACCCGATCGACAACACCGATTTCATCCGGCTGTCCATCCGCCAGGTCGTCGTCACCCTGATCGAGGCAATCGGCCTGGTGGTGCTGGTGATGTATATCTTCCTGCAGAATTGGCGCACCACCCTGGTGCCGGCCATCGCAGTGCCGGTGGTGCTGTTGGGCACCTTCGGCATCCTGGCCATCTTCGGCTACTCCATCAACACGCTGACTCTTTTCGCGCTGGTGCTGGTGATCGGCCTGCTGGTGGATGATGCCATCGTGGTGGTGGAAAATGTCGAGCGCATCATGCGCGAGGAAAGACTGTCGCCGCGCGAAGCCACCCTCAAATCCATGTCCGAAATCACCGGCGCCCTGATCGGCATCGGGTTGGTGCTGACCGCGGTGTTCCTGCCCATGGCGTTTTTTGGCGGCTCAACCGGAATCATCTACCGCCAATTTTCGGTCACCATCGTTTCGGCCATGGCGCTATCCATCATGTGCGCCCTGGTGCTGACGCCGGCACTGTGCGCCACCCTGCTCAAGCCATTTTCCGAAGAGCATGCCGGCAGCGGCCTGCTGGGCCGCTTCTTCGACTGGTTCAACCGCAATTTCGAACGCATGCGCAAAGGCTATCGCAACAATCTGGGCAAGGTGCTGAACCACCCCCGCTGGATGATGCTGGGTTACGTCGTCATCGTGGTGGTCATGGTCTTTACGTTCGTGCGGCTTCCCACCGGCTTTTTGCCGGGAGAAGACCAGGGCTTTATCATCAGCCTGATCACCCTGCCCGCCGGCGCCACCCAGGACCGCACCATGGCGGTGGCCAACCAGGTCGGCGAGCACTTTCTGGTGGACGAAAAGAAGAATGTGGATTTCGTCTTCACCGTGGCGGGCTTCAGCTTTGTCGGCGCCGGCCAGAATGCCGGCATCGCCTTCAGCCATCTGCGCCCCTGGGACGAGCGTGCCGGCAAGGCCAATAGCGCCCAGGCCATTGCCGCCCGCACCTTTGCCAAATTCATGATGCTGCCGACCGCCCAGGTGTTTCCGCTGGTGCCGCCCGCGGTGCAGGAACTGGGCAATTCCAACGGCTTTGAAATCCAGTTGGAAGACCGCGGCAATCTTGGTCATGCCGGGCTGATCCAGGCGCGCAACATGCTGCTGGGCCTGGCGGCGCGCGATCCGGTGTTCCAGCAGGTCTATCCCAACAGCCTGGACGACACGCCGCAGCTTCACATTGATATTGACCAGGGCAAGGCCAATGCGCTGGGCGTCGCCACTGCCGATGCCAACGCCACCTTGTCGGCGGCCTGGGGCGGCAACTTCGTCAACAATTTCATCGACCGGTCCCGCGTCAAGCGCGTCTATATCCAGGGCGATGCGCCGTTCCGCATGGTGCCCCAGGATCTGGACCGCTGGTATGTCCGCACCACCACCGGAACGATGGCGCCCTTCTCGTCCTTCGCCAAGGTAAACTGGACCGTGGGGCCCACAACGCTCACGCGCTATAACGGCTTTCCCGCCATTGATATCCAAGGCGTGCCCGCACCCGGCATCAGCACCGGCACCGCGCTGGCGGAACTGGACAAGCTGATGCAGAAATTGCCCCAAGGCACGGGGTATGAACTGACCGGCCTGTCGTTCCAGGAAGAGGCTTCGGGCTCCCAGGCGCCTGCGCTGTATGCGCTGTCCATCTTCATCATCTATCTGTGCCTGGCGGCGCTGTATGAAAGCTGGGCGATTCCGCTGTCGGTGATGATGGTCATTCCTCTGGGCGTGATCGGAGCCATTTTGGCGGCAACCGGTCGCGGCCTGTTCAACGACATCTATTTCCAGGTCGGCTTGCTGGCCACCATCGGCCTGTCGGCCAAGAACGCCATCCTGATCGTGGAGTTCGCGGTGGAAAATGAGCGCAAGGGCCAGAAGGCATTGCCGGCGGCACTGGAGGCGGCGCGGGTGCGCCTGCGGCCCATTCTGATGACCTCCATCGCCTTCATCGCCGGCGTCGCGCCCCTGGCCATCGCCACCGGTCCGGGTGCGGGCAGCCAGAATGATATCGGCACCGGCGTGATCGGCGGCATGCTGACGGCCACCATCCTGGCGATATTCTTCGTGCCGCTGTTCTTCGTGCTGGTGAACCGGGGCCTGCAGCGCCACGAGTAGCAGCTAGGACGCCGCCAGCAGTCCCAGATCCCGGCGCAGGGCGCCGGGATCTGCCAGCAACGCCTCCAATTGCCGATGATGCCGCTGCCAGGCGGGCAACGCCGCCGCGAGCTTGCCGCGCCCAGCCGCTGTCAGGGTCAACAGACGGCCGCGCCGGTCGGCAGGATCCACCGTCACCTTCAACAGCCGCCTTCGCTCCAGCACCTTCACCGCCGCCGTCAAGGTGGTGCGGTCCATCGCCAGCAGATCCGCCACGCCCTTCATGGCGGCAGGAGCGGGCCGGTTGAGCGACATCAACAGCGAAAATTGGCCGCTGGTCAGCCCCACGGGCTTCAGCGCCTCGTCGAACCGCCGCGCCAGCGCCCGCGCCGCCCGCTGCACATGCAGGCAAAGGCAGCTGTCGCGCACCAGCAGGGTGGTTTCAAACGGAACTGTCACAAAGCCATATGTGTTGATATCAACCCATTTGTCAATTTCACTTCCGCCCAACAGGGAGACAGGACATGCAGGGCAATTTCTTCTGGTATGACGTGATGACCACCGACACCAAGGCGGCGGGGAAATTCTATGGCGATGTGGTGGGCTGGACGGTGCAGGACACCGGCAACCCCCATATGGATTATTCCATCTTCAATCTGGGCGACCGCGGCATTGCCGGGCTGATGGGCCTGCCGGAAGACTATGCCAAAATGGGCGGCCGCCCGGCCTGGATGGGCTACATCCTGGTGGATGACGTGGACGCGATGGCGGCGCGCATCGGGGCGGAAGGCGGCAAGCTGTTGCGCGGCCCCGTCACCGTGCCGGGGGTTATCCGCTGCGCCGTGGTGGCCGATCCGCAAGGGGCCGGCTTCCTGACTGCCACGCCGCTGAGCGATGCCAATCCGCCACCGCTTGCGCCGGGCCTGCCGGGCACAATCGGCTGGCATGAACTTTATGCCGTGGATGGGCCATCCGCCTTCGCTTTTTATGAAAAGCTGTTCGGCTGGACCAAGGATCAGGCCCTGGATATGGGCCCGATGGGCACCTATCAATTGTTCAAGACCGGCGGCCAATATGCGGCGGGCGGCATGATGACCAAGCCGGCAGCGATCCCGGTGCCTTTCTGGGGCTATTATTTCAATGTCGATGCCCTGGATGCGGCGGTGGCGCGCGTCACGGCGGGCGGCGGAAAAATTCTCAATGGCCCGATGGAAGTTCCAGGGCCCATGTGGGTGGTGAATTGCATGGACCCGCAGGGCGCGGCTTTCTCACTGGTGGCGCCCAAACGCTAGTTTCTGGCGTTAGGTTTCTGGCGTTAAGGTTTGCGCCGCCCCAAGGCCCGGCTTAAAAGCCGGGCATGGGCTTTTCGCGCAAATTCTCCATCGCGCCGATGATGGACTGGACGGACCGGCATTGCCGTGTGCTGCACCGGCTGCTGAGCGCGCGCGCCCTGCTCTACACGGAAATGGTGACGGCGGAGGCGATCCTGCACGGCGACCGGGCGCGGCTGTTGGGCTTTGACACAAGCGAGCAGCCCGTTGCGCTGCAGACGGGTGGCTCCGATCCCGCCAAGCTTGCCGAAGCCGCGCGCATTGCGGAAGCGTTTGGCTATGACGAAGTGAATCTGAATGTCGGCTGCCCCTCCGACCGGGTGCAGTCGGGCCGCTTTGGTGCCTGCCTGATGAAAGAGCCATCGCTGGTCGCCGATTGTGTGTCTGCGATGCGCAAGGCCGTCGCCATTCCGGTCACCGTCAAATGCCGCATTGGCGTGGATGATCAGGACCCGGAAGTGGCGCTGCGCGCGCTGATCCGGGAATGCACCAATGCCGGCGTCACCAGTTTCACGGTGCATGCGCGCAAGGCCTGGCTGCAAGGCCTGTCGCCCAAGGAAAATCGCGATGTGCCGCCGCTGGATTATGCGCTGGTGCACCGGGTGAAGCTGGAAAACCCCGCGCTGGAAATTGTGCTCAATGGCGGCATCGCCACATTGGAAGATGCTGAGGCCCATCTGGCCCGTTTCGATGGCGTGATGCTCGGCCGCGCCGCCTACCAGAATGCCGCCATGCTGGCCGAAGTGGATGCGCGTTTTTTCGGCGGCGAAGCGGGTGATGTGGATGCGGCGGTGGAAAATTATTGCGCCTATGTCGAAGCCAAGCTGGCGGAAGGCGTGCGCCTCAACAGCATGACCAAGCATATGCTGGGGCTGTTCAACGGCCGCCCGGGGGCACGGGCGTTCCGCCGTCATCTCAGCGAGAATGCCACAAGCCATAATGCCGGGATCAGCGTGCTGCGCGACGCGTTGGCCTTGATGCAGCGGGAACGCGAAGCGGCCTAGTACCAATCCATTGGCGCGAGGAGTTTTGCGGCCTGAGCAGGAGCGTCGCGCGCAGCGTGCGGAAGCACGTGAGCACGCGCGACGAACTCAGGACGCAAAAGAACCGCGCCTATATTTTCTGGTCGTATTCACCGACTTCGGGATGCTTGCCCAGCCGCGCGTCAATATCCGCGAACATGGCGCGCATATTGGCTTCGGAGGTTGGGCTTTCCACCACCACCACCAGCGACGGCTTGTTGGAAGACGCGCGCACCAGGCCCCAGGTGCCATCGGCCAATGTGACACGAACACCGTTGACGGTGACGACCGAGGCGATGGCCTGGCCCAGCAGCTTTTCGCCTTTGGCGGCCAGTTCGGAATAATCCTTCACCAGCGCCTCGACCACCTTGTATTTTTTGTCGTCGGGGCATTCCGGCGCCATGGTGGGCGAGCCCCAGGTCTTGGGCAATCCGGCATACAGCGACGATAATTTTTTCGGCCCCGCACGATCCAACATTTCCAGCACGGCGATACCGGCAACAATGCCGTCGTCATAGCCATGGCCGATGGGCGGGTTGAAGAAGAAATGGCCGGATTTTTCAAAACCTGCCAGCGCCTTTAATTCCGAAGTGCGGCGTTTGATATAGGAATGGCCGGTCTTCCAGTAATCGGTTTTGACGCCGCGTTCCTTCAGCACCGGATCGGTCAAATACAGGCCGGTGGATTTCACATCCACCACGAATTGCGCGTCCTTGTGCCGGGACGACAAGTCGCGCGCCAGCAAGACGCCGATCTTGTCGGCGAAGATTTCGCGGCCCGTGTCATCCACCACGCCGCAGCGGTCGCCGTCGCCGTCAAAGCCCAGGCAAAGATCCGCGCCTTGCGCCTTCACCGCATCGCCCATGGCATGCAGCATGTGCATGTCTTCGGGATTGGGATTGTATTTGGGAAAAGTGAAATCCAGATCGGTGTCCATGCCGATTACTTCGGCGCCGATACGGCGCAGGGCCTCGGGCGCGAACGCGCCCGCCGTGCCGTTGCCGCAGGCCGCAATCACCTTGATGGGGCGCGACAGTTTGTGCCCCTTGGTCACCGCCGTCAGATAGGTCTCGCGCATGTCAGGCACAGCGATATAGCTGCCGCCGGCGCGCGGCTTGCCCAGGCCTTCGAGGACGATCTTCTTGATGGCGTTGATCTCGTCCGGCCCGAACGTCAGCGGGCGCTGCGCGCCCATCTTTACGCCCGTCCAGCCATTTTCATTATGACTGGCGGTGACCATCGCCACGGCGGGGCAATCCAGCGCGAACTGCGCGTAATAGGCCACCGGTGAGAGCGCCAGCCCGATGTCATGCACTTCGCAGCCCGCCTGCAACAATCCCAGGGTCAGGGCCTGCTTCACCGACAGGGAATAAGAACGGTAATCATGGCCGGTGACGACTTTCGGCTGAACCCCGATGTCGTGCAGATAGGTCCCCAGCCCCAGGCCCAGCGCCTGGATACCGAGCAGGTTGATCTCCTTGCCCAGCAGCCAGCGCGCGTCATATTCGCGAAAGCCGTTGGCGGTGACCAAGGGAATATTTTCGTAATCCGCCGTGTTGGGCGTGAGGTCGGCGCGCGGCTTGATCATGAAATTCCAAAGCGTAAATCCGGGTGGGTTCTAGCGAACCAGGCCCAAATCCTCAACCAGGGTCATGCGGGCCCAGACTGCCATCCTTGCGTTCAAAACGCGGATTGGAGAGGTCATAGGTGTCATAGCCGCAGAATTTGCAGGACGGAATTAGCGCACCTTTGGGCAGAGACGTGACCTGATGGCACCGCTCACAACGGTAATTGGCGCCTTCGCGGGCTGTCTCTCCGGCTTTTTCTGTCATTTGCGGCCTTCATTTGCGATCAGGGGTGGCAACGCGGCTGTGGCCCATGCCGTTCCACCCCGCCTATAATGACCGCATGGACCGGAACATCATCGCAGCATTGAACCTCGCCTCGCTGGAGAAAGGCTGGGTGTGGCTGGTCGGCGCCGGGCCGGGCGATCCCGGCCTGATCACGGCGCTGGGCCTGAAAGCAATCAGCGAAGCGGACTTTATTCTTTATGATGCACTGGTGGATGCGCGGTTGCTGGCTTTGGCGCGCCCAGGCGCCGGGCTGATTTTCGCCGGCAAGCGTGCCGGCGTGGTGAGCTGCAAGCAGGCCGACATCTCCAACATGCTGATTGACCTGGCATGCAAAGGCAGCCGGGTGTTACGGCTGAAAGGCGGCGATCCATTTGTTTTTGGCCGCGGCGGCGAGGAAGCCGGTGCGCTGGCCCAGGCACGGGTACCGTTCCGCATCGTGCCCGGCATCACGGCGGGGATCGGCGGTCTGGCCTATGCCGGCATCCCGGTGACGCACCGCGACACCAACCATGCCGTCACGTTTATCACCGGCCATGGCTCGGATGGAAAATTGCCCCAACTCGACTGGTCGTCGATCGCCAAAGGCTCGCAGACCCTGGTATTCTATATGGGACGCAAATTCGCCGTCGAGATCGCCGATGCTTTGATCGCCGGGGGGCGCAATGCCGATGAGCCCGCCGCGGTAATCGCCAACGCAGCCCGTGAAGACCAAGCCGTCACTGTCACCACTCTGGGCGGTCTTGGCGCTGCCGCCGCCGCGCATCCCGCGTTGTCCATCCTGGTGGTGGGCGAAAATGTGCGCCTGCGCGAAGAACTGGATTGGCTGGGCCAGGTGGCGGGCGCGCTTAATCCCGCCTGAGCTTTTCCATCCGCTGCGGCAGCTCGGCCATGATTCGCGCGCGCTCGGCATCGCTCAAAGCCGCCCAGCCTGCGATCTCGTCCAGGCTGCGGCCACAGCCGGCGCAGAGCTCCCAATCCACATCCAGCACGCACATTTTTACGCAAGGTGTTTGCATTTGGGCCGATTTTTCCGCCAATTCGTTCCAACCCGTACCATGGTCTTAACCGGGACTTAACAGCGCCGTTTTAAGATTTTCCGGCAGTTCGCGGAAAATTCCTGTCATGGCAAAAGCGCAGTTCCACAAGAACCAGCGGGTTTACGTCAAGCCGGTCGGCACCTGGGCGCTGGTCGAGCATGTCGTACCGCATTGGGCCAAGGGCATCGATGAACCGATCCGGGTGCATTACGATGTGGGCCTTGGCCGCGAATTCGCCGCCGAGGAATTGCTCAATGAAGAGCCGATGGGCGGCGACGGCCAGCAAGGCAATGGCGATCATTGGCGCGTGGTGCGGGCCCGCAACAAATGGCAGCCGGCGGAAGATTGCGCCCGCCATCCGGTGCCGGGCACCTATCCGGTGGTCATTACTGGTGATGCCGAATGGGGTGGCTGGCGCGTGCCGGGCGCCGAATATGACCTTGACCCCAGCAAGGTTGAAATGCAGGCGCGGCTGATCGCCAGCGCGCCGCAACTGGCGGCCTTTGCCGGCGGGTTGGTGGATTGGGCGCGCAAGTCCGGCGAAGATATGCCCAATGCACTGGTCGAACTGGCGCATGACGCGCAGGACATCCTGGCGCATGTCAAAGGCCTGAGCTGAACCCTGCCCTGCCGCGCTGCGGCTGACAAAAGCTTCCCGACTCGCTAGGTTCGCGGCCCCTATCCGAGGCCACCATGCGTACCGAAGAACCGCGCGCCATTCACCTGGCCGACTATCAAGCGCCCGACTTTCACATTCAGACCGTCAAGCTGGATTTCGCCCTCGATCCCCAGGCGACCAGGGTTTCGGCGCGGCTGGAAATTGAGCGCCGAAACTCCGGCGCGCCGCTGGTGCTGCACGGCGAAGAGCTGCAACTGATCTCCATCGCGCTGGATGGGCGCGCGCTTGCGCCCGCCGATTACCGGCTCGATGACAAAAGCCTGACCATCGCCAATGTGCCGGATCGTTTTGTGCTGGAAACGGTGGCGCAGATCGCGCCTGCCGCCAACACGGCGCTGGAAGGCCTGTATCAATCGGCCGGCATGTTCTGCACCCAGTGCGAACCGGAAGGCTTTCGCCACATCACCTGGTTCCTAGACCGGCCGGACAATCTTTCTGTCTTCACGGTGCGGATCGAAGGCGACAAGACGCAATATCCCGTGCTGCTGTCCAACGGCAACAGGCTTGACGGCGGCGCGCTGGAAGATGATCGCCACTTTGCCTTGTGGCACGATCCCTTTCCCAAGCCGTCCTATCTGTTTGCGCTGGTGGCGGGCGATCTGGGTTCGATCCAGGACCGCTTTGTCACCATGTCGGGCCGCAGCATCGAACTGGCGATCTTTGTCGAGCATGGCAATGAATCACGCGCCACCTATGCCATGGGCGCCCTCAAGCGGGCGATGCAATGGGACGAACAGGCCTATGGCCGGGAATATGACCTGGACATCTTCATGATTGTGGCGGTGAGCGCCTTCAACATGGGGGCGATGGAAAATAAGGGCCTCAACATCTTCAACGACAAGGTGCTGCTGGCCTCGCCGCAAACCGCCACCGACGATGATTATGCCCGCATCGAAAGCGTCGTGGCGCATGAATATTTCCACAACTGGACCGGCGACCGCATCACCTGCCGCGACTGGTTTCAGCTATCCCTGAAAGAGGGCCTGACGGTTTTCCGCGATCAGGGTTTTTCCGGCGATATGCGCAGCCATGGCGTGCAGCGCATCCAGGATGTCCGCGCTCTGCGCGGACGGCAATTCCAGGAAGATGCCGGCCCTCTCGCCCATCCGGTACAGCCGCAAAGCTATATCGAGATCAACAATTTCTACACCGCCACCATCTACGAAAAAGGCTCCGAGGTTATCGGTATGCTGAAGACGCTGGTGGGCGATGAAGGGTATCGCAAGGCCACGGATGTGTATTTCACCCGCCATGATGGCGAGGCCGCCACGGTGGAAGACTGGGTCAAATGTTTTGAGGACGCCTGTGGCCGCGACCTGACGCAGTTTCGCCTCTGGTACCGCCAGGCGGGCACGCCCGTGATCGAGGCCAAAGGCGCATATGACGCCAAGGCGCGGTCCTACACGCTGGACCTCAGCCAGAGCCTCGCCGCCACACCGGGACAGAGTGACAAAAAACCCATGCATGTGCCGGTACGGATCGGCCTGGTGGGCAAGGGTGGCGCGCATCTGCCGCTGACCCTGGACGGCGAGAATGCCAGCGGCCCGGAAACGCGGGTGCTGGAATTGACCGAGGCCTTCCAGCGTTTCACCTTTGTGGATGTGGCCGAGGAACCGCTGCTGTCGCTGGGACGCGGCTTTTCCGCGCCGGTGGTTTTCCGCACCCCGCATGGCCGCCACGACCGCGCCACCTTGATGGGCAAGGACAGCGACGATTTCAATCGCTGGGAAGCCGGGCAGATCCTGGCCGCCGAAATCATGCTGGAAGTGGCGGGCAAAGCGCGCACTGATGCCGATACGTCCTACATCGGGGCCATCGGCGATGTGCTGGCGCAGGCGGAACAGGACCCTGCCTTCGCCGCGCAGATGCTGATGCCGCCGACCGAAAGCGAGCTGGCGGCGCGGCGTGTGCCGGTGGATCCCGACGGCATTCATGCCGCCCGCACCGGGCTGGTGCGCGCCATCGCCAGCGCCCATCGCCCGCGCCTGGCGCAGCTTTATGAGCAGATGCGCGATGCCGGCGATTTCGACACCGATTCCAAGGCCGCGGGCCGGCGTGCGCTGCGCAATGCGGCGCTGCGCTATCTCACCGCCGCAGACGATGAAGCCGCCGCTGGCTTGGCGCAGGCGCATTACCGCAGCGCCACCAACATGACCGACATGATCGCCGGCCTGGCGGCGCTGGCGCGGATGCAAAGCCCGCTCAAGGGCACTGCCTTCGGCCATTTCCATGACCGCTTCCGCAGCGATCCGCTGGTGCTGGACAAATGGATGAGCCTGCAGGCGGGCTCGCCGCTGCCGGAAACAGCGGAGACAGTGCGCTCGCTGATGGTCGATCCCGCCTTTGACATCAAGAATCCCAACCGGGTGCGCGCCCTGGTTGGCGCTTTTGCCGCCAATCATCTGCGCTTCCATGACCGCTCGGGCAGCGGCTACCGACTGGTGGGCGAACTGATCCGCACCCTGGACCCCATGAACCCCCAGGTGGCGGCGCGGCTGACCGGCAGCTTCGAGACCTGGCGCCGCTATGACGAGGCGCGGCAGGCCCTGATGCGGGCCGAGCTGGAAGCCATTCTGCGGCAAACACCCTTGTCGCCGAACCTGTTTGAAGTCGCCAGCAAGATTCTTGGCTGATTCGGGCCCCGCAATATTTTCGCTGGCCGCGTTACGCGCGACTCGTGAACGGCGATAATCCTCAGGCGAATCAGTTTGGGGGCCTCGCGCATGGCGTCGGGTGTGTTCTCCCCGCCTTTGGATCTAGCGGCCGCCGGTACGGCGCGCTGGATGACGCGCCATCTGCGCCTGACCGTGCCGATCCTGATACTCCTGATCTGCGGCAGCTTCGCCGCCGCCGCGCTGCTGCAGATCCGTGAAAGCCGCGCCCAGGCCGTGGCCGAAGCGGCGCTGTTTGAAACCCGCCGCGCCGCAGACCTGGCCGCTGTCACCGGCGCGGCGCTGGACCGTTTTGCCGAAGCGGGCGCCCTTTATGCCGGCGACCCTGCTGCGCCGCTGACCCTGCCCGGCCTGATCAATATCGCGGTGTATGAGGCTGGCGGCCACAACACCGCCACCTTGCATCCCGACAATGGCCTGCCGGATATTTTGTACCAGCGTGAGTGAGACTACTGCATAGCTGGCGTTCCATCTAGATGGGGTGGCTGAGGCACAAAAGCCTGCGGCGCGGGCGGCCGATATCCCAGCGATGAATGGGGT
>Ga0316227_1000602_pt1 | contig 49445 bp, 45 predicted proteins | sample TBH18019metaG_FD_206012 | JGI IMG/M metagenome (GOLD analysis project Ga0316227, IMG submission 206012) | Freshwater microbial communities from Trout Bog Lake, Wisconsin, USA - TBH18019 | ecosystem: Environmental > Aquatic > Freshwater > Lake > Hypolimnion/Profundal zone | place: USA: Wisconsin... | reverse complement strand
AAGAGGGGAAGACTATCAGATGGATACGCTAATCTTAGGACTGCCGGTCGCGTACTACATAGCCATGGTTGCCAAAGTGCTCGTAGCCTTTGTCTTTGTGCTCCTTACCGTGGCCTACGCCACCTACGCGGAGAGAAAGATCATCGGCCACATGCAGGTGCGGCTTGGCCCCATGCGGACAGGCTGGCACGGACTGCTGCAGCCCATCGCGGACGGCGTGAAGCTGTTCTTCAAGGAGGAAATCATCCCCTCCCAGTCGAGCAAGTTCGCCTTCCTGATAGCCCCGCTGGTGGCTCTCATACCGGCCTTCATCTCCTTCGCCGTCATCCCCTTCGGCGACCAGGTGACGGTCTTCGGCTACCAGATCCCGCTGCAGATCGCGGGCTACTACGACCAGGCTGGCAACGTCTTCGACATCAACATCGGCGTGCTCTACATCCTGGCCATGGCCTCCCTGGGCGTCTACGGCGTCGTGCTCGCCGGCTGGGCCTCCAACAGCAAGTACTCGCTTTTGGGCGGCTTGCGCGCCGCGGCGCAGATGATCTCCTACGAGCTCGCTGCCGGCCTGGCTCTCATCTCGGTCTTCATGCTCTCCGAGAGCCTCTCGCTGCACCAGATCGTCGCGCTGCAGGCCGACGGCGCCTGGTACGTCTTCAAGCAGCCGCTCGCCTTCGTGATCTTCTTCATCTGCTCGCTGGCCGAGATCAACCGTACCCCCTTCGACCTTCCGGAAGCGGAGACGGAGCTGGTGTCCGGTTTCATCACCGAGTACTCCTCCATGAAGTACGCCATGTTCTTCATGGCTGAATACGCCAACATGATCACGGTCTGCGCAGTCACCACGACGATCTTCCTGGGCGGCTGGCACGGCCCGGCGATCCTCCCCGGCTGGTGCTGGTTCGTCGCCAAGGTGTACTTCCTGATCTTCTGCTGCATGTGGATCCGGGCCACCTACCCCCGTTATCGTTACGACCAGCTGATGCGTCTGGGCTGGAAAGTGTTCCTGCCGCTCACCCTGGTGAACGTGGTAGTAACCGGAATCTGGGTCGTCGTCACCGGCGGCGCTGCTCACTAGAGATCAACAGTCCACACCGCAACACTTTAATAAAGGCGAGGTGCCGCAAATGATAATGCCGCTCTTAAAAGGTCTTCAGATCACTTTCAGTCATATGTTCAAGAAGCCGGTCACGCTGCAGTACCCGAACGAGCGGCCGACGATTCCCGCCGGCTTCCGCGGACTGCACGCGCTGAACGTGTCGCACGACAAGGCGAAGTGTGTCGCCTGCTACCTTTGCCCGACCGTCTGCCCGGCCAAGTGCATCACCGTCGAGGCTGGCGAGGATGAGAACCACGACAAGTTCGCCGCCGTGTACGAGATCGACATGCTGCGCTGCATCTTCTGCGGCTACTGCGTCGAGGCCTGCCCGGTGGACGCGGTCCGCATGTCGGACACCTTCGAGCTGGCCAACTACAGCCGCGCGGACTTCACCTACAATAAAGAGCGACTCTTAGAAAAGAAATAAAGGAGCAGCAATGGAATCGATCTTCTTTTTCGTCGTGGCTGCGGTGGCCGTAATTATGAGCATCATGGTGGTCACCTGCAAAAACCCGATCAACAGCGCCCTTTCGCTGGTGATGACCTTCTTCTGCCTGGCTACCTTCTATGTCATGCTGGATGCCCCGTTCATGGCGGTGACACAGGTGATCGTCTACGCGGGAGCCATCATGGTCCTGATCGTCTTCGTCATCATGCTCCTGAACGTGAGGACGGAGACCGTCAAGCGCGGCACCCACAGCGTGCTGGCCGGCTCGACCCTGGGCGTGTTCATCCTGTTCCTGACCTGCTGGTTCCTGGGCAAAGGCTCCATGACCGGCGCCACCGGGCCGATGGACGCCGCGATGGTCGTCAAGCAGGGGCACGTGGAAATGATCGGTAAGGCGCTCTTCACCGACTTCCTGTACCCGTTCGAGATCACCTCGATCCTGCTTTTGGCGGCGATCGTCGGCGCAGTCATTCTGGCAAAAAAGAAAATCTAACAAGATTCGAGGGGTACTGACATGTTAGCCATAGAAAACTACCTGATACTCTCGGCTATTCTCTTCTCCATAGGCACCGTCGGCGTGCTGGTCAGAAGGAACGCCATCGTCATCTTCATGTGCGTCGAGATGATGCTGAACGCGGTCAACCTGACCTTGATCGCCTTCTCGAAGTATCTCGGCAACATCGACGGCCAGGTCTTCGTGTTCTTCATCATGACGGTCGCGGCAGCCGAGGCGGCCGTGGGTCTCGCGCTGATGATCGCCTTCTACAAGAATCGCGAGTCGATCGACGTGGAAGACATCAACCTGATGAAGCTGTAACAGGGGGACAGTCCCCCTCAGAAAGGGGACTGTCCCCTTCCAGCGGCTCTAAAAAGACTATTTAAGATCAGAACTACAGAATAAAGGAGTCAGGGATGTTTGATTTAGTATGGTTGATCCCACTGTGCCCCCTCATCGGTTCAGTCATCAACGGCCTGTTCGGCAAGAAGATAAAGAATGAAACGGTCATCGGCACCATCGCCGCCGGATCGGTGTTCTGCTCCTTCATCGTCGCCTGCGGATGCCTGATGCAGTTATTGAGCCTCCCGGGCGAGGAGCGGCACTTCGAGAAGACCATCTTCACCTGGATCGGGTCGGGGAACTTCAAGGCTGACATCGGGTTCCTGATCGATCCGCTCTCCTGCGTCATGCTGATGGTGGTCACCGGGGTCGGCTTCCTGATCCATCTCTACTCCATCGGCTACATGCACGGCGAGGAAGGGTTCTACCGCTACTTCTGCTACCTGAACCTGTTCACCTTCTCCATGCTCTGCCTGGTTTCCGGCAACAACCTGCTGCTCATGTTCGTCGGCTGGGAAGGCGTTGGTCTCTGCTCCTACCTCTTGATCGGCTACTACTTCCACAAGAAGTCCGCGGGCGACGCCGGCAAGAAGGCGTTCGTCATGAACAGGATCGGCGACTTCGGCTTCCTGCTGGGCCTCTTCACCATGTGGTGGTTTCTGGGCGGCACGCACAACATCTGGACCATCAACTTCCGCGAGCTCGCCTCGCACGCAGACCTGTTCCCGGTCGGCGGCGTGACCACGGTCATCTGCCTCTGCTTCTTCCTGGGCGCCACCGGCAAGTCGGCACAGATTCCGCTCTACACCTGGCTTCCTGACGCGATGGAAGGTCCGACCCCGGTATCCGCACTCATCCATGCGGCGACCATGGTCACCGCCGGCGTCTACATGATCGCCCGCATGAACTTCATGTACATCAAGAGCCCGACCGCACTGCTGGTCGTGGCCTGCATCGGCGCCGCCACCGCGCTCTTCGCGGCGACCATCGGCACCGCGCAAAACGACATCAAGCGAGTGCTCGCCTACTCGACCGTCTCCCAGTTGGGCTACATGTTCCTCGCCATGGGCGTAGGGGCGTTCGGCGCCGGCGTGTTCCACCTGATGACCCACGCATTCTTCAAAGCCTGCCTGTTCCTTGGGTCCGGCTCCGTCATCCACGCCATGCACCACGCCCTGCACCACGAGCACTCCGATGCCGACCCGCAGGACATGAGGAACATGGGTGGTCTCAGGAAGAAGATGCCGGTCACCTTCACCACCTTCCTGATCGCGACCATCGCCATCGCTGGTATCCCGGGCTTCGCCGGCTTCTTCTCCAAGGACGAGATCCTCTGGCAGGCCTTCAGCAACCCGCACCACGGTGACGCCAACTACCTGCTCTGGGCTGCAGGCGCTTGCGCCGCCGGCCTCACCGCCTTCTACATGTTCCGCCTGGTATTCATGACCTTCTTCGGCGAGACCCGTCTCTCCGCCAAGGCTTATGGCCACCTGCACGAGTCTCCCTGGGTCATCACCGTCCCGCTGGTGGTACTGGCATTCCTCTCCATCGTGGGCGGCTACTTAGGCGTGCCGCATGTCCTGGGCGAGGCGCTGGGCGGCATCCCCAACCTCTGGGAACACTACATGGATCCGGTCTTCGCCTACTCCACCGAGTACATGAAGCACTCGGGTGCCGGCGGCGAGCACGGCTCGGTCGCCATGGAGTGGGGCCTGATGGGAGTCTCCGTCCTGATCGCCTGCGGCGGCATCGCGCTGGCCTGGGCCCTCTACATCGTGGCACCCAAGGCACCGGAGAAATTCGTGGCGACCTTCCCGGTCCTGCACCGCGCGGTCTACAACAAGTGGTACGTGGATGAGATCTACGACTTCATAGTCGTTAACCCCTGCAAGGCGTTCAGCAACTTCCTCTGGAAGGGCTTCGACGTGGTCGTCGTGGACGGCATCGTGAACGGCGTCGCCGCGATCGTGAAGGGCTTCTCCGGCGTGCTGCGCCATGTCCAGACCGGCATGGTCCACAACTACGCCTTCTCCATGGTCCTCGGCGTGGTCGTCATCGTCGGCTGCTACCTGTTCCACTAAGGGCAGGGGCTAGGGGCTGGGGGCTAGTAAAGAACAAAGCACCAGGCCACTGGCAGAACCGGCAGCGCGCACATACAACACTCACCGCCAAAGCGTCCCCTCTCCCGGAGGGGGAGGGACAGGGAGGGGGATGGGTTCCAGAGCAGACAAAGTCATATTTTGACCTGAAGTAAAAGGAGCAGAGTAAATGAGCCAGATTCCCTATTTACTGAGCATATTAACCTTCACACCGCTGATTGGGGCCATAGTTCTGCTCTTCGTGAACAAGAACAGCCACGGGGTGCTCCGCACCGTTGCTCTGGCGGTGTCCTGCGTGACCTTCCTCGCCTCGCTGCCCCTCATCTTCGGGTACAACGCGCCCGGGACCGACATTGGCGGATTCCAGTTCATGGAGAAGATGCCCTGGATCGCAGCCGGACCCTTCCAGATGAACTACAATGTCGGCATCGACGGCATTAGCCTCTGGCTGGTGATCCTGGCGACCTTCATCATGCCCATCGCGATCCTCTCCACCTGGACCGCGGTCGAGGAGAAGGTGAAGGAATACATGATCCTGCTGCTTCTCTTGGAAGTCGGCATGATCGGCGCGTTCATCTCGCTTGACCTCTTCCTCTTCTACATCTACTGGGAAGTCATGCTGATCCCGATGTACTTCATGATCGGCATCTTCGGCGGCAAGAACAGGATCTACGCGGCAGTCAAGTTCTTCATCTTCACCATGGTCGGCTCGCTGCTCATGCTGATCGCGCTCATCGTGCTCTACTTCAAGGCCGGCGGCGGCGACTTCAGTCTCCTGCGCTTCTACGACGTGCATCTTGACCCGGTCACCCAGACCTGGATGTTCCTGGCCTTTGCCCTCGCCTTCGCGATCAAGGTCCCGATGTTCCCGCTGCACACCTGGTTGCCGGATGCCCATACCGAGGCGCCGACCGCTGGCTCCGTCATCTTGGCAGCCGTCCTGCTGAAAATGGGTACCTACGGTTTCATCCGCTTCGCCATGCCGCTCTTCCCGGACGCGACGGCACGCTTCACGCCGCTTATCGCGACCCTGGCCGTCATCGGCATCGTCTACGCCTCACTGGTCGCCATGGTGCAGCACGACGTCAAGAAGCTGGTAGCTTACTCCTCCGTAGCCCACTTGGGCTTCGTCATGATCGGCCTCTTCGCACTGAACCAGCAGGGGATCGCCGGCGGCATGCTGCAGATGCTGAACCACGGCGTTTCCACTGGCGCATTGTTCCTTATCGTAGGCTTCATTTACGAGCGGCGTCACACCCGCCAGATCACCGACTTCGGTGGACTCGCCAAGCAGATGCCGGTTTTCGCCACCATCTTCATGATCGTGACCTTCTCCTCCATCGGACTTCCCGGCACCAACGGGTTCGTGGGCGAGTTCCTGATCCTCCTGGGCACCTTCCAGGGCCCCATGCGCATCTACTCCATCATCGCGACCACCGGCGTCATCCTCTCCGCGGTCTACATGCTCTGGATGTTCCAGAGGGTCATGTTCGGCGAGCTGAAGAACCCGAAGAACCAGGTGCTCAAGGACCTGAACATGCGCGAGATGGTCATCATGGCCCCGCTTGTCGTGCTGATCTTCTTCATGGGCGTCTACCCGCGCCCCTTCATCGACTCCATGGCACCGTCCATCGACCGGATGATCGCCCAGACCACCGGGAAGAAACTGGTAGCGGCAGCCGAGCCGACCGTCATGACCTCCGCTCCTGCGGCGGTCGCGGCACCCGAAGCAGTCGCGGCACCCGCGGCAGGCACGGCACCGGAAGCAGCCTTACCGTCCGGCCACCCGCCGATCGGAGCACCCGCAGCACCCGCAGCTCCCGAAGCCAAATAGAACCGTTTAGAACTAGCCTGATCGGAGGATTATAGATGGAACACATTGCAATGCCGGCCATAAACTTCGCAGCGATCATGCCTGAGGTGATACTCTCAGTTGTCGCCATGGCGCTCCTCCTGGTTAACGTATTTGTCCCCAGTAAGGACAAAGGTTATCTGGGGTGGCTCAGCATCATCGGTCTCGCTGTGACCTGCTGGAGCGCGGTCAGCGGCTGGGACGCCCCGCAGGCAGGGTTCAACGGCGCAGTCTTGCAGGACAACTTTGCGATCTTCTTCAAGGTGATCTTCCTGATCTCGGCGGCCCTGGCCATCCTGATCTCGGACAAGTACATGGCACAGGAAGAGTGCAACCAGGGCGAGCTCTACCCCCTGATACTCTTCGCCACCATCGGCATGATGCTGATGGCGTCCGGGACCGACATGATGGTCATCTTCCTGGGCCTTGAGCTCCTCTCCGTGTGCCTCTACGTGCTGGCCGGCTTCAACCGGGCCAACGTGAAGAGCAACGAGGCGGGCCTCAAGTACTTCCTGCTGGGCGCCTTCTCCACCGGCTTCCTGCTCTACGGCATGGCGCTCACCTACGGCGCGACCGGGAGCACCAAGCTCGCGGCGATCCAGCAGCACGTCATCGCCAACCCGGGCGTCGCCACCAACCCGATCTTCGTGATCGGCATGCTGCTCATCGCAGTCGGCTTCTCCTTTAAGATCGCGGCGGCCCCGTTCCACATGTGGACCCCGGACGTCTACGAAGGCGCGCCGACCCCGATGACCGCGTTCATGAGCGCCGGTCCCAAGGCGGCAGGCTTCGCGGCTTTCCTGAGAGTCATCATCTTCGCCTTCCCGATGCTGCAGTCCACCGGCACCGAGCTCCTCTGGGTGCTCGCCGTACTGACCATGACGGTCGGTAACATCATCGCCCTTTCCCAGGACAACATCAAAAGGATGCTGGCCTACTCCTCCATCGCGCACGCTGGTTACGCGCTGGTGGGCTTCACCGCCTGGAACAGGGAAGGCGTCGCCGGCATTCTCTTCTACATGCTTTCCTACGCCTTCATGAACATCGGCGCCTTCGCCGTCATCGTCCTGATCGGCAAGAAGGGCGAGAAGAACTGCAACGTCTCCGACTACGCGGGCCTCGCCTACAAGCGGCCGGTACTGGCTGCCATCTTCACCGTGTTCCTGTTTTCCCTGGCCGGCATGCCGCCGACCGCCGGTTTCATCGGGAAGTTCTACCTGTTCTCCGCCGCCATCAAGAGCGGGTACACAGGGCTTGCCATCATCGGCGTGCTGAACTCCGCGGCTTCCGTTTACTACTACCTGCGCGTCATGGTCTTCATGTACATGAAAGACCCGACCGAAGAATTCGACTGGGCCGGAGCAACGCCGTCCATCGCAGTCTGCCTGTTCGTGACCGTCGTCGCCACCCTCGTCATGGGTGTGGTTCCCGGCACCATCCTCGAACTGGCACAGAAAGCAGTACAGTTCTAATCCGGCCGGAGTAGACCGGCATAAGATTAAAGTAGCCCCCAGGCGAAAGCTCGGGGGCTTTTTTTATTGCCTTTGACAAAACCAACCTGAGAAACAATTAGCCACGAAAACGTACAAAAGGCGCAAAAATAACATAAGAAGGCACAACAAGCCCCTCTCCCTCCCTTTTCGAGCTTATTCCAGCATCCCTCTTTGCCAAGTTTCCGCTTTCCCACTAATAGCGACATTCTCTTGACAGAGAGCATTTTTTAAATCCTCATAAACAAAAAGCCTTAAGAGAAAACTCCCCCCAGCCGAATAGCTAAAGTATCAAACCTCGGATGAACTGCCCACCGGCACGCGCCGATCTCCCTTCTTTGTCAGTCCTCGAATATTCCTTTCCGGGCACCCGGAATCCGTTTCCCCGAAGCCAACCTCAGCTCACCCAAAGGACAAACTCATGCGCATTCTCATTGTCGAAGACGATTTCGTAAGCCGTACGGTTTTGACGAGGTTTCTGGCCCCTTTCGGGCAAAGCGATATCGCGTCTAACGGATTTGAGGCTATCGAAGCCTTCACCCGGGCTCTAGCTGGCGGCGGGTACGGACTGGTCTGCCTCGACATAATGATGCCGGGGATGAACGGGCAGGAGGTGCTGAAGGAAATCCGGGACAAGGAAATGAAGGCCGGCATACCCCAGCAACAGGCTGCAAAAATCATCATGACGACTTCCTTGCAAGCACCCAAAGACGTCTTCAGCGCCTTCTACCAGGGAGGCTGTGACTGTTACCTGACCAAGCCTATCGAGAGGAAGACCCTGATCAAGCACCTGGAAGAACTGGGAATTGCGCCTCTTTGAATTACATGGAAGCGCCGGCGCAGCTCTGTTCATTTAAAAGTAGTTCAACTAGCCAGGGGTGGACACCGCGATGGTAACAGATAAGAAGCCCGAATTTCCGGAGATAACCGGCGAAGCCATCATCATGCTGGACTCATGCGGCAGGGTCATTTCCTGCAACGAAGCTGCGGAACGGATGTTTGGCTGTCCGGCCGCGGAATTCGTCGGTGGCGATTTCCACAGCCGCTTCACCCCGGAGCGCTTCCGCACCGCAGCACAGGAGGGCTTCGCACGCTTCAGTGAGCGCGGCGCGCACCCGCCCGCCGACAGGACCATGGATGTCGTCGCGCTGCGCAGGGACGAGACGGAATTTTCCATGGAACTCTCACTGTCGGCCCTCAAGATGGCGGGCAAGTGGTACACCATCGGGACCTTGAGGGACGTCACCGAGCGCAAACAGGCGGAGGCCGGCATCCAGAATGCACGGGAATACGCCGAGAACATCGTGGAGACGGTGCGCGAGCCGCTGGTCGTGCTCAACTCAGACCTGAAGATTCTCACCGCCAACCACAGCTTTTACGACACCTTCAAGGTCACCCCCGAGGAGACCATCGGCAACTTCATCTACGATCTCGGCAACCGGCAATGGGACATCCCCAAGCTGCGCGACCTCTTCGAGAACATACTGCTGCACCACACCGTATTCAACGGCTACGAGGTTGAGCACGATTTCCTCGACATTGGCCGCAAGACCATCCTGCTGAACGCCCGGGAGATCTTCCGGCAAAACATCGGCTCCCACATCATCCTGCTGGCCATGGAGGACATCACCGAGCGCAAACGGCTGGAAAGGGAGATCCAGGACGCCCGTGAATACGCCGAGAACATCGTGGAGACGGTGCGCGAACCGCTGGTCGTGCTCAATTCGGACCTGAAGATCCTCACCGCCAATCACAGCTTCTACGACACCTTCAAGGTGACCTCCGAGGAGACCATCGGCAACTTCATCTACGACCTCGGCAACCGGCAGTGGGACATCCCCAAACTGCGGGTGCTCTTTGAGGAAATCCTTCCCCATGATACCGTCTTCAACAGCTACGAGGTAGAGCACGACTTTCTCGACATAGGCCGCAAGACCATCCTGCTGAACGCACGGCAGATCTTTCGGGAGAACATCGGCTCGCGGATCATCCTGTTAGCGATGGAGGACATCACCGAGCGTAAGCAGCTGGAGATGGAGATCCAGGACGCCCGGGAATACGCCGAGAACATCGTGGAAACGGTGCGCGAGCCGCTGGTCGTGCTCAACTCCGAGTTGCAGGTTCTGACGGCAAACCACAGCTTCTATGACACCTTTGCGGTCACCTCAGAGGAGACCATCGGCAACTTCCTCTACGACCTCGGCAACCGGCAATGGGACATCCCCAAGCTGCGGGTGCTGGTGGAGGAGATCCTCCCGCTTGACACGGTCATCAACGGCTACGAAGTCGAGCACGACTTCCCCGGCATCGGTCGCAAGACCATCCTTTTGAATGCGCGCCAGATATTTCGGGAGAACATCGGCTCGCGCATCATCCTGCTCGCCATGGAGGACATCACCGCGCGAAAGCAGCTGGAGGCGGCGATCCAGGACGCCCGGGAGTACGCCGAGAACATCGTGGAGACGGTGCGCGAGCCGCTGGTCGTCCTCAACTTCGACCTTAAGGTCCTCACTGCCAACCACAGCTTCTACGACACCTTCGCTGTCACCTCCGAGGAGACCAACGGGCACTTCCTCTACGACCTCGGCAACCGGCAGTGGGACATTCCAAAGCTCCGGGTGCTGGTGGAGGAAATCCTTCCGCTCGACACGGTTATCAACGGCTACGAAGTCGAGCACGACTTTCCCGGCATCGGGCGCAAGACCATCCTACTGAACGCCCGCCAGATCTTCCGGGAAAACATCGGCTCGCGCATCATCCTTTTGGCGATGGAGGACATCACCGAGCGCAAGCAACTGGAGATGGAGATCCAGGACGCCCGGGAATACGCCGAGAACATCGTGGAGACCATGCGCGAGCCGCTCGTGGTGCTCAATTCCGAGCTGAAAATCCTGACCGCCAACCACAGTTTCTACGACACCTTCGAAGTGACCGCCGAGGAGACCATCGGCAACTTCCTCTACGACCTTGGCAACCGGCAGTGGGACATCCCCAAGCTGCGCGTACTGGTGGAGGAGATCCTCCCCCTCGACACCGTCATCAACGGCTACGAGGTAGAGCACGACTTCCCCGGCATCGGGCGCAAGAACATCCTGCTGAACGCGCGGCAGATCTTCCGGGAGAACATCGGGTCGCACATCATCCTGCTTGCGATGGAGGACATCACCGAGCGCCAGCTGCTGGAAAAAGAACTGCGCCAATCGAGAGATCAGGCAGAGGACGCCACCCGCGCCAAGAGCGGCTTCCTGGCGGCTATGAGCCACGAGATCCGCACCCCGATGAACGGCGTGATCGGCATGACCGGGCTCCTGCTGGAAACCAAGCTGACCGATCAGCAGACCGAGTACGCGCAGATCGTCAGGAAGAGCGGCGAGAGCCTGCTGGACCTGATCAACGACATCCTGGACTTCTCGAAAATAGAGGCAGGGAAGCTCGATCTGGAGATACTGAATTTCGATCTGCGGGTGACCCTGGAGGACACCGCCGAGATGCTGGCCGTCAGGGCGGCAGGAGCCGGGCTGGAGCTCATCTGCCGGATCGACCCCGTGGTGCCGTCCTATCTCAAGGGAGATCCCGGGCGCGTGCGTCAGATCATCACCAACCTGGCAGGCAACGCCATCAAGTTCACCAGCGAAGGCGAAGTGGTCATCAGCGCCTCCCTTGACTCCGAGACAGGAGGCTGCGCCGTCATCCGCTTTGCGGTGCAGGATACCGGCATCGGCATCCCACAGTCGCGCCTGGCGGCGATCTTCGAGCCGTTTGCCCAGGTGGACAGCTCCACGTCGCGCAAACACGGCGGGACCGGGCTGGGGCTTGCCATCTGCAAGCAGCTGGTGGAGCTTATGGGTGGCGAGATCGGTGGGGAGAGCGAGGAAGGGAAAGGTTCCACCTTCTGGTTCACCGCACGCTTCGAGATGCAGTCGGCCGCGCTACTATGCGCCCAACAGGACTCGCAGCCAGGCAGGTCGGGGATCAGGGTGCTGGTCGTCGACGACAATACCAGCAACCGGACGCTCGTGATGGAGCTGCTGCATCAGTGGGGCTGCCGGTTCCAGGGCGCTGCAGACGGAGCAGCCTGCCTTGCCATGTTGCGCGAGGCAGCGGAGCAGGGGGACGGTTTCCGCATCGCCCTTATCGATCACCAGATGCCGGGCCTGAGCGGGCTGGAACTGGGCCGCCAGGTCAAGGAAGATCAGCGCCTGGCGGCGACGTCCCTGGTGATGATGGCCTCGCTGGCTCAAAAGGGGGACGCGGCGCTCATCGACGAGGTCTTCGACGCCTATCTGACCAAGCCGGTGCGCCAGTCCCACCTGTACGGCTCGCTGTGGCAGGCGCTCGGAGGGGCTGCGCCGGGTGAGCTGACGCCGGGGGTAGTAGCCAGGCACGCGCTCGCGGGGAATGCGCCCTCCAGTGCGCGCATCCTGCTGGCGGAGGACAACATCGTCAACCAGAAGGTCGCGCAGGGGCTGCTGCAGACACTTGGTTACCGTGCGGACGTCGTGGCGAACGGTTTGGAGGCGGTTAAGGCGCTGGAGCTGATAAACTACGACCTGGTGCTGATGGACTGCCAGATGCCCGAAGTGGACGGATTCGAGGCGACCAGCTTGATCAGGAGCGCCGACTCGCAGGTGCTGAACCGCGGGGTGCCGATCATCGCCATGACCGCCAACGCGATGAAGGGGGACCGCGAGCATTGCCTGGAGATCGGGATGAACGATTACCTGGCGAAGCCCGTCAACAAAAATGAACTGCGCGGGATGCTGGAGAAGTGGCTGCCCAGGGTGGAAGAAGCCGGCAGGACGCGGCAAGAGGCCGGGTCAGTCAGCCATCCGGTTGCTGAGCCCGAGGCCAAATTGGCGGTTTTCGATCTGGCGGGCATGATGGCGCGGCTGGAAGACGAGGCCTTTGCGCACGATTTGACGGCATGTTTCCTGGTCGACATCCCGCTGCAGATAAAGACCCTGGGAGAGTTCCTGCTCGCCGGAGACGTAGCCGGAGTCGAGCGCCAGGCCCACATGATAAAGGGAGCCTCGGCCTACGTCGGAGGCGAGTCCCTGTGCGCGGTAACCTCGCTTTTGGAGCAGACGGCGCGGACCGGCACCTTGAATGGTCTCGAAGGCCAAATGGCAGATCTGGAACAAGAGTTCGCAGCCTTGAAGCGTGAAATCGGTAAATGGAACGTTTAGGCGCGCACTGAATTCGGAACACCGAATTTACAATCAAATCATTGTGCTGGTGCACTCCAAAGTCGAGTCGAGCTACACCGCCTACCAAGGGAGGAAAGGAGAGCGTAACACCAGACGGCAACCCACTTGAAGGTTTCGGCAAAAAAATGCAGAAATGGCCAGATCGGGGATCTGGCCATTCTAGCTGCTGAGTAGCGGGACATTTGATTGGATAACCGCCAGTCAGGTTATTATTTTATCTCGAAGGTCTCGTAGGCGATCTCAATCCGTTCGGATGCATGACCTGAGCTGCGGGCATTGGCACTCATTTCCCACCGGACCGGCCAGCACTCGAAAAAGTTGAACCGCATCATTTCTTCACCGGCATCATTGTGGAATATCACCGATATGCTTTTACGTTCTACCTTCCCGTCGATCGCAGTCTTGCGCCAGGCATACCATTCCGAGGTGTTCGACCAGTCCTTGCTGAGCACAAGCTTGCCGGGCAGATTGTTCCCCGGGCGGGTGTGCATGGTCCCGTCCTCGCCGTCCTTGTACTCTACGACCTCGCTCTCCAGTTGAGGACCGTCGAAGGTATGGGTCCCCTTGACCAGCACCCCGTCTATTTCCACCGAGAAACGGTTGGATAAATTGAAGTCCCCTTGAGTCTTGGTCTGAGCTGCCCCTGCAGTGACAGGGATGAACGCTACCGTTGCCAAGACCGACAACACGCTTAACATCGACACTAAGGATTTCACTCTCATGGCAGGCCCTCCTGATAGGGAATTACCTCATACAGCAAAGGGAAAAAACCGCATCGATATTGGTGCCACAACAGTACCAATAGGATACTTTTTATCCTATTGAACCAAAAATAAATTGTCAAGTTATTTTAATTGGCTCGCTCTCTGCCGTCGTGTCGCCAACCGCAGGAACCCACGACCACGCGGTGCTCCTGCCAGGGGCTCCCGACGCGTGCCCCACAGGGCTTGTAATTATTGACCCAGCGATGCTGTAACTAATGATGAAATAACCCCAATAGGTTAAAGAAAATATTTGCCTGTTATTCGCGATAATGCTAACAAAGGAGCACTTCCCGCACGAGCTATGGGGAAGCAAAAGGAGACCGTGATCTCATGGAACCATACCGGCAGATTTTCCCCAAAAACCAGGACCCGGACATGACCCTGGCCCTTTCCCACAAGGTGGGCCGCATCCCCAAGGGGAGCTACAGCTTTGTCGAGTGCTACTGCACCGATCCCGCTTGCGACTGCCGCAGGGTTACCCTGCTCGTCATCAACGAAAAGGCCAAGCAAAAGGCAGTCATCGGCTTCGGGTTCGACCCTGACGAGCCGATGGCGGGCCCGTTCCTTGATGATTTCCATAAACAAGCTCCCTATGCCGATGAACTACTCGAGGCATTTGTCGACGCGATCAACGACGGCCCCGTTTGGCTGGAGCGCATGTACCAGCGGTACCGGGAGGTGCGCAAAAAAGTCGTGGGGAAACCGTACCGCGGTGAACCCTTTTTGAAGCCCGGGCAGGTCGAGAGAAGCGTCACCCAGCCTCCGGACCTGGAAGCCGAACTAGAGCGTCTGAGTAGCGAGCTCGAGGCCGCGCTGCTCTCGGCCCCCGACCCGAGGTCGAAGAAACGCAGCAAACCGGATCATCCTGACCTGTTCTCCTCTTTGGAGTCTTCATCCGCCCAAGTCGAGGGGAAGCTTACCGCGGTTCTCGAACAATATCTGATGATGCTGCGGGTTGGCAGGGGATATCTGGACCTCGATGCCCTGCAAGACGATCTGCGCCGCACCCTTTTAGCGGACGACCAGTCTTGCGACGCACTGGCAAGAGTTATCGCCAAGGAACCGCTACAGGACGATACACGCAGCGAAGCCGTGCTGCGCATGCTGCTCGACGCCTTGGAGATTCTGCGTGTCGAGCATGAGCGCAAACGGCCCGGGTCGCAGCTCAGGATGGAAGGCCTGCAAAACGCATTGGCGCAGCGCGTCTTCATCGAAAACGAGGACCAGGAACTCTGTGCCCTGGTCACCCACGCCCTGCTGGAGAGCCGCGTCGAGATATTGCCGGTGATCCACGAGGCAAACAACCGGCGCATGCAGCAAGAAGCCGAAGGGGACGACTGGTCGAAATTTTCCGACCTTTCCGGCGAGGAGATCGCGGCGGGCCTATGCCGGAGCATCGAAGAGATGGGGCTTCCCAGCGCCTTCGAGGGGATGGAGGCGATGCTGCAATTGTTCGGTCTGGCCGACCCCGAAGTCCAGATACCGCTTTGCGCCTCCATGCTCTCCGTCGGGAGCCCTTTCATCCGTGACATGGTCGTTTTGATGCTGTTCCACCCGGTCGCCGAAGTGCGCCGTGGGGTAGCGGAACTGCTGGCCGGGTGCGATGGTCAGCTCGTGACGCCCGAGTCCCTGCGTCGGCTTATCGTCTCGCGTAACTGGTTTCCCGAAGAGATCAGGACGCTTCTGGACCAGGCGATCGGCAACGCCCGCAAGGCACGGGTCGAGTGCGCGCCGCTTCCCGGGCCTGTCACCATGAAGGTGCATGCCTCGGTAGTCGACGGTGCCGGCGCACAGTCCTTCCAGGTGATCATTCCCGAGGGGAAGGGCTTTGCCAGCTGTTCCCTGCTCCTGAAACGTGGAGTAGGCGTGGCGGACGGCTTCGTGGTGCCGCTCCAAAGCAAGAGAGAACTCAACGATTTCCAGGCCATGATGAAGCGCGAGGGCGGATTCCTGGAGATAGGGTCGGACTACCTCGACCTCCGTGTAAGCCACGCGCTTGCCGAGGGAGCGCGGCTCGGCAATGCCCCGGTCATCTGGCTGGTCCGGATCGCCGAGCTTTTGGGGCGCGACCAGTGGCGAGCGGTACCCTTCGAAGTACAGGACACCCTGGCGCAGTTGCACCAGGAACTGGCTTCGGCAAGCCCGAAGTTAGTTTCCGGGCGCCAGGTTGAGAGATCGCTTGATGACTCCTATGAGTGGCCGCTAGTAGAGGATTTTGCTGCGTCCTGGTTCGAGGACGACGTCGTGGTCGACCAAGAGATTGAGAAGTCGCAGGGGAAGAAAAAAGCAAACAGTGCCAAGGCAATCCTGCAGCACATCATAGAGGTTGTGCTGGAGAAGCGTCGAGACATGTGGTTGGAGCGGTTGGTGCTGACCGCCCTGTGGCTCAAGTCAGCGCCCAAGCCGCCCGTGCCGTGGCACCAGATGCTGCACGTTGCCGAGGCCGTAGCCGATCCGAAGTTGCCCCTCAAGAAAATCCGGCTGATGCAAGCCATAGCCGAGCTAAGCTACACGGCCCACCTGGGGCGCAAGGAAAGCCGCGGAGGGCGCTTCTGACGCCAGTGTGAGCCCGTTACGCCGTGGGACCCGCTCCACTGTGGAACCCGCTCTACTGTGGAATTCGCTCCCCCATGGGGGAGGCCAAACCTGCCCAGACTTTTTCTCAACCCTTAATCAAACTCTCCCTCCCCCCCAGCGGGGGAGGGTCGGGGTGAGGGGGAAGGCGCCATAACCGAAACCGCCTGCCGTTGCGACCCATCCCAAACAAAGTAGTCGGCAACCAGATCGGCAAGAAGATCGGCAGAAAAGCCGTCAAAGTGAGTTTGATTTGACATAAAAGTCATTTTATGCTAACTAGTTAGCTGGAACCTAATTATAAATCAATATAGGCAATATGTACGACAAAATATCTTACATGGAACCACTTCTGCCTGCAGGCGATTCACGTCTTGAAGATAAAGCGAGGGAGGTCGTCGCTCGCTCTGCAACTCTGGGCGGACACCTGCACCCGATCAGCCAGCAACCTATTGTCGAGCTGCTACGCCTGATAAATAGCTACTACTCCAACCTCATCGAAGGGCACAGCACCCATCCGGTAGATATCGAGCGGGCCATGCGGCACGACTACGCTGCCGATCCGGCAAAGCGCGATCTGCAACTGGAAAGTCTTGCGCACATAAACTGCCAGAGGCAGATCGAAGAACGTCTCCGACAAGAACCAGACCTTAACGTTTCCAGCCCCGACTTTATCAGATGGATGCACAAAGTTTTTTACGACCAGTTGCCAGATGAACTACGTAAAGTTAATGATGAAAAGACAGGCGAACCACTGGAAGTAACGGGAGGAGAGCTGCGCACAAAGGAGGTTCAGGTCGGTCGCCACATCGCGCCGCTCGCCAGTGCATTGCCTTTGTTTCAGGAGCGCTTTGCAGCCTTCTATAGAAGCGGCATCCATCATGGAGTGACGCCTGTTATTGCGGCTGCGGCCGCCCATCACAGGCTCATGTGGATTCATCCCTTCCTCGATGGTAACGGCAGGGTCACGCGCCTTTACACCGACGCCTGCTTTTGGAAGCTTCCCCTGCCGGGGTATGGACTTTGGAGCGTAAGCCGCGGACTGGCGAGGCGCCGCGCTGATTATATGTCAGCCCTGACGCAGGGTGATGCACCGCGCAGAAATGATTTAGATGGGCGGGGCAACCTGTCCAACGAGGGGCTAGTTAAATTCTGCGACTTTTTCCTCGAGATCTGTCTCGACCAGATCAATTTCATGGGTGGACTTTTGAAGCTGGACGCCCTGCTGGACAGGATTCGGGGGTATGTCCAACTGCGGGGGGCAAAACTTGCGCCTCAGCCGCTTCAGGGCAAGTCAACGCTTAAGCCAGAGGCTGTTTATATGTTACAAGAAGCATTGCTCAGGGGGGAAGTGACCAGGGGAGATATGATCCGGGTTTCCGGAATGGCGGAAAGGACTGGTCGAATTCTGTTAAGGCAGCTTCTGGAAGAGGGGTTATTGGTTTCCGACATGCCGAAAGGACCCGTAAGGCTAGCATTCCCGACCCATGTCGCTGGATATCTATTCCCAGACCTGTACCCGATTCAGCTGGGATAGTGGCAAAGCGCCGCTCCCCATCTTCCGCATCCTCTCAACCTAGCCAAGATAGAACCAGCGGGCAGACAAATTCCCAACCCCCAATACGCTTCTGAGAACTCCACCCAAGCACAATTGCAGTAATGTGCCGAAGTTCGCTGCCTGCTTACTCGCAGGAAAGCAAGTTGCCGTGCAGGTCCGTCGGCAGGCAGGTGTTCCGGGCCGAATTAGCGTGGCCACCGCAGGTCTCGCAGCGGACCGTAGGATGGTCGGTAACCTGCCGAAGGACGTCCCACTCCTGCTGGCTCTCCAATTCGCACAGGTGCCCCCGGTGCTCATCACTGGAACAGCAGGTTTTGGTTGCGGTGTTTTCTGACATGGTGTCTCTCCTCCTTAAGGGCAATGAAAAAACGGTGACTTGATTTTCTTGCACTACTCTTTATCGGCAGAAACTAGCCAGACCTCAACCGAAATATGAATAGGAGCCTCCATCCTTCCTCAATGCAATCTTCCCCACAAGTTTCCGCCAATTCCGACTCAAAGCAGACTTTCTTTTGACAGAAAACTATAATCATGATAAAGCCTTAGATGTAAATTAACACCGCTCTAATATGTGTTCGTGATACGAAAAGAGTCTTCGTGTAAATCCGCGGGATCATGGAAATATGGTGACAATGTGGCGTTGGATTTCAGCCCACTCCAGAGCGCGATAAATCAGCTTGAGAAAAGCCTGAAGTTTGCACAGTCACCGGTGACACAGAGCGATCCCGAACTGTTTGAACAGTTGCGTAACTCCGTCATCCATTGCTTCAAGTTCACCTATGAGCTTAGCCACAAGATACTGAGGCGGTATTTGGAGGAAACTGCTGCAAGTCCCGAGGAAGTCGACCTAGGCACATTTCAGAATCTGATTCGGACAGGCAATGAGAGGGACCTTTTGCGCACCGACTGGTTGCGTTGGCGGATATACCGGCAAGCGCGCACCGATAGCAGCCATACCTACGATGGAGGTAAGGCTGAAGCCGTCTACTCAATAGCCCCGGATTTTCTAGAAGAGGCAAAGTTCCTGTACAGCCAACTAATCGGGAAGAGTAATACTGAATGACACAACCAGAAATTCCGAATATCGACTTAAGCCCCCATGATTGGGTAGAAGTAAAGCGCGTACTCCAGGCATGCGTGCCAAGCCACGAAGTATGGGCGTTCGGGTCTCGCGCAAGTTGGACGGCAAAGCCTTACTCCGATCTCGACTTGGCAATCATAGCCGAAGAGGCACTGCCAATGGCCACCATGGCTGATTTGCGCGAATCATTTGCCGAATCCGACATGACTATCAATGTTGATGTGGTTGATTGGGCGACGACAAGTGAGGCGTTTCAGAAGATCATCAGCAAAAAAAAGTCGTGGTACAGGCGGGGGAATAACCGTTCACGTTATCGTGAAGGATGCGAGTTTGTCGGGAGGACGTTTCCTCCACGCTGAATACAACAGGTAAGGAGTGTGAACCTCTGCTCCTCATTTGCATAAAATAAATCTGTCCCGGTTTCCTAAATCTGTCCCGGTTTCCTAATTGCATCGGTCATGGAAAGATTGCTGACAGGTTATGTCGGGGATTTGAACCGCCGGACCACCGCCACGGGCACCTCTTTCAAAACCGATACAAATCGATTCTTTGCCAAACTGACCCCTATTTGCTTGAACTCGTCCGCTACATCCATCTAAACCCATTAAGGGCGAGAATAGTCAAATCGCTGGATGAGCTCAGAGTATTCCCCTACTCCGGTCATTCAGGAATGGTTGGCGTCGATCTACCACCATGGCAGGCCGCAGGAGAGGTCCTGCTTATGTTTAACGAAAATGCCGAAAGGGCCCGGCAGCAATACGAGTCGTATCTGGCCGAAGGCGTTGCAATCGGGAAACGTCCAGACCTGATTGGAGGCGGACTGTTGCGCAGTTCGGGTGGCAGGGGGCAGGATTTCAGGAGCGTCCCCCCAGGGGTTTCCCGGGGGGCGCGGGTGAGGCTAGGGGCGCCCCCGGGGGTAGGTAGGTGCGACGGGACACCGCCGCCCAGCGGTCGGGATCGTCGTGACCTCACAAAAGCCTTTCTAAATCATATAGTTTCAACCGGTCCCGCAAAGTGTTTCGGCTCATGCCGAGCTGCCTTGACGCTAAAACCTGATTGTTGTGGCACTTTACCATGACATAATGAATGACGGCTTTATCCAGCCCATGTCTGATCTCTACGTAGTCTTGAGTACTCGTGTTCTCCACACCCGTCACATCGAACATCGGCCAAAAGCTCCTGACAAAATAGTCATAATACTGCTCTCCACGCCGGGGCAGCCTGGTCGCGAGAGTGTTTCCGCTACCCAGCAGCGGTGCAAAATCATCACAGTCGAGGAGGCGCCCAACCGACGCAGTCACCGCCGAATTGATAACGTTCCTAAGCTCTCTAATGTTCCCGCGCCAGCTTTGCGATATGAGGAGGTTCCTCGCCTCTGCTGTGACCTCGCATGGCTCCTTGTCACAGGCGCGGGAAAAAGTTTTGCAAAAATGGTCTATCAGCAGGGGGATATCTTCAGCCCTTTCACGAAGGGGGGGGAGTTGGAAACAGATCACCCTGAGCCGGTGATACAGATCAAACCGGAATCTCTTCTGGCGAACTGCTTCCTCCATGTCCTCGTTGGTACAGGCGATGATCCGCACGTCGCAGCTGATGGGGTCGCGCCCCCCGATCCGCTCGTAAGCCTTTTTTTCCAGGATGCGCAGCAACTTAGCCTGGCTCGACAGACTCATCGCGCCTATTTCGTCGAGAAGGATTGTGCCGCCTTTGCATTGCTCAAAGATACCGATCCGGCGCTCTTTAGCATCTGTGAACGCTCCCCTCTCATACCCGAACATCTCCGATTCGAGCAGCGTTTCGGGCAGGGCCGCGCAATTGATTGCGAGAAATGGCCTGCTGCGCCGTTTGGAGTTACTGTAAATCGCTCGAGCCAGCAACTCCTTCCCGGTTCCACTCTCTCCCTCAATAAGAACAGTCAATTCCGAATTGGCAATCTTTCCTACCATCTTCCAAATTTCAATGAGGCCCGGCGAAGAACCAATCATGACGTCCTCATCGCGGTAAGGCTCGGCAGTGCGCTCATGGGAACCCGAATAACGCACTCGGCGATTCAAAATGTTGCATTCGAGCGCCTTGTGCACGACCAGCGCAAGCCTGGACCGTTCAATAGGTTTGACAAGGTAGTCAAATGCCCCATTTTGCATGGTCTCTATCGCTTCATTGATCCGGCCGCAGTTGGTCGTCATAATAACTACCAGGGCCTTATCGATAAGTTTGGCCTGCCGGAGGAATTCCAGGCCGGGCATTTCAGTCAGGCACATGTCAAAGATCGCTACATTCGGCCGTTCTGCTGCCACACACTGAAGTCCCTTCGCGGCGCTAGAGACAAGGGTCACCGTCGCCTCATGGTCGGAGAAGGTCGAGTTAAGGAGTGCAGCTAACGAATTAGTCTTATCGACGATTAGTAACTTGGGTTTCATAATCGCCTCCCAGAGCAGAGACTCTTGAGTTGCCGCTTGTCAACGCGGGTTCCGCCTTTATTTGCACCCCGGCGCACATGAGCGAGACCAGTCAGGCCCTTAGGCTTCCCCTGGGACGAAGACCGGTGTCGATTTGATTCGGGTGTTTCGCGCGGAGGCTAGGCGCATAGGTAACCGGTTCCTCCACAGTTGGGACAGTAGATTTTGCCGGTACCTTTGCATAAGGGACAATCCGGAGCTCCAATATCAAATAACAAATCTCTGTGCACTCGAACTTTTACATCGCAACTGGAACATTTTACCGTTTTGTCGCCTTTACATTTAGGGCATGTGGACATAGTTGGCACCTAATCTCTTTCTCGCACCTGGTAACCCAGGGGCCTTTGATCCCTGTCACATGTTTCCCCGTGGCACAGGGTAGATTTCATCCGCGGCGGTAAGTCGGATGGATCGATTTCCCGGTTGGCTCCCAGCCATGTCGCCATTGCTCGTGCTGCGGGTGTGCCCCAGATGCCGGTACCGTCTGTTCGCTCCAGGAACTCTGGGCTAACCGGTGGGGAGGACACGGCTATCTCATCTTGGGGTGTCTACGCTGACCGGTGCTCCGCGCGTCTCCCCGCGATATTGGCCGTCAGGACTCTTCTCCCTGGTCCAGGTTTGATATGCCGGCTATCTTGTCGGCAACTTGTTCGCCCCGTGCCGCCAGGGCAAGCCGACAGGGTTCGCAGAGGGCGCCAGACTTCCCCGGGATATCCTTGTAAATGCTGCAGATGCAGAATTGGCCCCCGATTTCGAGCTTTTTTGGGGTTACTTCCTCGATGCCGGCATCAAAACTGGTCGTTTTGCTTTTTTTTGACTGGTTCATTTTGACCCCCTTTGTCCTAATGGCGTTCCGCGCCAGGTAGCCTTTTGGAGGAATTTTGGGGATGCGGCCTTAGACCTGGTTGTGCCGTTTGCGTGCCATTTTCGGTTGCGTGCCCCTGCTGATCAGCACTTCTCGCCTGGCAGTGCGAGAAGAGGCGTTACCCCTAAATGAGATGTCAAAATCGCAGGTTTAGTGCACGGTACAGAGCGTGTAGCCGGATAATGAGCCAATTGTTAAATTGCGCTGGCGGAATTAGCTCAAAAATTGTGGATCTTCCATGTAAATCCAGCAGGATGGCGGGGTAGGGTTTGCTTGAGTAGCTTCTGCATGTCAAGTCGGGTTGCCATCTGATCTTATCAAGTTGATACCATGACCCGGGAAAAACGATCACCTGTAGTAAGGAACTTCCGAAAAGGGGCAGAACTCGAATCGACTCGAATTCGGGCAATTATGGTTACTTGCCGGACAGGTGATTTCCGAGGTGTTATGGTCAAATTGAAAGCCAATGCATAAATAATCGTCGGAGATGGATGTTACTGCTGTTTCCAATGAACCTTTTTGTTTGAAATTATCATGGATACCCGAAGTATGTTCTAAGCCCATGATGTGCTCCTTTGTGCCGTGATGGTGTTAGGATACCCAATTCACCTCCTAGTACATGGAAATTGGCCCGCGGGCCGGTTCACTGTTGTTGCTTAAACATTATCCGTTTTTTCGCGATATACAAGATCTCCTGATACAGTGAATTCCTTAGGTTTTTTACTGATAAATGAGGGAAATGGCGGGTGGCTTTGCGGGGAATGCGCTAGGGGGATAAGGCGAAAATGCGGAACTCAGGCGACGTCAACGATCCCTTCCCGGACGGCATACCTGACAAGATTGGCCATGCTGGTGATTTTGAGTTTTTTCATTAGATTTAACCGGTAGGTCTCGACCGTTTTGGTGCTGAGGTTCAACTGGGCAGCAACCTCCTTGGTGCAGCTCCCTCCCGCCAGAAGTCGTAAGACCTGGAGTTCGCGGTGCGAGAGTCCATTGCTCGTAGTTGATATTTCTTCTTGAGGGGTTGCAATAAGCCCAACGAGGGCACTGCTTATGGTTGAGCTGAGGTAGGGCTGTCCCGCGACGACATCGCGAATGGCATTGACGAGCTCCGTGGAGGAGCAGGTTTTAGCGATAAACCCCTTAGCTCCGGCTCTTAGTGCTTCAGTTACGTATTCCTTTTCGATGTGCATGGATAAAATGATGACCTTGGTGCTCGTAGTGTTTGCTACTATCCTGCGGGTAGCTTCTACCCCAGACAGATTCGGCATGCTGATATCAAGAAGGGCAACGTCAGGGAGCAGTGAAAGAGCGAGATCAACGGCACTGGCTCCATTGTCCGCTTCTCCGATTATGGAGAGGTCGTTCTCCTGCGTCAGAAGGGCCCTTAGACCTTCGCGAAATATTTTATGGTCATCAGCGATAATTACGCTAATCGTCATTTAGCAACCCTCCGGAGGAATTTTTTCCTCACAAGTGCAGAAACTAATCTCCGCACTTGTGCCTGTGCCAATTATTGATTGTAATTTGAAGTTTCCTTTTAGATGGTTGACCCTTTGCCGGATATTTGTTATCCCGAATCCTTCGCTCCAATCTGAGCAATCAAAACCGTTGCCATTGTCGTATATTTTCAGAACCAGATGACCATCCGTCATTCCGAGAAAAACAGTAACAGTGGCTGCACCCGCATGCTTGCCCGCATTAATCATGAGTTCACGGCAAAATTGATATGCACTGACGGCCAAGTCTTCACTAAGCGTTGTTTCAGTCGCCCAATCGGAATGAAAAACAAACTGGAAACCAAATTTTTTTTCAAGCTTCTGACCCAAACTGGAGATCGCAGCACTAAGCCCCATGTCGTAAAGCAGGGGTGAACTCAGATCTAGGCTCAAATCCCGCAGATCCCGCATGGAAGACTCCAGTATGGACCTTAATTCCTGCAGGACTGGATGATCCGCGAGGTCGCCTTTCTCCAGAGCGGCGTCGAGGCTAAGATTGCCGATTGCGAGGGACTGAACCACCTGGTCATGCAGAATTGATGCAATACGGCGCCGTTCCCGTTCTTCCGACAAATTCAGTTCGGTAGTAAGTTTCTTCAGTTCATCGAGCGAAAGAACCAATTGCCGTTTAAGATTTCTTTCCGCGGTCACATCGAGGTTGCTCCCTCGTAACCCAAGATTGGTGCCGTCGGCGGCCGTCACTAGTCGACCGTCATGACGTATCCATCGGACAGATCCGTTTTTGTGGATTATACGGTACTCAAAATTAGTCTCAGCGCGTTTGCTTTCCGAACTGCAATTGCGAAAAGTATGGTCTCTGTCTTCATGGTGAATGACCCGGTAAAACAATGTCGGGTCGGCCATGAACTCGGCGACATCATATCCTGTTATTTGTTTGCAGGAGGGGGATACGTAGATGAATTGGCCATTCGGTCCTATCCAGAATTCCCAGGCATAGGTGTGATCTGCCATGATGTGGAACTTTTGTTCCTCAAGTCGAAGTTCTGTAATGTCCACAACCGCGGCCAAACACAAATGGCCGGATTTAACGACTTGAGCTTCTATTTGCACAATGGTGGGGAGTTGCTCCTTGTTTGTAAGCTTCAGCTCACAGGTCGATTTTAGGGTGCCATTATCAAATGCATTCTTGAGGAATGAAAAAAAACTGAGTCGATCATCATCGGCGACAAACTGTAAAAATGACATATTCACAATTTGTGCCTTGGGCAAACCGACAATGGCTTCCATCGCTAGATTAGCTTTGCGAATAAAGCCATTACAATCGAGAGACATATAGCCAACCGGGGCAAAATCATACAGTATCTTGTAATCTTCCAGCAAAAGTTCCAGAGATTGCTGCAGTTCTGCCTTTTGCATCTCCAGTTCGTCCCGGTGGGTCTGCAGCTCGTGCAATAATCTTGTCGTAGCTGATATTTCCAGGGGCAAGGTTGTTTTCAGCCGTGCGGCAACGGTACCATCCGCCTTTCCCCCACGGTCTGCTGCACCCAATGGAATCTTCCTGCCAGTCATGGGAACTCATCCCCCTAGCGTTGCAAGCTTCGTAGCCGTCGTGAAACGGATTTCCGCCTGATGATCATTAAAAAATACACATGTTGGCGGTTCAAAAATAGTATACAGAGTTTTTCTGAAGTTTCAGGGGATTCCTTAAGGCGCAGTGGCTATTTTTAGCCACTGGATGGTGACGGCGCGCGAGCCCCGCCTCGTATGGCGGGGATTCGAAGCAGATTTTTTCGGCTGGGAGTCCTGAGAATTGGCCCTGCAGCGATAGAGAAGGATGGAAAGAGCGCGGAAACGGTGCTGGGAAGCAGCCTTTTGTGCTACTGGGCAATCAGGGAACTGGGGATGACTGCCGAGGCGGTCAGTATGCGCGCTCGTTTAACCGAATCCGGCGTGATACGTGCAGAGTAACGTGGAGAGCGACTGGCCGCTGAAAACGGCTGGAGCCTTAAATGGTAGTTGCGCAGGATTTCAGAGGCGTTACAGGGGCACCCGGTTCAGAGACCAGATTCCCCTGGGCGCCACTTCTGGGCCAGCTTCAGAATTGGTGGCTGAGTCCAAGATGGAATGCCAGGTCGGGAGATGCCGCAACGATCAAATCTTCGGAAATCCCAAGGTCCAGGGCTGTCCTCGCCGATATGCCCAAGGTTCCGCCGAAAACTAGCTGCAAGGCTGACTTCCCAAGTTCCCTCAGGTCGCTCGTGTAGAAGGGGGAATGGGTGGATAGCTGGGCCTTCAGTGCGATCCAGTCCGCCGGTGACCAGCCCATGCCAAGGGTTCCGAACCCCACAAGATTGTTTTGCTGCTCCTCCAGTACCCGGCCATTGGTGAGTGCCATGGCGCCGGCAGCGCCAAACAAGGTGAGGTGCCCCCACGAGTCTGGAAGCAGGTAATCGTCGCTGCCGGTGAGCCAGAGGGATAAATCGGTGCTACCGCTGCCGTGCAGTTTGGAACTGCTGCCGGTGGGAAGTTTGAGGCACGCCCGTAACGCTACCGCACGCGGGGAAACGCTGCCGTCGTTGTAGAGCTGCCAACCACCGGTTAGCCTGAGGTCGCCCAGGCCGAAGTTTGCCTCGTCCAGATGCAGCCGCTCCTGACCGTCCCGGCTGTAGCTAAAATGCAGTCGGTCGCGTGGTGCATCGAGTCGCCCCCCCTGGGTGAGTCCAAAAATACGATGCCACCCCTCGATAAGGCTGTCCAGTGCGCCGCCGCTGTAGGCCACCCAGGGCAGATCGGCACCTAATTCCAGCTTGTCGGTGATGCCGTAGCGTAGCGCTACTGTTAAACGATAACTCTCACCGTCCAGGAGGATTTTATCTCCGTGCCGCACCCCACTGGCGTAATTATTAGCCACATCTGTAGCGAGCAAACCCCAGTAATGTCCAGGCCGCTGAGTAATTGAGCTCTCTGCGGCAGGAAGACCGAAAATCTGAACCACCGGGCTTTGGTTAAAGGTATAAAACGGAGTAATGGCAAGAGTTGCGGCATGGGCCACGGTTATCTGGCTGCTCAGATGTAGCACGACAACAATTATGAGACAGACCGGTAAGTTGAACATTTAATAGCTATGCCTCAAACGGCGAGAACTACCTGCCGGGATCAGGTCTTGGGAAAGAAGTTTTTCTGGCAATCGCGACGCGAGTCGTGACTTTCAGTTCAGGTGCCATTCCGGTACAGGCCAAGTGGCCTCGGGGCCAGCGGCTAGCTCCGCACGACTCCGTAGCGCGGCGTCAGCCAGGGCATAGCCCCAGTTAATCAGACGACCTTGGTCCCTCTCATCAAACCCGCACTTGCGGGTGGGCAGCGTCTCCAACCGCGCGGTTTTGGTGTTGTCGGTCGTCAACGCTCCAGTCACCATTAAATCTTCGATCTTAGTGTCGATCCCCCAGTAGGCTCCCTGCCTGCGCCCAGCCTCCAGATCGTCGACCAGCCACTGCCTGCGTAGCGCGCGAGTCTGATCAATTAGGATGTCGCGTATCCTCCGGAATTGCAGGATGTCGTCCTCAAGCGGCCTCGTGATGGTTTCCAGGTGTGCTCCAGCGTCGCTTGCCAGGACGATATCCACCTCGTCAACCAGTGATTCCAGTCCCATGCAGTCACAGATGCAGCCGTCTGCCAGTACCAGCCGCTTGCGCAGATCCGAGAGGTAGGTGTGGTCGTTCGGTTGTTTCTCCCAGGACGAGGGGTCGCTGTGCAGGATGACGGGAGAGAAGACCGGCGGATAAGCGCTGGAGGCGGCCACGGCATCGGCCAGAGAAAACTCGGCCTTGCAGGAGATCCCCAGGACGTGATCGGTGACCATGTCCTGGTGGAAGCAAAAGTCGCCTCCGGTCTGCATGTTGGTCGCGTGAAAGCTGAATTTCGGGGCCTGTCCGGTTCCACCCACGGGAATGTCTCTGAGCATGGTTCCGTGAAACAGCTCCTTGTCGTAGCGCCCCGACAGGTATTCTCCGGCGGTCTTGAAGGGGGTGAGCATCCCGAGGATGGCCGCCTCGACGTCGATGGTCCTGCTGCAGAACTCTTGAACCGGTCCCGCTGTCACCTCTACGAAATTGCCCGCCCGGCCATTGACAAAATCAAGCTGTTTCCAGCCGTGGGCGAGGACGCCGGACAGGATCGACCCTCCTGACACGCTGCTGATGTGATCGAGTTTGCCCAGAAGACCTATTTCATTGAGGCGCCATAGGCTTCCCAGCCCAAAAAGTGCGGCACGAAAGCCATTTCCCGATAATGCTATTCCAATTGATTTGTTTCCGATGGTCACACATCACCCCCATAGCTGAACGCAGTCGCCAAATCCGCGTGTTGTCATCAGAAAAAAGAGACTGTCAGTCGCACATCCTGTGACAATATCCTATCACAGAAGTAGCAGATGTTAATCGTGGGAGGGGGGATGCACTGAAATGCCGGCACGTTTGTGCCGGGCGGAGGCGATGAGTCGGACACTCCATTTCAGTTAGTCTTGCTTTGGGGCAGTTTGCTCAACACTGCGGCTTTGGGAATGCTATTCCAGGCCATCAGGGCTTTCTCGTAATGGGCGGCATTGGTTTCCAGCCAATTACCCATCAAAAGTGCAGATTTGTAGCCACTGCCGTACTCTCGATGAGCATAGAGAACGAGAACACCTGCGCCGTCTATTAGGATAAATCGTGCGAATACAGCTTCCATGAGTGTCGGGTCGCCCAGCAAAGCAATAAGGAGATGCTCCGCTGGGCTACTGACTGTTCTGGGCTTTGAGTCTGTACGCAAGACTTCACCTTTCTGTTGGTAATTGGTCAATACTTGATTCGCGGTCTCGGCAAGTTGTGTGGCATCTGTGACCTGCTTGTACAGGATTATGGTGACCATATCCTGCCATTTTGCAAGGTTGCTGTCGCTCAGTGGCGTGAATTCATTCTGGTTGTCCTTAGACCACCGGTGCAGGTAATCGACTCCGGCAAAGTTGATTGTCATAGCTGTAGCGTCCCGGGGGGCTTTGCTCTGACCTGAGGACGCCGTGGCGTTGCACGCAACGATCAATGACATGATGATCAGGAGACGATAAAGGTAACCGCGCTGAATTTGCATGTGCTCCTCCGTTAATTTTCTGGTTGGTTAGACGACGGTGATCTGAATGCGAAGGGTGACGCCCGGTGCATCACCCGCCGTGACGCTTTCTGTCGGCTTCCAGTGCTTTTTTATAAGTGCGCAGCCACTCGGCCTGCTCTTCGGGCGTCTGTTTTTTGGGCTTGAGGGGGCCCGGATCTTTCATGCCGCGCGCCAGGAGGAATTCCTGGCATTTGCGTTGCCATTCGAACCCTTCGGGGAATTCATTCTTGTTGATTTTGTACTGGAACACTGTATGAGAAATATCGAACCCACTTATGTCCTTTCTCCTGAAATCTGCGCCACGTTGCAACATATAGTATAGATGTTCAAAATCAACTATAAGAGCTAAATTCATCAATAAGGTATTGCCGCCGATGTCAGTAGCTTCAATATTTGCACCTCTTTCTAACAGCATTTTTATACCTTCGTAATTCCTAGGTGAATCGATTAACAAAGAAATTAGTATCGGTTGATGGTCGCTGTCTTTAGCATTGATGTCCCCGCCGTAGTCCAAAAGTATTTTAAGAAATTCATTGTTCCGTGAACAGGCAATAATAGTTACGGCTGAGCGGTTTCTTAGCATCGGTGAGGCTTGAGGGGCGGTAATGCGCAAATTTGGGTCGGCCCCATTCTGGAGAAGGGCAATCAATGATTTTTTTTGGTGGACACCAAGAGCATAAACTAGCGGAGTCATGCCCACTTTACCGAAACCGTTGGGATCGACCCCGGACTTGATGGTTGCCTCGATTTTAGCGGCATCACCTTTGGCTATTGCTCTCCCTAGTTCCAGCAGTTGTCCGTCAAAGTAACGTTCTGGTGTCAATTTGCCTCCCCTCGGGTTGCATGCCCCGCACGCGCAAAAAATGATTAAAAATCCAGCTAGCATCGTCGCCATGTTAGCCCAGGTTCTCTGTGTCATGAGAGGCCTCTCGTTTTGGTTGTAGGGACTGTTTAAGGAGTCGCTGCATTCTCCTTTTTTCCTGTTCGATTGAGCCGATGACGACGTCCATTTTGTGTTTAACTATGCTGCTTGATTTAATGGAAGCCGTCTGGCAGGGAACGGGTGTGCGCTTTCCGACCAGGGTGGGCACAGAGCTGAGCAGTTTACCCACTGACAGGGGAATGAATCGGGCGGGATCATAGGAAGGTAAGTGGTGTGCGTTGGAAACATCGACCATTTTTTTGCCGATGTCCTTTGCCCAATCCTGGCCGGAATTAAGAAATTCGCCATCCACTACAAAAGAAGAGACATTGGATGCATCACTGGTGATGTCTTTATGAAATGAGGCAACTGTGTTTTTATGGAGCCCCGCTGGATTGTAAGCGAAGGTGCTACATCCCGTAGCAATTCCAACTGCAGAACCTATGCACGCGCCAAGAGAGTGCCCCGCTATCTCAAGGAAACCCCCAGTATTGTGGTATAAAATATGACCTAACCTTTGGCCCCGTTCATAGTATTCACCTTTTAAACCCACGGCTTGCATGGCATCCGCTTCATCATCATCAAGGTTGGATGGAGTCGTTCCTTTGAATACGAGAATTAATTTGGCGTCGGGACCGAAAACCTCCTGATCCGGAATATAAAGCTCAGCGCGGAAACCTGAACTTTCTGGCGCCAGCATTTCCCGTGGAATTCCGTATTTTTTTAATATGTCGGGATTCTCACTGGCGCGTAAATACCCCGTCGGCGCGCCTCCCGCGTTTATGTCATCCTCGGTGTAGTGATATACATCCCTGCTGAGAACGGCTTTTTCTGCTGCGTCCATGTAACGGGCGAACTCGTCAGCCGTTTTAAGTGCTGACCTCTTTGCTTCTCCTTCGGGCTTCTTCGCGGCGTTTGCCTTGGAGGCTCTGATCAGCTCAAGGCGCTCCTTCCGCCGCTTCTTCTTCCCTTGAGTATCTTTCTTCACTCCATAGTAGGGATTTTGCAATTTCCTGAGACTTGCGCCACAGGTAAAGCACGGGTCCGAGGCCTTTTGGAATGAGCCGTAATTGAGACGGTACGATTTGACATGCTGGATTAGCAGCTTGGTCTGTACCGCGATTTCCCGTCGAATGCCCGGTCGCTTCTGGGCATCGGCAAGGTCCTCCCGTATCCGCAACTCCTCATTCAGGGCTTTAATCTTTTCCTCGGACTCCTCTTTCTGGATTTCCACCTGTTGCCGTCTGTTGGCGAAGCTAGGCTCTCTGAGAGCCGCTTGCTGTGCCATATGGCAGTCGCTCAGGACGGCTATCCGCTGTTTTAAGCTGCTTATGGCACTCAAATTCGCGGTTAGGGCTTCACTCATAATCCCAGCTCTCCGGACAAAGGGGGCCGCCATATAGAAGCGTGTCGATCTCGAAGACTTTCTCTTGCTCAGTCATGGTGTCGTCCTGCAGGATGTCCCTGAGAAATTCCTACTCAGGTTCGTTTGGTGACCTCTCTACTTTTCTGTATGGAGATGTCGTATGAGCTTCGTGCCTGGACCCTCTTCCCGCGTAAACTCAAGCACCTGAATCAAGGAGTGTTGCTCCTGGCGTGTTACCGACTCGAGAAAAATGGAGGTGATGGGCCCGAAAAAATGATCAACGCTGGCGGCATCACAACTGGGAAGGTAGCCACGTAGCACCCGTGGGTCATAGAAGCGAAACAGGGCCTGCTTGCCGTCGGGCAGCCTTACGGCGAGCAATCGGCGCAGATGGCGGCGCAGCGCCGGCAAACCTGAGGAACTGGTGAAAAATATCCCCCAGCTGTCCCCCCATCCCTTTTCGAAGAGGCTTGAAAGGAAGGGCGACTCTTGGCAAATAGTGACCAGGTGCGGTCCCATGTTATCCATGGACGCAGCCAGCCTGCTGCCGTACAGGATGCGAAACTCGCAGCCGCTATTTTCCAGTAGCGGCAGTATCCGGCCGTCGCGGGCGGTGTCCAGCACAGCGTAGAGCGGCTGGCTGACACGGTTTAAAAGGTCACGTGAGGGCTTGATTGCCTCGGCGACCGGTTCTGGTGCTGACGGGCCGGCCCGCGTAATTCGTCGACGACCAGAAGGGCTTCGCCTTTGGTGGCGGCCTGCTGCGCGCAGCGCCCCTGCGCACTGGTACCGATCAACACGGTGCTACAGCCGGATATGATGATTCCGCCGTGGGCTGTCTTGTCTCCCAAGCGTGCGGCGGGCTTTCCGTTGATGAGAACGCTCGGCTCTCCCTCGACAATATAATCATCTGCCCCTTTGCACTGAGCCCTGTCCCCGAGGCGGGCCGCGGGCTGCCCACCGATAAAGACGTCCGGCGAGCCCTCCACGATGGGCCCGCCGTCATGGGCTTTGAGGTGTTCCGCCTTCGGGCAGCTATGCAGGTCTCCTGCACGCGCGGCCGGCTTTGCCATAGATTCCTCCGGAGATAATTAGTTCGCTCAAATTTTTCTTTTCGGCATCTGCTTCGTCGAGCTGAAGGGAAATAACGCGAGGGAAATGCTTGGGGAGGTAGGGGCAATGCCGTTAAGTCGAGGCCCCCAAGGCAGGGGAGAGGGTGAAGTCGCCAACATTGCGAAATGTGGCAGCTTCCCCCGCCCCCCGACCCCCTCCCGCAAGGGGCGGGAGAGTCGAAGCCGGTTGGAATCGTTAACTTAACGACAGTTGGGGAGAACCGATTGTTAGCAAAGTGTGAGGGCGGAATGCATTAAGCAGAGTTAACTATTTCTGGTATACCTGTATCGTGTCTCTCTTAATCGCGCAGCAAAAGGCTCTCTGAAACCGGAGGAATATGAGCCGAAGATACTCTCAACCCAGCGCTGGCAGGGACCCATGAATATATTGAAGGAAATCACCGCTCCGAGTTGAAGGCGGTTGTTGCCTGGTACAAGAGATACTATTTTAAGCCGCTGTTGTCGCCACCTGAAATGCGGGAACCCATCGACTGGGATGTACCACCGCTGGGGCCCCGGCGTCACCAGCCTGAGAGGCAGACGCCTCCCACAAGGGAATCGACTTCTCCCGGGTGAGGCTGCAAAAGGGAACAGGGAGACAAGGGAAACGGGGGGACGCCATCGGTGTCCCCTTTCTCTTGGATAGAAGTTGGGCAGGATTTCAGTGGCGTTCTGCAGAGCCCCACCATTTAATCGATCAGACCCTAACAGCCCCCAGCCTCTGCTCGTCCTCCAGAAACAACCCGCTAATCGAATTTCCTGAGACGGTCAATCCAACGCGCCGGACCGGGTCCTCTTCGGGGGCGCTGTGGCAAGGTGCTCGATGAATTTACAATACTCAGTATCGGTAAGAAGGATATGGTCAAATAACCAATTTCCGATGAATGACAGTACGTTCAAGGAAAAATCCTTCTGGTTGTTTTCAAAGTCATTCTGAAACGCTGCGACCATTCGGCAAAATTTTGCATGCTCTTCCCTGTGGGAAGCTAAGCCGGGGTATTCATAGTGTGCCATGGTTTTTTCTTCGGCCGCAAAGTGATAGGTTGTATAGTCGGCGAGCTTGACAATCACCGCTCCCAGGTCCTCATGGGTGACGCCGCTAGCGTTTATGTTGTCATGCAGGTAATTCAGCAGTTCCACCAACCGCTTGTGCTGATCATCGAAGGGCTTTACGCCCAGTTCAAACCTCTTATCCCATTCTATAATCGACATGATTTCCACCCTCGTAAGCAGTTACAATACTACTCCTGTCTATCGGCAATTACCGGGAGGACTTTAATTGGTATGTCGGGAGGAGGTGAAGATTGCCTCGGCACGGGCGCCTTCAGGAAAATCTGAAAAGGCCCTCTCGGCTTCCGTCATATGTGCCAGTTCCGTTTCGGGCAACCGATTCACCTGGTGACTTTCCTGTGGGCCATCACGCACTGCTTTCAAGATTCCCTTGAAAATTAGTGGTTTGCTTCTGCCGCGAAGAGTGGCACGTTACCTGCTGATCCGGCTATAGCTACAGCCAACCGGCAAGAGAAGCAATCTAGCAGCAGTTGGCCCTTGATATTCCAGTCAGCCCGCCCTGTTATGCCTTATTACAAAAAACAATTGATAGGGCTGTGCCCCTTCCTTCAACGATGAGGTCGAATTATGATTTTAGAAAATGTCAATGTCGCAAGGACCGCTTCAAGGCCCATTGTCAGAAAAGACAGGGTCTGCCGCTGCAGGAAAAAGCACAAAGAGCACATATGCGAGTCACGAGCTAAAGGAAGCACCCATGAGATTAATAAGCTGATCCAAAATCCCAATGTCGCTTGCGGTATCTGCGGAGAGACTGCTGATTCGGACGAAGACATCTGCTTGCCCGTTCCACTTTTCATTTGACTCTGAGGGGGGCGGGCCGTGCCGGCAGGGGAGAGGGGGGGGAGCAAACTGATGCTGTGAAATTCCCCCAGCCTCGTTGCGGGGGGAGTCGCTACAGGAGAGGCTTACAGCGCAGGCCGGGCTAGCGGGCCCCACCAGGCGCCGTTGACCGTTTCTATGGGCGCATTGCCCGCTACACCAGCGAACAGCACCACCAGGTTGCCATTGTCATCGGCCTTCACCTTGGCAATCTTGGGCTCCGGCGCCTTGCAACAGCAACCGTGTGTTGCCTCTCCTGCATACCAATACACTCCGCCTACCGTGGGCCCTTCCTTGGTCCATTCCATACAGTACCTCCTCTTAGTGGTTCTATCTTAAAATCTCTTATACATGGTTAGGGTTGAAGAAACAAGAGGGAGGTTACTCAGGGCCATCCATTCCTGTGACTCTAGACTCAGTAATGCAGACTGATTGTCAGGTCCAGGTCCTCCCCGTCGTAAGGGAAACTGGCCGCCGAGAAGGAGGGCGCACTGAGCAATGCCTTGGCGTTGTTGGAAAAACCGTAACCTTCTGTCGGAATACCCATGAAATTTGTATCGAGTTTCCCGTTCATGTTCTTGTCATGGACGACGGCTAGTGCGTAGGTCCCCTTCGGCATGTCCTCAAAGTCGCAACGTGCACGTTTGTCCCGGATTTTGATGACCATTATGTTCGTTGCCGAATGCAGATACTCTATGGGAAAGCCTTCCGGAGAATCGAAAAGTGCACAAGCAATCGTTCCCGTGCTGTTCTCTATGTTAAGGATTTGGACATGAATCCCTGGACAGTGCTTTTCGGAGCGGGCGTCCAAGGGGAGATTTACCATCAGCAAGACCGCAAGCCAGGCGAACCGTCGAACTATCCGGTGCCCTGGCCTGTTGGGGAGGTGCACCGCCTGTCTTGGTGCTGTTTTTTGCACAGTTGGATTTTTCATGATTTCTCTCGCAAGCACCAAAATCGTGCAGCTAGCAAGAATCGAGCAGGTCGCCGGTGACGGACGGCCTGCCCTGTTGTCTTGTCAACCTATCTCCAGTTGACTTTGTTGGCCCATTCGGAAAACGTGCAGCATTTTACGCCGTAATTCTTCTCAACCGCGCCGATGTCGACATTGTAACCGACCCGGTCGAACCATTCGAACATGATGGCGAGATCCTCGCTCATCTTCCTCATCTCCTCAATGGGAGCCCTTTCAAACAGCACCTTCTTGTCCATCGCCAGGCTTATGATGTCCGCAACTTCGGGCATGGTGCGCCGGTCCCCTGCGATGTCGAGCTCGACCCCGTTCATCCTCTGGTTTTCTTCGAAGGCGAGCGCCCCGAACTTGCCGATATCCTCCAGGGCGATCATCTGAAGCCCGGTGTCCGGAGCGATGGGCAGGCGCAGTTTGCCCTCCAGGATCCCCGGCTTCAGCCAGGGCGACAAAAAGTTTTCCATGAAGAACACTGGGCGCAGTATGGTGTAGGACGGGAAGGCCAGCGAGCGGATCTTCCCCTCAACGCGCCATTTGTTTTCGAAATGCGGTACTCCGGTGCCCCGGTGGGCGGAGCCGACCGAGGAATAGACGAAATGCTCGACGCCGGTCTCCCGGGCAATTTCGGCAAAGCGTTTGCCCTGCTCCTCCTCACGGGCGACGCCCTCCTGGTTGCTCTGCACAGCGTAGGCACCCCATGCCCCGTTCAGGGCACGCTCCAGCGATTGCGGGTCGTCAAGATCCCCTTGCACAAGCTGGGCGCCCCGCGCGGCCAGGGCTTTGGCCTTGTCCCCCTGAAGGTCGCGGGTCATGGCCCTGACCTGGCAACCATCGGCGAGCAGCTGCCGGGCGATGGCGCCGCCCTGGTTGCCGGTTGCGCCGGTTACCAAGATTATGTCTTTTGCTTTATCCATAATTTCCTCCCTTAGCAGGCTCGAAAGTGCGGCGGGGCAAATCTGGCCGCGCCAGGCTGAGCCGGCAAGCGGGCCCAAAGATTTTGGCCGCTTAAGCTCATTTTAGCAGAGTGGGAGCAGGAGGAGAAGGGGGAGCGAAAAGGCCAGAGGGAGCGGTGGGGGGAGCCTGGAAAAGTATTCTATTTTCCGCCAAAATATGGCAATGATGTATCACTTGCCTAGATTTCCGCAGCTATCAACCGGAGCGCACTTATGAGTCAACCCACCCAAAGTACAGCTGTCATCGGCGCCGGCGCGCTCGGGGCAATTTACGGCAGTCTGCTTTATCAAGTGGACCCCGGCTCCGTCAGTTTCATAGCCGGGGAGGGGCGCCGCGACAGGCTGCAGCGTGAGGGGGTCGTCGTGAACGGCGCACGCTTCCTGATCCCGGTGACGCGTCCGGAGGAGTCGAGGCCCGCGAACCTGGTCATCGTCGCGGTCAAGCACTACCAGCTGGACCAGGCGATCGCGGACCTGAAGCTGGCCATAGGCCCCGGCACGGCGGTGCTGTCAGTCATGAACGGGATCGACAGTGAGGAGCGCATCGGTTCGGTCTACGGGATGGACAAGGTGCTGTACGGGCTGGCCCTGGGCATCGATGCGGTGAGGGTCGAGAACGCGGTCAGCTACAGCAACCTCGGGCGCATCCTTTTTGGGGAGAAGAACAACGCGGTGCTGAGCGAGAGGGTGCGGCGCATCGGGGAGCTTTTGGACCGGGCCGGTATCGTCCACCAGACTCCAGCGGACATGGTCCGCAGCCTCTGGTTCAAGTTCATGATCAACGTGGGGGTGAACCAGGTCTCCGCCGTCCTGGGTGCGGACTACGGCACCCTCAGGTCCAGCGCCCGGGCCAGGGATCTCATGGACGCGGCCATGCGGGAGGTCGTCTCGCTGGCCCGGGCAGAACAGGTGAACCTCTCCGAGGAGGATTTCGGCGAATGGTACCGGATTCTCGGCTCATTGGATCCCGGCGGGAAGACCTCCATGCTGCAGGACGTCGAGGCCCGCCGCACCACGGAAGTGGAGATGCTGGCGGGCACGGTGCTTGCGATGGGGAGGCGCCACGGGATACCCACGCCGGTGAACCAGAGGCTCTTTGCTGATCTGAAACGGTTCGAGGCTGCCTGCAGAAGTTAGCCGACGGGCGGTACCGGGAGGGCAGGTGGGTGGCGTGCCTGAAGTCACCCGGCTGCCGCTCTCCCGGCCCCTCCCTTCCCGGGGATTGAGTCTGGGGAGTGACGGGTTACCGTCAGGGTTTGTAGGTCTTTGCCAGGTAATCCACCAACGTCTTCTTTTCCTCGCCGGAGAGGTGCGCCCCTTTTTTCACCATACCGGCTACGATGGCGTCCCACTGTCCCGGGCTTCGCTTCAGGACCTTGACCTTGGAGGACGGGTGACAGACCGCACAGCGCGACTCCAGCAGGCTTTGGCCATTGGAAAACATCCCCCCGACAGCTGTTCCAGCTACGACAAGGCTTACAACGACGCCAGTTAAAGCAATCCTTTTCATCGAATCCTCCTGGTATAATCGGTGCTGAGTCCGGTATGCGCCTTGGATACCCCTGCGAGAACGTTCCCGACGACTGGTGCATTTTTACCATAGTCGCGGGCGGAATCCTATATGTTAAAGCGCAATCTCTCCTTTGAGCCCTCAACCTGCAGGTCCGGATACTCCTTACAGACCTTGCTTCTGCCGGCGCGCGCCGGGCACCTCTTTCGCAGATTCCCGCCCGAAAGTATCCTTAGCTTTTGTTCATTTTTTGCCCATGGGAAGTATGGAATAGGGGCAAGGAAAAGCCGGTAGCGAAAACCCGGGATAAAAAGATACATAATATCGATGTATTATGGCTCTGCGCAGTGGCATTGATCACGCATATGGATGGGAGAGGCCGCCGAGACGGGCTCAGGGAAGGTGCCTGTGGGGACTTCCGGAAGCGTTGTTATTGGCCTTTTCGTTCGTAGTTTAGAGGTAGTCCGCGGCAAGGTGCATTGCCGCTATCCGGCTGGACTTTATACGAGGTGCGTCATGGAGAGAAGAGATCGACTGGAAGCCGGGTCGCCAGAAATAACCATTCTGGAGCGGCGCCGGCAAAGAGACGCCGAGCTTAGCTCGGCAGACATCATGAAAATCCTGCGCAGGAGGGCAGCAAAGGTCGGAAAGAAGGCCTCCGGGATAGAGGTCCAATGGGACGATGAGCTGAAAGGCACCTGACGATTGAGGCGCTCTTGAAAGGTTGTTAGACCAAAAAATAAGCCCTTGGCAACCTGCCAGGGGCTTATCCTGTTTTAGCCAAACTGAAGGCCCAGAAGGCTACGGTTGTTGCCTCCAGTGTTTCCAGTCGTGCCCGCGATGGCTAAAGGCCGTGAAGCTGCTTGCCACCATGCCAAAGGGAATCAGGATCAGCCAAAGTGTGAGGATCAGGGCTATGATCGCTATTATTATCGCTAACGCTGTCATCTCGTACCTCCCTTGAACCTGCTCACTATACCTTAGCACGGAAACGCTATCATGAACAAGGCTCCGCACGGGGGCTAAGGTGCCGATATTTTCAGATTTTCTCCACATTTCCCCCGTATTTTCTTGTAGCTCCCTCAGGCCTGGGGAGGAATGGTGCTTTCCTGGGCCAAGGGGAGCGGCCCCACCGTGCAGGTCGTCATGAGCAGCTCCTCGACTTTGAGCAGGAAGTTGTCGATCGAAAAGGGCTTCTGGATGAAATTCACCCCGGAACCCGGCACTCCGTGTTTGACAATGACGGTGTTGGTGTAGCCTGACATAAAGAGGACAATAAGGCCCGGATACTTCTTGATGAGGCGCTCGTGCAGCTCCGGCCCGGTCAGCCCCGGCATCACAACGTCGGTTATCAGCAGATCGATGCTGCGCCCTTCCGCCAGCCTGAGGGCCTGCCCCGGATCCTCCGCTTCGACGACGTCGAAACCGCAATTGACCAGCAGGTCCCGCACCATGCACCTGAGCATCTCGTTGTCCTCCACCAGCAAGATGGTGCGGTTTTCCGCATTGAACTGCACCTGCTGGACGCTGACCGCCTCTTCTGCCGTGACTTCGGCGTTCACGACGGGGAAGAAGACCTTGAAGGTGCATCCCTTGCCCGGCTCGCTGTAGACCCAGATGTTTCCTTCATGCTGCTTCACCAGGCCGTAGACCGTCGCGAGCCCCAGACCGGTGCCCTGGCCCACCGGTTTGGTGGTGAAAAAAGGCTCGAAGATATGCTCCATGGTCTCCTTATCCATGCCGCAGCCGCTGTCGGTGACCGCAAGCATCAGGTACTTGCCGGGCTTCACGCTGGCGTGGTGCCGGGCATATTCTTCGTCCAGCATCATCGGCGCCGTTTCCAGGGTGATGGTCCCCTTGCCATCGATGGCGTCCTGGGCGTTGACCGCCAGATTCATGATGATCTGCTCGATCTGGTTCGCGTCGGCGCGGATGCTGCACCCCTCGGCAGCCGGGTTCAGGTGGATCTCGATGCTTTCGCGTATGGTGCGCCGCAAAATGTCGTAAAAGGACGCGACGACGTGGTCCAGGTCGACGGCCTTCATATCCAGCAGCTGCTTGCGGCTGAAGCTCAGCAGCTGCTGCACCAGGACCTGGGCCTTGTTGGAGGCCAGAAATATCTGGTCCGCCATGTAATAGCTCTTTTGCTCCGGGATTGCTTCCCTCTTTAGCAGCTGGGAGTACCCCATGATCGGCGTCAGCAGGTTGTTGAGGTCGTGCGCGATACCGCCGGCCAGCCTGCCGATCGATTCGATTTTCTGGATCCGGTAGAGCTGGTCCTCCAGGAGCCTCTTCTCGCTCTCGGCCCGGTTGCGTTCCGTGATGTCGCGCGCGACGGCCAGGGAGCACCCCTCCCCGCCGATGCTGGTGGCGGAAACCACCACCTCGGTCCAGAAACAGTCACCGTTTTTCCTGCGGCAGCGCCACTCGAAGGACCGGGTGACGACGGGCGGGTCATCCGTTTCCGCGTCGACGACCTCACCGGGCTGGTAGTTGAATCCGTCGCAGCTGATGTCCTGCATGGTGAGCCCGAGCATCTCCTCCCTGGAATAGCCGTACATCCTTTTCACCGCGTCGTTTGCCTCGAGAATCCTGCCGGTCTGCTGGTCGTGCAGGATGATCGCGTCCTGGCTGGCGTTGAAGATTTCCTGGTAGTTCCGCTCGCTGGCTCTGCGCGCCTGTTCCTCCGTGGCAAGCTCCTGGGCCATGGTGTCGAAGGATTGGCCCAGGACCCCGAGCTCCCCGCCCGCGACCAGGCTCGATACCCTGGCGTCCAGGTTCCCCTCGGCGATGAGCCGGGAGGCTTTCCCCAGCAGGGCGATCCGGTCGGCGATGGAGCGCTTCCCGATCAGCCAGGCAGTGGCGAGCGCGAGCAGCAGACAGGACATGAAGAGCGCGAGATTGCTCCAGAGGGTCCGGTTGGCCTGAGAGAGGACCACCTCGGCCGGTATGCCGACCCGGATGTACATGTAGGGGGTCTGCTCTCCGCGCAGCATCATGCGGCGAAATGCTATGAAATGTTTCGCCTGGCCCAGCAGGGTCCCGGTGGTATGCACCTCTTCGGGTCCCACCTGCATCTCTTTGAGCTGCTGCGGGTCGAAATTCTTGCCGACGTACCGATGGTTGTCCAGTGCCCCGCTCAGCATGACCCCCTTGTGGTCGATGAGGAGGTAATTGCTGCCGGGCGGCAGCTTGGCGCCCACGAACGATTTTCGGTAGTACCCGAGGTCGTAGCCGATGGAAATGACGCCGTCTGGTTCACCCTGCGCGTTTTTGAGCGGATAACCGAAATTTATCACCGGTTTGTAGATAGCCCGGCTGATGATGTACTCGCCCGAAGAAAACCGGCCGCTCTCCATTGGGCTCTTGAAGTAGCGCCGATCGGAAACATCGGCGTTCACCAGGGTATGGACCGCGGAGGCCCAGACACGGCCGTTCTTGTCGATCAACGCGATGTTGGAGTACTGGGAATTGAGCTTCAGGATGTTCACCAGCAGCGGCTCAGCCTTGGCACCGTTGTGGTTCTTGACCTCGTGGAGCTGGGCCAGCGCGCTTACCAGCTGCTGCGCACTGGCTACCATGCTCTGCTGCTGCAGGGCCATGCTGTCGGCGAGCCTCTGGGAATCCATGAGCGCGACCCGGACCGCCTCGTTCCTCAGTTTGATGCCGGAGTATACGATCACCCCCGCGGCTGGCAAGGCTATGATCAGCACTATCAGGACAAGTTGCACCCGTATGGAAATTGAAAAGAACCGGGCCGCCATCTGAGCAAAGATTTTTATCATACCGGCATCCTTTTCCGTGTGCATCGCCGTACAAACGTTAAAAGAACTTAACAATGCTTCAACTTTACCATGTGACGGCTCAAACGCAATTTCTGCACTGCCGGTCGCTGGGGAATAGTTTGCGAGGGACCCCCCTCTCTCATTGCGCGAGCCTTCCCCCCTACTGCGCAGGGGGGATATAGCCAAGGCCCCCTCGTTAGCTTAATGGCAGTGTAGGTCCCTGAACGGAGTCGAAGAGTGGTCCCCGGCCGGTAAAAAACCGCCTCTGGGCCCGCCTCCGTCGAAAAATGCCCTGGCGACAGGGCCGGATGCTCAATGCAGAGGTGTTCACCGTGACCTCTTTGTGATACTGTGGGGAGCGAAATTATCAGCCTGGCACGGAGAGAACACCTAGATGACGATAAAATGGTACCCCGGACACATGGGCAAGGCCCTGGAACAGATGGCCGAATCGATTCGGAAGACGGACGTGCTCATAGAGGTCCTCGACGCCCGCCTCCCCGCTTCGAGCTCCAATCACAAATTCGCCGAGATGCGCCTGAGAAAGCCCTGCATCAAGCTGCTGAACAAGAGCGATCTCGCCGACCCGGCGGTCACCAGCGCCTGGGTGCGCTATTTCGAGACCGAATCGGGGGTGCGCGCCCTGCCGATCTCGGCCAAGAAGATCGCGGAAACCAAGAAGCTGATCAAGCTCTGCCAGCGCCTGGTGCCCAACCGAGGCAACCCCGGCTACCCGATCCGCGCCATGGTGTTCGGCATACCAAACGTGGGCAAATCCACCTTGATCAACACCCTCGCCGGGAAAAACATGGCGCCGGTCGGCGACAAGCCGGCCATCACCGTGCGCTCCCAACAGATCGACCTGCACAACGGCATTCTTCTCTTCGATACGCCGGGACTGCTCTGGCCCGAGATGAGCGACCAGGTCGTCGCCTACCGCCTGGCCACCAGCGGCGCCATCGGGGCCAGCGCCCTCGACTACACCAAGGTCGGGCTTTTCGCTGCCGAGTATATGATGCAGCGCTACCCGGAGCGGCTCAAGAGCCGCTACAAGCTTGGAGCACTGCCTGACAGCGCCGGGGAGCTCATCGAGGCGATCGGCCGCTGTCTGGGCTGCCTGGTAAGCGGCGGGGTGGTCGACCTGAACCGGGCCTCGGAGACCTTTTTGCGGGAACTGCGCTCCGGTAAAATCGGCCGCATCAGTTTGGAGGAGCCGGGGCAGGACCGCGGCGAGACCGCGATCGATGCGTCCCAGGACCTGCCGGAAGCTGAGGCGTAAGAGGACGGCCCGGGAGCGCGGCACCAAGGTCTGATCGCTGGCTGCCTTGGTGCGGGACGGCTGCCTTGGCGGGGAGGCTACATTGGTGGGGAGGCAACCTCGCGGGGTGCCTGGCTTTGGCTGGGGGGGCTGTCTTATCCCGCTGCCGCCCGGTGGCGCTGCCAGCATTGCAGTAGCAGGAAGCTGAGGGACATGATGCCGTAGCCGGCGGCCAGGTGCCAGACCATCGGGACCGGCGGCGCCAGCGGAGAGAAGATCGCCCCCGAGGGGAGCGGCGAATGGATCACCCCGCACAGGGAAAAAAGGGCGCAGAGCGCCAGCCAGAGCGCTGCCTTGCCGGGCCTGTGGTCGAGGACCTGGGCGAAGGCGGCCCCCCAGAGCAGTGAGGTGACGATGAACCCGTTCCCCAGGACCGTGGTGGCGTTGCAGGTCGCCAGCAGCTCCCCGGAGAGGTCGGCGGCGCTCTTGCCGATCCCGCCCAAAAGCTGCCCGAACTCGATGGAGATCAGGCAGGCGATGACGGGGATGAACGAGATGACCAGCGCCCGGTAATGCTTGACGGGGGTCGCCTCGAAGGCCTGCGCAGTGATCTCGATCCCGATGAAGATCAGTATGGGGGCAACGGCTGCCTCCGGCAGCAGGTTTACGAAGAAGGAAAGGTAGCCGAGAATCGCCCCCAAACCGATGAAGATCCCCGTAGCAATGGTGTAGCCGGAACGCCCCCCCATCTCCTTGTAGGCCGGATGGCCGATGTAGGGGCAGGACTGGATCACCCCGCCGCACAACCCCGCCACCAGTGTCGCAAACCCCTCCACCAGCAGGATGTCACGGGTGTTGTAGTCGTCCCCGGCGACCGCCGCGCTCTCCGTCACGTCCACCCCGCCCACGACGGTTGCCAGGGCGAAGGGGATGGCGAGCGGCAGGTAGGCGAGCGCCCGGGGCAGGCCGGGCAGGAACCCGAGGGAGGGCCAGGGGAGATAGAGAGCCAGCACGGGCGCGCTCAGCGAGGCATGCGCCCCGTTGGGCAGCAGCCCGAAGGCCCCCAGCAGGTAATAGGCGAGCGTGCCGCACAGGATGCCGGCCAGCGCGCCGGGGAGCCGCCAGGGGAGCTTGAAGCGGGCCAAGAGCGAGATGAAGACGATCCCCAGCGAGAGGAAGCCGACCACCGGCGAGGCGAACAGCTTGAGGAAGGGGAGGTAGGCGATCAGGAGTAGCGCCACGGCGGCGATGCTGCCGAGCAGGCCGGCGCGGGGAATGACCCGGCGCAGGGCCGGGCCGCAAAACGAGACGGCCATCTTGAAGGCCCCCATGAGGACGACCGTCGCCATGGCCACCTGCCAGGTCAGCTGGGCGTCCCTGGTCGCCAGGTAGCAGGGGCCGATGACGCCGAAAGCCATCCCGAAGGTGGAAGGGGTGTCGAGCCCCAAAGGCATGGCGGTGACGTCGCAGCGCCCCTCCTTCTTGGCGAGCCGCCAGGCCATCCAGGAGTAGAGCAGGTCGCCGACCAGCACGCCCACGGCGCTGCCCGGAAGCATCCGGGACAGGACCAGGTCGCGCGGCATGCCGAAGACGCCGGTCAGGATGCCCGCCATGATGACCAGGTCGGACATGTTGTCCAGCATCAGGCCGAAGAAGGCGTTGATGTCGCCCACGGCGAAGAGGGCCGGCTGCTTGTTCATGGTGGCTCCTGTCAATTGCGAACAAAACTGCCATAGCCCGGAAGGGTTTGCAACAAGATTCCGGGCTGGCCGGCGAGGGCGCACACTACTTCCGGAAGCCTGCCGGAGTCGGGTTCTCTCACTGGTGCAGCGCGGGAAACTGTCCGGCACTGATCGGGTTTGATTTTTACAGGGTGTTGTGCTGTAATGAGATTCATGGAAGGCGAGATGCTCTCTCCTTCAAGGAGGTGTCTGACTATGAAACGCGATAATGCTCACAGCAAGATTTGTGCGATAGACAACGCCCATCTGGTAAATAAGCTCTCTTCCGATGCCACGGTGTGCTGCAGTAAATGTGGTGCCAAAGCTCACGACCCCGCCAGCCTCTGCAGTCCGGTACAGTTGACCGGTTCGGGCTGAAAAACAACCCGTCGCCCGGTTGCCTGGCGATAATTGACCATGCTGTATAACACAAAGAGGGGCTGCCGTTTGGCGGCCCCTCTTTGTGTCGGCTGCCGCGGAAAGTGGCGGGGGAGCGGCGCGCTCGGGTCCATCAGCCGAAGAGCTGGCGCGCCCGCTCCATCTTCGCTGAAATGTCGAGCCCCCTGACGCAGCTCGCGGCGCAGCCGGCGCAGTCCAGGCAGGCGGCCGCGCCCGCCCCGCGCGGGATCTCCCGGTAGGTGGCCAGTGCCAGCTCGTGGCTGCGGTATCCCTCCGCGTACATGAGCGCGCGGTTAACCGAGCTGATCTCCACTCCCTGCGGGCAACCGCCCTCGCAGGAGCCGCAGAGCTGGCAGTAGTAGGGCTGCACCGCGGCCCCGTAGACCCTCAGGATACTTTGGTCCTCAGCCCGCAGCGGCGTTCCCATGACGGCGGCGTCCTGCCTGAGCTCGGTCAGGTCCCTCATCCCCGGGACCGCCAGGGCGATGTCGGGGTTTTGCAGCACCCACCTGAGTGCCGACTGGTGCGGAGAGAGCGCACTGGTGGTGGCATAGCCGCCCACCTGCGTCTTCATGGCGACCACACCGAGGCCCGCCTTGGCGGCTCGGGCGATGGCGTCGCCCAGTTCCTTGCCGCTCTTGAAGTTGTAGGCGACCAGGACCGTGTCGAAGAAGGAGCTTTTGTCGTCCGCCAGGGCGTTGACCAGGTCGGTCGGATTCTTGTGCACGGTCACCCCGCAGAAGCGGACCTTCCCCTGCTGCTTCAGCCTGGTGAAGGCCTCCCGGGGCTCGGGCCTTAAAAAGCGACCCGGGTCGGCGTTGGCGTCCAGTTGGATCACGTCGATATGGTCGGTCCGCAGGGCCTTGAGGCTCGCCTCCACATCTTTGATGATCGCGTCGACGGAATTCAGCTCGGTCTGGATCTTGGTGGCGACGACCACCTTGTCGCGCCATCCGCGCAAAGCCGTGCCGACGATCTCCTCGTTTCTCCCCGACATGTACTTGCGCGCGGTGTTGACGTAGTTGATGCCGTTCTCAAAGGCGACCCTGATGACTTCTGGCTCCGGGGTCAGCATGGCGCCGAAACCGACCACCGAGACCTTGAGCCCGGTGCGCCCCAAAGTCCGGTACACCGGGGTGGGGAAGCTGAACGTTCCCGCCGGCTCCTGCGCATACACCTGCATGGCATCGGCCAGGACGCTTGCTCCCAGGACGGTCGACGTGGTCCCCACCAGGCCGAGCCTGAGGAACTCTCTGCGGTTCATGGCGGTCAATCTTTCCCATTGTTTCACGGCAGGCTCCTTTTAGGTGCTAAGCGGATATGCGGCGTGACAACGAATCCGGGCGGCGCGACTGGCTGGCTCCCTTTGATGACTGGATGCCGGGGTTGGCGCAATGAACCGGGGCGCCATTGGGAGGAAAGGGACGGAACACCTACAGATTATGTATCAGAGTAGCAATGATATTACAAGTGGCTCTGCGGGATTCTCATGGGAAACGCAGACAAGAGCCGACCGGCCTGAAGCATAAGAACTGCAACAGTCTCATGTTGGAGCTGTCGTGCCGCAGAGCCATTCACATAGTAGAGGGTTGTTTTTTAAACAACAGTGATGCTATACTGGGCTCATATTATGTATCTTTGATTCACTTTAAAAGGCGCAGCAACGTAGGGGAGGGCGCCATGAACACTAAATCCAAAACAGAATTCAGCAGCTATACGCCAGAAGAGTTGAGCGAACTGTACAAGAAAAATCCGGATCTTTTTGAAGAAATAGCCAGCGCGGCCCTGAGCCAGGCTTGCATCGGAAGGAATCCGGAACAGACTATCAAGCGCCGGCAGCTGCAATGGACCATAGACGCGCAACTTCGCAAAGCGAAGACGCCGCTTGAAAGAATGCACATCATGGAGAACATCTTCTACAGTAACGTGTTTGGAGAAGAGGGGGAACTAGCCCAATTGATGTCGAGTTGCACGGACCTGGTCCGCACGCTGAAGGGGACCGACCAGGTTCACACCCTGATAGACACCGCCGAGGTTCCCGTCAGGAAGCCCGCGTTATACCTGGTGAAAAGATCACGGTAGAGCGCCTCTCACTTCGCATTGAACGGAGACTGCATGTCGATTATTAAATGGAGTGAGGAACTCAGCATCGGTGTAGCTAGCATTGATGAGCAGCACAAGCAGTTGATACATTCAATAAACGAACTGCACCTTGCCGTGGAATACGGCAGGTCAGGTGACGCAATTTTGCCCCTGATGGCACGTTTGTCCGACTATGCCAATGCACACTTCCGGGCGGAGGAGCTTTTATTTACCGGCATTGGGTATCAGGGGGTCGCGGAGCACAAACAGGAACACGCGGATTTCATCGCCAGGTTGCAGGATTTGCACAAGCAGTTTGAATACAACAAGGGTTATCTCGCGATTCACGTGAAGGATTTCCTGCTCGCCTGGTTCTATAACCATATACGGACCAAAGACATGGAATACAAACAGCTTGTCGGCTAGCGGGAAGGGCGGCGCCGGGGTTCTCGGGCAACCGGGCGAGGCAAATAGAAGGCTGGAAATGAAAAAGGACTGACGGCGCTATGGCTGTCAGTCCTTTTTTTATGCGGTAACGGGTCGCGCATCAGGCTGGCAGCTGACGCAGGCGAGGGGCCCGCTTATTGGATGGCGAGCAGCTCCACTTCAAAAATAAGTGAGGCGTTGGGCGGGATGGAGCCCATGGCGCCCTGTTCGCCGTAGGCAAGGTTGGAAGGGCAATCAAGTTCGGCCTTGCCGCCGACCTTCATCATCTGCAAACCTTCCGTCCAGCACCTGATGACATGGTCAAGCTGGAATTCCGTCGGTTTACCTCTTTTATAGGAATTGTCAAATTCGCGGCCATTGAGCAAGGTGCCGCGGTAATGGACCACGACGGTATCGGTTTCTCTGGGAGTAGCGCCGGTCCCTTCTCTAAGGGAGATGTACTCCATGCCTGACTTTGTCTTGATTACCACCCTCTCCTCGGCCCTGGCCGAGGCTGCACCAAATGATGCGACCAGTAGGCAAAGAAGCAACGAACCAACGAGCTTTTGCATGATGACACCTCTCGAGATACCAGGTTCGGACCCGGTAGGGGATATTTGGCGCGGCAAGGAGACCGCTGCGTCCCTGCCCTGCCGCTTAACGTACTCCGCTTTTTTCCTGGCGTCACTCTTTTTTGGCCGTCCCGCTTAGCCGCCCATCGCCAAGTTGGGCTGGAAGTAAGCCGCGGTCTGGGGCCCGAAGCTCGTAATGCCCCGGGACTGACCGGGGATTGCCCGGAAAGCTGCCAGCACATCAATAACTTTCCCCGCCTCGGCGCCGAAGAAAGCCTTGATGTCGACCTTTAACGTCTCGATGGCGAACTCCGGGGCCAGCGCCTCGCGGTAGGGCCTATTTTCAGTCAAGGCCGCGAAGCGATCGGCTATGTTAATGACCCTCGACACGGGATTTATCTCGTCCAGAGTGAGCTTTGCCGGGTATCCGCTGCCGTCGGCCGACTCGTGATGCTCGCGGACAAAGCGGGCCAGGTTGCGCACCCGGTGGTCGGACGAGGTCAGCAGTATCTGCTCCCCCCAAACAGGGTGGGGCAAAACATTCTCCTTCTCCCGCAGCGTCAGCGCTCCGTTTTTCTCCAAAATGTGCACCGGCACGAACAATTTGCCGATGTCGTGGTACAAAGCCGCATCCTTTACGTCATTTGGCGTGACGTCGAGTTCGGAGTCCATTTTTGCGGCGATCCTCACGGCAACCTTAGCCACGCGGATACTGTGGCTGAAGGTCGCCTTGTGAGCGCTTTTTAGGGCTTTCAGGGCAATATATACAGTGTCATACCCACACACATGCTTCGGCATCTGCAACTCCCTCAGAGGCGGGGACTAAAAAGTACCTAATAAAACATAACTATGTTTCTGCAGAACTGAAACTTATCTTTTGGGAACCTGGTTGTCAAGTAAATATCGCCAGGAAATATCGGTAAATAGTGTTAATAATTTCTTCTCTACAGTATGAGTATGCCGTGGTAACAGATTCCATGATTGGAGTAGTTTTTTTTAAATAGTATCGATGTGTAACTGCGATTGGAAACGGTTCATAGCCGGGGGTTAATTGAGGCGCCGGCCGGAAGGGTGCCGGAGCAGGCTTGCCGCGAGATGGCGTAGAGAGGCTCCCCCTCCCACATGGGGCGGGGGAGAGTCGCGTCGGATGGAGTCGTTGCCGTTACGGCAGTGATCCGGAGCGGCCATTTGAGGGCCGCCGGGGCCCGCGCAGAGGCGGGACGGGCTAGTCGAGCAGTATTGCTATCATGGGGCCGACCCCGAGAACGATGGCAAGTACCCAACCTATCACCTCGAAAACTGTTATCCGGGAATCATCGATTTTTTTCATTAGGCCACCTCGCTAAACTTTTTTAGGGTAAACAAACTTATCTTGTCAGAGGTCCGCCTCCTCAATGCCATTGACCTATTGCACTTCCTGCCAAAATGCACTGCACCTGCCCCACTCGGCCCTGCTGCTCACCCCCTTGTTGCGTGATGTCGGTTTCCCCCTGCTGGTTACATGATCAATGCCCAAACTTTAAAAAGATAACTCTCCGACAAT
>Ga0316227_1000601_pt1 | contig 49633 bp, 33 predicted proteins | sample TBH18019metaG_FD_206012 | JGI IMG/M metagenome (GOLD analysis project Ga0316227, IMG submission 206012) | Freshwater microbial communities from Trout Bog Lake, Wisconsin, USA - TBH18019 | ecosystem: Environmental > Aquatic > Freshwater > Lake > Hypolimnion/Profundal zone | place: USA: Wisconsin... | reverse complement strand
TTATACGGAATAACGCCGGAATTGGCGATGCATGAGGCCATGGTCCAGGCCAAGTCGGGCAAAGCTGTCGAAGGCCTGCGGTTGTTCGACGGCGATTGGCAGGCATGCGTGGCGGCTGCAAGCCGGCCGACGACGGGTTTTGCCGCGAGCCAACCGGCGGGGATGCCGCTGGCGTGGCAATTGGCGCGTGCCGGCTATCTGGAAGCGGCGGGGCTGCCTGGCGCCCGTGATGCGTATTTGGCGTTGTGCGAGCAATGGCCGCAGGATCTGGCAGTGCAGCAGGCGGGTATGCGCAGTTCGGCGTTGCGCGATGATCGGCTGGCCCGCGAGCGAATGGTGTCGCGCATTGAGACCATATTGGGCGGGCAGAGCCTGGCCGCGTGTATGGCGCGGGCGCGGATGCTGGTGGAAACGCGCCGCAGTGAAGCCGATGATGCCGCGGCCATAGAATTATTGAAGCGGATCACCGTTGTACATCCGGCGGTGGCTGAGGCCCACCGTCTGTGGGGGCTGGTGTGCCAGCGGGCGGGCAATCTGGATGAGGCGATTGCCCAGGGGCGATTGGTGCTCCAAAGCGATCCTGAATCTGGCTCGGCGCTGCTGCAACTAGCCACGTTGCACTACAGCAGAGGCGAGGAGGATGCTGCCCGGCAACTGTTGGACCGATTTGCCGCCGGTGCCACCTTACGCTCGGCGTCCGAGGTCAAGTCGGCGGCCGGACTGTACGAGGAACTGGGTGACGGGGACAAGTACCGCGATTTACTGGGTGTTTTGGCGGAACGCATTGTGGATGATCCGCTGTTGCAGGCCGAGTATTTCTGGCGCAAGGGCGAGACGGAGAAGGCGGGTGCCTTGTTTGCCGACCTTTTGAAGAAGCCGCGTGTGGAGGTGATCGACCTGGCGGCGAAATTCTATCTGTCGCAAGACAATTCCGATGCTGTCCGGGACGCATTTGGCATTCTTGATAGCATGAACCTTCCGGCCGGACGGGCGCAGTTGATCCGGGGAGATTGCTACGGAGCAGCCGGGAGGCAGGAAGATGCGGTGCGCGAGTATTCCCTGGCGAAGGAGGCAGCTCCGCAGGATGCCGCGACGTGGAAGGCCTTGGCGCAGTACCAGTTTGCGATTGGGCGGGGTGGGGATGCGAAGGCGACGCTGGGTGCCGTGCCCGCGGCGACAATGGATGCGGTATTGCGCGACTTGCAGGGAGCGGCCGAGGTGGTGGCGGTGGTGAGTCGGGTTCCGGAGCTGCGCCGGGTGGTGCGGGAATACGTATACGATCCGGTAAACCATCCCGCTGCCCTGGGCATAATCCAGGCCGCTGCCAAGGCCGCCGCCGGCGATGGCCAGGCGGCGGTGGAGCAATCTCTTCTGCTGGCCAGACAGTATCCGCGGATGGACAGCGTACAGTTGTGGGTGCTGAGGGTTTGCCTGCGCAATGGGAGAATTCGCGAAGCCACCGCTCTGATGGACGCGGCACTTATGGCCATACCCGGCTCCGATGCGATAGCAGTTACAGCGACGCAGTTTTATGCCTCGCGGGAACAGTGGGCCGATGCTTTGGTTGCCGCCGATCACTGGAGACAGATGTTGAATCTGCGTCGGAATTCATCGGCGCAGGTACAGGCGGCCATGGTTTTGGCAGACGCGGCTGCAGCCCGGGCACTGGTGGGCATCGAACAGCCGGGGTTGGCGTTACAACGGCTCAAGCCGTTCATTCAAGCGGCATTTCAGAAACCGGAAGAGAACATCGAGTTTCTCATGACCTACGCCGATGCTCTGGTCGGTGCCCGCCTGGATTTGCGTGCATCGCAGCTGTTGCTGCCGCTGGCGATGCGAGGCGGAAATTTTCGCAACGTATGTATCGAGTTTGCCGGTACGCGCCTGCCGCCAGACGAAGCGCGGCAGTGGTTGGAAGGTATTGGCAATTCGATGCAGTCCCCTTCCGCCGACGATCTGGCCAGGCTGGGGGACGCCTGGGCGGCATTGGGCGCGCGAATGGATTCAGGCGGCTCGAGCCTGGAGCAGGCGGCGAAACTGTTCGATCGCATCGTCGAGCAGCCGGTGGCGCCGGTGGCCGCGCTGGAGCGGGCGGCGATTTATGCGGTGACGCGACAGCAGCCCGACAAAGCCATTGCCCTGTATCGCCGCATCCTTGCCATAGATGGCAAACGCGGAGTTGCGCTGAACAATCTGGCGATGCTGTTGGCAGACGCAAATCAGAAACGAGATGAAGCCCTGCGCCTGGCCATGAGTGCGTGTGAAGCGGAGCCGCGGCAGCCGGAGTTCCTGGATACTGTAGCCATGATCAAGTCGCGGAACGGCGACGTGGACGGAGCCATTGAGGTCATGCGCCAGGCCGTCGCTATGGCGCCGGAGGATGCCCGTTGGCGTCTGGCTCTGGCAGAATTTTTACTGGCCAAGGGCATGCGCGAGGAAGCTGTTAATAACGTCACGGCCATAGAAACGACGTGCGTTGATGTGTCGCGACTGGGCTCTCAACCGACCGAAAGGCTTCTCGCCTTGCGAAGGAAACTGGGCATAGGCGCGGAGGCCACCACCGCGCCGGGGCCGACTAAAGTGGTTCAGTGAGAATATGAGTTGTTGAATAAACTCGGAATCAGGGTTGGACAACTTGCACAATAGGCTTGTTGAGGGCATTATCGCCAGACAGCAATATGCCACTTCGTGAGGGTGATATTTCGTGGCAGGTGCTCCGCCGGATCGTCCATGAGTGGATTGGCGACACGGCGGAGTTGGCTGAGGTAAAACACCTCGTCGGGGGCTCTATAAATACGACTTTGGCACTGGCGACAGCTGATGGAGGGCGTGCGGTGTTGAAGATCTCGCCGCATCGCATTGATCGCAGCTATGTGCGTGAGGCCTACCAGCTAAACGTGCTGCGGGCCATCGGACTGCCGGCGCCACAGGTCTACGCCTGCCGGCTGGGTTCGCTGGACGAGCCCTATAGCTACCTGTTGATGGAATTCATGGCGGGTATCAGCCTCAACGAAGCGAAGCAGAAGTGCGATACCGGACAGTTCGACCACCTCCAGTCGCATCTTGCCGATCTGCTGCTGACCATCCACTCCAATACCGCCAGTCGGTACATGCGGGTCACCGAAGGCCGCCGTGAGGAGTTTGCCAGTTGGCCGCAATTTTACCGTCACGTTTACGATGATATCTGGCAGGAAATCAGGGAATCGCCAGAGTTGCCGGCGAGGCTGCGCAAGGGCATTGCCAGAGTGCATGAGAAACTCGACACGCTGCTGGCCCACGATGACTGTCCGCGTCTGGTGCATTCGGACATTTGGTCGGCAAATATTCTGGCGCGGCCTGATGAGCAGGGTCGCTGGTGGGTAAGCGCCATCCTCGACCCCAATTGCAAATACGCACACATCGAGGCGGAACTGGCGTATATGGAACTGTTCAACACCATCACGCCGACGTTTATGCGTAGTTACCAAGTGACCAGACCGCTGCCGCCGGAATATCACTCGATCCGCAAACCAGTTTATCAACTTTATGAGATGATCAACCACGTGCGGACATTTGGACAAAAATACCTAGAGCCACTGGATGCGGCGATGAAGAAGGTGGCGAAGGTGGCATAGAGGGACGCGCTGAACGGAGATGATCAATGATGAGACGAGGTAACGACGTTTATCCCTTGAGCCGTCCCAAGGTCTTGTCTAAGCGAAGGCAGGCCAAATGCAGACTATATTAAAACTGGACGGGGGGCGTGGGGACCTTTATTTCGTGAATAGTCTTCTCACAGGCGATAGTGCATAAGCTCAACATGACAATCGACAGGAGCAGGATATAGCGCATGATGAATCCTCGGTTTTATGGTGGCCTTACGGTAGCGTAGGTTGCGGCTATTGCAACAGGTGGAGGGGCAACTAATGAAGATACTGGTGTTATTGAAGCAGTGTGGGAGGGTCGGGAAACAGGCTGGATTCCATGGCGTCGCAGAAGCGCTGAGTCAGGACGGTTTGGGAAAGCTGGCGGACTACCAGTCGCTGGGCGGTGTCGCCCAGGGAATGAAGCTGGGCGGAAGGGATGTGGCGGATGCGGTCGATTGTGGCGATGGCGCCGGCGATGTCGTCGTGATTGACGTGCCAGCCGAAGCCATATTTGTCCAATAAATCACTGATGTGCGAGGGGCTGGGGCCGAAGAAAAGGATGGGCCGTCCAGCGGTCATGGCGCCGTAAATCTTACAGGGATGGACAATGCCGACCATCTCCTGGCCCAGAGTTACGATGTGGACATCGGCAGCGGTCAGGGAATAGCGAAGTTGTTCCAAAGGCTGATAGGGGAGCGATATGGCATTAACCAAACGATGGTCGCGGATGAAAGCTTCGACACCTTTCTTGGCGACTCCGCCGCCGACAAAGAGAAAACGCATATCATCGTCATCGCGGAAATGGCAAGCGGCCTGAAGGAAGGTGTCCAGGGGGTTGGCGGGGCTGTGGTTGCCGCTGTACATGAAAACGAACTTGCCCGCCAGGCCATGGATACGACGGAAGGGGTTGGCAGCGGAATCTACGCTGCGGATCGCCTCCTCGTGCGGCCAGGGAGGCATGACCAGCATTTTGCGGTCAAATTGGCCAGGATAACCACGACGGCGCAAACGATCGGCCATGAAGCGGTCCAGAGCGATGATCAGGCTGGTGCGGCGGAGAATGAAGCGATTGACGCTTTCCAGAAGCCGGGCCGCAGGGCTGGAGGCCGATAGCTTGCCGATGGCAATAAGCTGGTCGGGGTTAAGATCCATGGCCCAGTAGGCGATGGGGATGCGGCGGAGGAGCCCGGCCATGGCCGCTATCACGCCGATCAGGGGGGGCGAGGTGCTGAAGAAAATGGCATCAACATCAGGGGTCAGCAGGGCCGTCAGGAAGGCCTGGACCATGAAAGACGCCGTGGCCAGAATGCGCAGGAGAATGAACTTTTTTCCGAAAGAGGTAAGGGGCAGGCGGCGGATTTCCGCGCCTTGGAGAGTTTGGCGAAAAGAATAGCGGCGGGTGGGGTCGTCGTAGCCGCGGGCGCTGGCGCAGACGCGCACACGGAAGCCGCGCCGGGCCATCTCGAAGGCGACATCGGCCATGTGCTGGCCGACGCTGGCGGGATCGGGTACGAAGACCTGGCTGAGGACCAGCAGTTTCTTAGCTTGGGGACGGCGTTGCATGGCCGGTCATTTCTTGGCGTTCATCTGGTCGTAGATCCAGCGATAGGTTTTTTCCATGCCGTCGGCCAGTCTGGTGTTGGGCTGCCAGCCGAGGAGTTTCTGGATCAGGGTGTTGTCGCTATTGCGGCCATTGACACCCTTGGGCGCGGTGAGGTTGTAGTTGCGTTTGAGCTTGATCCCGGCGATTTTCTCGACGATGTCCACCAGCCCGTTGATAGAGACCAGTTCGTTGCTGCCGAGGTTGATGGGCTGGAGGATGTCGTTGGTCATGATCAGGTCCAGGCCTTTAAGGCAGTCGCTGATGTACATGAAGGAACGGGTCTGATGGCCGTCGCCCCATATCTCGATGGACTGGCTTCCAGCGAGTTTGGCGGCGATGACCTTGCGGCAGATTGCGGCCGGGGCCTTTTCGCGGCCGCCGTCCCAAGTGCCGTGCGGGCCGTAGACGTTGTGGAAACGGGCGACGCGGGTCTGGAGTCCGAAATCCTCACGGAAGTGGCGGCACATGCGTTCGCTGAAGAGTTTTTCCCAGCCATAGCCGTCCTCAGGCATGGCGGGATAGGCGTCGGCTTCTTTGAGGGCGGTGACGTTGGTATCCACCTGTTTATCAGCGTTGTAGACGCAGGCTGAGGAAGCGTAGAAGTACTCGCCGATGCCGGCTTCCCTGGCGGCCATGCACAGGTGGGTATTGATCAGTACACTGAGCATGCACAAGGCCTTGTTGTTTTCGATGAAACCCATGCCGCCCATATCGGCGGCGAGGTTGTATACGACCTTGGCGCCGGCCATGGCCTTGCGGCAGTTGGACAGATCCTGCAGGTCCATTATGAGGTTTTCGGCCTTGCCGGAACGCTGATACCATTCAGCGAAGGGCTTAATGTCAACGGCGCGTACGTTGGTGTGGCCCTTGGCCAGCAGGTCGGCGACGAGATGTCCGCCGATGAATCCGCCACCGCCGCAGACGACGACCTTGTCTTGCTTGTCAAATTGCATAAAGAAAGCCTTTCGCAGAAAGTTCTCGGATGGGCAGGCCCAAACGCGATGGGATGCCGTGTTTACGGTTTTCCGATTGTTCCAGGTTGAATCAGCCGCGCCGTCGCGCGATTGTTATCGAACCATTCAATTGTAGTGCGCAGACCGTCTTCAAGCGAAGTACCGGCGTGGAATCCCATCTTCTCGGCGGCGCGGCGGACGTCAAGACAGCGACGCGGCTGGCCATCGGGCTTAGTGGAATCCCAGACGATCTGGCCTTCGAATCGCGCGAGTTTGGCAACCAGTTCGGTGAGCTGAAGGATAGTGATCTCACGGCCGTTGCCAAGGTTCATAGGTTCGGGCGAATCGTAGGCTTCCATGGCTCTAACCAGGCCCTCGGCGCAGTCATCAACGTAGAGGAACTCGCGGGAGGCCTTGCCAGTGCCCCAGGCGATGATCTGTTGGTCGCCGCGATCGCGGGCTTCGACGCATTTGCGGATCAGGGCGGGGATCACATGGCTGGTGTGGAGGTCAAAATTATCGCCTGGCCCGTAGAGGTTGACCGGCAGTAGGTATATGGCATTGAGGCCGTATTGCTGACGGTAAGCCTGACACATCACCAGCAGAGCTTTCTTGGCAATGCCGTAAGGGGCGTTGGTTTCTTCGGGATACCCGTTCCAGAGGTCATCCTCTTTGAATGGAACAGGGGTGAATTTCGGGTAGGCGCAGATGGTGCCGACCTGAACGAATTTAACCAGACCGTTGCGACGGGCAGCTTCGATCAGGTTGAGGCCCATGGCCATGTTGGCGAAGAAATAACGCCCGGGGTTGTCGCGGTTGGCCCCTATGCCTCCGACTTCGGCGGCCAGGTGAATAACCACCATCGGCTTGGCGGTTTCGTAGAGGCGTTGGGCATCAGCCTCATGAGTGAGATCGTAGTCTTCGATGCGGCAGGTGTAGATGTTGTTGTAGCCGCGATCCCGGAGCTTGCGCAGAAGAAAGGCGCCGAGGAATCCGGCCCCGCCGGTGACAACGATGCGATCTGTTTTGGATATGTCCATGGGGCGTAGAGTAGTTTATTCGGAACACAAAGCCGAGGACGACGTCACAGACAATGCCTTGGATGAGGGCCGTCTGAATTTTGGGCCAGAAGCCGCTCGCGCTGGGCCGTCTTCCAGTCGGCCTCAGTCATCAATCTTGCCAGATCCTTGAAGGTCACCTGTGGCGCCCATTTCAGGTCCCGCCTGGCTTTGGCTGCGTCTCCCAGGAGCAGATCGACCTCCGCCGGCCGGAAATAGCGAGGGTCGATCTCAACGTGTTTGTGCCAGTCCAGACCGAGGATGCCGAAAACCTCATCGAGGAATTCGCGCACGCTGTGGGTCTGGCCGGTAGCGATGACGTAGTCGTCTGCCCTGAGTTGCTGGAGCATGAGCCACATGGCCTGGACATAATCTCCGGCGAATCCCCAGTCGCGTTTGGCTTCGAGGTTGCCAAGGAAGAGCTTGTCCTGAAGGCCTTCCTTGATCCTGGTGGCAGCGCGGGTGATTTTACGGGTGACAAACGTCTCGCCACGGCGGGGGCTCTCATGATTGAAGAGAATCCCGTTACAGCAGAACATGTTGTATGATTCGCGATAATTGACGGTTTGCCAGAAGCTGTAGACTTTGGCGCAGGCGTAGGGACTGCGGGGATAGAAAGGCGTCAATTCCGTCTGGGGGGATTCACGTACCTTTCCATACATCTCGCTGCTGGAAGCTTGGTAGAAGCGAATGGGCAGCCGTGTGTCGCGGATGGCTTCCAGCAGGTTCATGGTTCCCAGGGCGTCGCATTGTACGGTGTAGACGGGCTGGTCAAAGCTGACGCGCACGTGGGACTGGGCGCCAAGGTTGTATACTTCGTCGGGCTGGACGCGGGTAAGTATCTCGCGTAGGCCGGTGCCATCGACAAGGTCGCCGTAATGGAGGAACAGGCTGGTCTTGGGATTGTGGGGGTCGCTGTAGAGATGCTCAATGCGTTCGGTATTGAAAGATGAACTGCGGCGTACAATGCCGTGGACGATATACCCCTTGTCCAGCAGAAATTCCGTGAGGTACGAGCCATCCTGGCCGGTAATCCCGGTGATCAGAGCTTTTTTCCTCGAGGTTTGAGGCATGATGGCCTGACGAAGCAAATAATTCTCAGGAACTGACGTAAATATGGTTCAACGCTTGCGCAATTTAATCGGTTAATGGCGATCATGCAAGATGTTAAAGATCACTCGTTAAAGATCGCCCGCAACTAACACAAGTAAAGACGGATGGAGACGAACAGCAGTCGTTGTTGGCTGTCTCATCCATGGATGGGAGGGTGATATTATCGCGCTACTTGAAGACTACGGGAATTATCTGGAAATCGCCGATGGGCTGGCCGGCCTGGTCGAGAGGTGGTTCGAACCACCATTTCCAGGCGGCGAGGTAAGTGGGTTCATCAATCTGATTGCTGCCGGAGGAATGGAGAATGGTTACGTCGGCGACATTGCCCGTGGCGTCTATTTTGAGGGCGAGGACCACCAGTGCCGTGTGCATGGACATCACATCGAGCATTCCGGCGTCAGTGAGGCGAGGGCGGACGAATCTTACTTTGCGGCCATCGCGGGCGACAAGTTTGCCGTATTGGAAATAAAAATTGTGGTCTTTGGTGGCCGGATCGGTGTCGGTGTCGCTCTGAAGGCCTCCGAGGCCGCCGCCAGTGGATGGAGCCGAGGGCGTGCCGGGGTTTGGAGATCGGAGATCGTGAGTCGTGGGTCGGTGGGCGGGCATGTCGGAGGCGGCTGGTTGTACGGCGGCGGTAAGGATGGAGGCGTTGACGGATAAGGTGGTGGGAATTGGAGGGTGATCGGGAGTGGTTGGAGGCGTGATTTTGGAAGCATGATCGACGGGCGTCGCGTTGACGGGGCGCGTCGCAGACTTGATGGCCACTTGTTTGGTGGTTGGGGAGTCAATGGAGGCAGTTGAATCGGAACTGGAGGGGCGAGTGACGGGAGTGGCGCCGTCGTCGGTAGAGCCGATGGCGCTGATGAGGGCGGGACGTTTAGCGCGTTGGTGCGGTGGCGGCAATGGTGGTGTTACGCTGGATTGCGGCATACCCAGCGGAGGAACGTTGTTGGCTGGGTTTGGAAGGAGATAAGTGGGTACGGCGGAGGCAGTTTGCGAATAGGCGGACGAGGCGTCGGAGGGGGTGTCGGTATTTCCGAGAGGTTGTTTGTCGAGTCCGCCTTGGCCGCCGTTTCCAGTGGCGTTGCGACCAGGGGTGGTCTGCGGATCGAATCCCCACTGGGCGGTGGGCGATTTGCTTAAATACGCCTGTTCGGAGTCGAACGGCATACCTTGCAGAGGTTTGTCGCCTGGGGATGAGTTGAGGGCGTCGCCAGTGCCGCCGTGTTCGCCGAAATCATCCCTGAGGAAGAAGGGACGGGATTCCCTGGGAGGGGCGGGGATGAGGAGAGCGAAGGTATCGGAAGAAGTGTTCAGTGATGAGGACTTGGCGGTAAAGGCAAGGCGATTACTGGTAAGGCGGTTGTGGACGAAGACCGCAGTGTCGATACCAAGACCATGGACCACCAGGGAGATGGTCAGAGCGATGGTCCAACTGGAATCACGGCGACGACGCATGCGCATTCCTGCAAGGATGGTCAGAGAGTTCCGTGGTTTGTGGAAGACACAAGATTATAGAGGGGAGCGGCGCCGGGCGGAAGGCGGACATAGGTACTTTTCTATTCTAAAGTGCCGTGCTTGTGCGGCGAAGATAATCAATGGCCGGAGGCACGGCTGAGAAAACCTGAAAGTGGCGGCGGGCCTTGGGCTTGATAAAGCCGTGTTCGATGCCGTGGTCGATCATCGCCAGGAGGGGATCGTAATAGCCAGCGATGTTCAGAAGAATCACGGGCTTGACGTGGAAGCCTAGGACATGACTGACGATGATCTCAAAGATTTCCTCGAAGGTGCCCAGGCCGCCGGGAAGAGCGATGAAGGCGTCGCCATGTTCTTCCATAAGGGCCTTGCGCTGGCGCATGTCATCGGTGACGATCAATTCGCAGAGGGTGTCGGCGGCACCTTTGTCTACCAGCAGACGGGGGGTGACACCCAGAACCTTGCCGCCGGCGGCGCGCGCGGCATCGGCGACGGCTTGCATGAGGCCCAGGGAGTTGCCGCCGTAGATCAACTTCCAACCAGAGTTGGCGATGGCAGCACCCAGATCGCGGGCGGCCTGGAAAAAGGCGGCGTCGCAGGCGTTGCTGGAGGAGCAATAGACCGTGACGGCTTTGAACGGGGCGATCACGGCAGGTATCCCTTCTGGCGGAAATAGGCGATGGCTTCATCGCTGTTGGTGAATACGCGTGTGGCGGTTTCGGTAATGAATGGTGAAGGCATGCCGTGACAGGCCCAGATGACGTAGACTTCTTTGCCGCCTTCGAAGGCGTGGTGCAGTTCGCGTTCGACGCCGCTGGAGAGTGCGGGTTTGCCGTTGGGCAGTTCGGGAACGAGGCTGATGATCATGTCGGATTGATCGATCATCTTGAAGTCGCGGGCATAGATCTGGCCCATGATGTCGCCGCTGATGTGTACGATATCGGAAGTCTTGAGGGTGAGGGGGCCATCGGCGGCCTGGACCTGGACGGTGGCCGCGCCGTCCTGGATGGCCTGAACTGCTAGCTTGTGCAGGATGAACTCGTCGACATCGGCGGGATCGAAGGCGATAAAATGGGCATTGATGGCAGCCTTGAAGCGGTCGATCTCGGCCAAAGTCTGGGGCTGATCGACGACGTGGCTCATGGGGAATGAAAGGTAGACTTTCTTTCTCTGGGGCTCGAAGAGGAGACGATAAATAGTCTGAGTGGTGAGGACATGGCGTCCGCGGCTGACCATGAAGAAATGGCCGTAGCCGCGGGTTATGGTGGCGATAATCTCGGTGGCCAGTAGTTCCTCTTCACGCCAGACCATGATGTCCTTTAGGGAGTGGTCCAGATCGTGCTCGGCCAGGAGGCGATGATGAACGCTCTCGGCGTTATCCAGGAGGGTCATGTAGCAATCGGCGTTGAAGGACTTGAGTTGGTCGTAATCGAAGGCGGCGAAGAGGCCGTGGCGCCAGCGGAAAGTGGCATGGGTGTTGACCAGGACGTGTTTGTGCTGGTCGGCGATGCGGAGGATTTCCTTGAATACGGCGCGGCGCAAGGTATTGAGGCGGGTGATCGGAAGGTTGAGGATGCGTCCCGGGGGCACATCAGGTGCCTCGGCATACATCATCTGTCCGACGTGGCAGAGGACCAGATCATGTCCCTGGGCCAGGGCCATAGCCTTGACCTGCTCGAGGTAAGGAACTTTATCGACGCCGACTTGTCCGGTGATAATGGCACGCATAGTGGCAACGCGAAAACATGAATGACGAACGAAAGAAAGACCGTGGGGAAAGAGAAATCCTTTTTCAGGATGAGGGCTCCTGCTTTTTTGCGATGAGGGCGTCGCGGAGACGGGCGGCGTCTTCGTAACGTTCCTCGCGGATCGCGCGATCGAGGCGAGCCTGGAGCTTGCGCAAGGGATCTGGGGGCAGCTTGCGGCGGATGTCCAAGGCGAAGCGTTTGAGGATTTTGACCTCATTGGATTGGGCGAAACTTTCCTCCTGGCCGAAACGAGCGAAGAATTCGCGGATGCTCTCCAGGCCGGCATCGATGGTCTGGAGGGCAGCGGGGAATTTGCCGGCATCGCATTGAATCGACGCCTGGGAGCGGGCGTTCATCATGATCAGGTAGGGGCGATACTGTTCGAGGAATAGGCGATCCTGTTCGTCGGTGGCGAACTTTCCGCACAGGTCAAGAACGCGGAGATTGCGGCGTGTATCGCGGACTACGCCGGGAAATTCACCGAGCACGAAAAGGCTGAGATAGCGGTGGTAGTACATGACCGCTTCGTCGCGGAGGGATTGACACTGCTCGGGGTCGAGGTGGAAGCCCAGTTGGGTGCCGTTGCGCTGGGTGTGTTCGACAAGCAAACGTTCGAAATAGTCGAGCAGGGATTCACATCCGTGCGGACGGGAGCCGTCAGGCCGACCGTCAACTTCCATTTGCAGGAGGCCCAAGTCGAGGCGCATCTGAAGTTTACAGGAGCCATCGCCGCCATCGATCTTGCGGACGTTAATGGTTCCAGATTCGTAGTCCCAGCCTTTGAGAACCTGAGAGATATCTTTGCTGGGCATGGATGCCTGGCATTCACCTGAAGCAGGCGAGGTTAGGTGGGAGTTCTGCTGGTGATGGAAGTTCTGGTTATTCAAGAACTTATCGTCGTTGTTGGAATTGCCGACGGGGTTAGAATCTGACTTGTCGCCTTCAAATAGTGGTGCGTCGTCTCGCATTACAAAACTCCAAACTGCCGTGATCACTCCCGTAACTGTCATATCTGGCGATCCATGCGACTATATGGTTCCAGTGGCCATATAGACAAACTATTGTACAGGAGGAAGGCCAAGACACCAAAGAAGGGCAGTTTTCGCGATAGGGCACAAGGAATCATGAATCATTTTGTAAGGAATAAGGCATAAGACAGAGAAACGCACGGTCGTCACTTTGGCGGTGAAAGCAAATCATCGGGAGTGTATAATTGTCGTAAGTACCGGCTTGACGACAGTGGCATTTGCCAGCTAAAGCTTGGACAGCAGGAGAAAATCATGAATGAACGTGTGAAGTGCGCCTGTCCCAGTTGCAACTGCGCGGTGTCGATTGGCAAGGGGGTGCTGCGGGACGGCAAGATATTTTGCAGCAAAACGTGCGCTTATGAGTGCACAGAGCAGACCTGCGTTTGTGTGCATGAGAGATGTGAGGAAGAAAAATAGCGATTTGTGGTTTGTGATGATCGGCGGGAGTCACAACGTCGCGCTCGAGCTATGGGCAAGTGTCGCCAGGAGAGAGGACAGAGGTGTCTCCGGTTGGGAGAATAACGAAACCCGGACCATGTTCTCCTTGTTACATCGCCACTAAACTCATTCCTTCCTGCCAGGAATGTCCATTGCGGTAGCTGGACAGGGACATGGGGTGTTTGCCTTCGGGCTGGACTTCAAGGATCTCTATGGGCTGGTCGATGGTGCAGACATGGCCGTTATGATTGATGGAGCCGGGGACGCCGGATGCGCCTTGACTGGGGTGGGCGCGAATCAGGGCAAGGCGACCATTTTCGACTTTCTGATTGTCCACGACGCGCACGCGACAGGCTGGCCAGGGGTAGAGACCGTGAATGAGGCGGCAGATGAGCGGGGCCGGTAGGCACCAGTCGAGCAAAGCGGATTGGCGGGACAGCTTGGGAGCCAGTGTGGCTTGGGAGTGGTCCTGGACGATGGGGTGAATGACGCCTTGTTGGAGTTGCTCCAGAACATGCGGGACGAGGGACGCACCATCGTCGGCAAGGCGTTCGTGAAGTTCGCCAGCAGTTTCGAGATCGCCGATGACTAGCTGAGACTGGCCGAGAATATCGCCGGCGTCCATCTTTTCGGCCAGACGGATGACAGAATTACCGGTCAGGCGGTCGCCGGACATGATGGCCCAGTTGACTGGGGCGGCGCCGCGATGGCGGGGGAGGAGGGATGCGTGGAGATTGATGCTGCCCAGGCGAGGGGCATTGGCCACTAGCTGGGAGATTTTCTGGCCGAAGGCGATGACTACCATTGCGTCGGCATGGGGAAGTGATAGGGCGTTGATGTCGGTGGTACGAACCAGCGGCAGTGCCTGCTGCTCGGCAAATCTGGCGATGGGGGTGGGAGTCAGGTCACGCCCGCGGCCGGCAGGGCGGTCTGGCTGGCTCACGACCTGCGCCACTTGAAGTCCGGCGTGCATCAGGGCGGTAAGAGTCGGCACGCCGAAGTCACCGCTGCCGGCGAAGATGATAGAGAGTGTGGGCATGGAAGAAAGGGCGAAAAGTGGAAGGCCAAAGGGAATACTGAATTATGAAAGAATACGCAAGGTAAATGCGTGCGATGCGTATTGTGTTCACGGAATCCGCGGCAGTATCCGGCGGCGTTTTACAAGGCCGTGTTCGAGGGCGTAACGCTCCTCCAAGTCCTTGAGCTTGCGGCGGTTGGCCATTCTGGCCACTGGGCCCATACGATCCGTTAGTAACGTGCCGTTGAGGTGGTCGCATTCATGCTGCCAGACGCGGGCGGCGTAGCCGGTCTCTTCCTGGCGGAAAGATTTACCGTCAAGGTCTACGGCATCAATACGGATGGTACGGGTGCGAATAACATTGATGTTGATGTCCGGCAGGCTCAGGCATCCTTCCTCGGCTTCCTCTTCGCCGGTGATGTCAGTGAGGACGGGGTTGATATAGGCACGATCGTCCTCAGGCTTTCCGGTGGGGTTCATGACGAACATTCGCACCGACTGCCCTACCTGGGGGGCGGCTAGTCCCACACCTTTGGACTGGCGCATCAGTTCAAGCATGCGTGCCGCCAGTTCGCGTAAATTTTGGTTGAAGTCCGTTACCGGACGGCAGACCTTCTTGAGGATCGGGTCTGGCCAAAGGACGATTTGTAAGTCTTCGTACATTTTGCTGCCATCGCACAATTAACTATGGTACGTCTACAGTTTAATGTCGGAAACAGCCCGTGGCCATCTCCTGTGCAAACCTTTCCAGTATTGCGAACATCGCTGTCGTTCTCGTGGTGATGGTCTGCCACAAAAGATAGTCATGCTAAAGAGTAGACCAAGTTATTTGCAGGTTCAACCAATAACGATTAAATTAAACAATATAGAGACTGGGCGACAGTGACGGATCATATCCGTCGCCAGTGCAAAGTTTCGGTATCAAGGACTTTTTCAGGAAAACAGCCGTGGCAGAAATTCCCAAGGGTTATCAAGCTATTCCCGAGGTCGACCAGAAGAAGGCCCAGGCGTTTTTCAAACAAGGCAAGACCGTGGCTGACGCCGGCCAATATGACTATGCCATCGAGATGTATTTGCAGGGCCTGGCCATCGATCCCGATGCGCGGGCTGCCCATGAGGGGCTGCGGGAGATTTCCTTGAAGCGGAAGGCCACGGGAGGGAAGTCGTTGGGCATGATGGAGTGCATGAAGCTGAACCGTCCGACGCGTGATGACAAGGCCAACATGCTCAACGCCGAGAAGATCATGGCCTATGATCCGGGGAATACCGATGCGATGCAGAAGATGCTGCAGAACGCGCATAAGGGGGGGTACTACGACACGGTGCTGTGGATCGGCCCCATTTTGCAGCGGGCAAATTACGAATCCAAGAAACCGGACTACCACAAATTCGTCGTGCTGAAGGATATCTACAAATCGCTGGAATGCTGGGATGAGGCTGTCGAGGCTTGCAAGCACGCGGCTCAGGTTCGCGAGAATGACATGGAATTGCAGGCGGAGTATACGAAACTGGCGGCCATGGTGACGATGACCAAGGGCCGGTACGTGGAGGCTGGAACCGAGGGCGGTTTTCGTAAGATGCTCAACAACGCCGATGCTCAGGACAAACAGATTGAACAGGGGCGCGACATACAAAGCAACGATTTCCTGTCGCGCCAACTTCAGGACGCCGAGGAGCAGTTCAAGGCCGATCCGGTGGAAGGCAAGATGGTGAAATTGGTTGATGCCTTGGAACACACTGAGTCTCTGGAGAATGAGAATCGCGCCTGCGATCTTCTGCAGGAGTGGTTTGAGAAGACCAGGCAGTTCCGTTTCCGCCAGCGGGTGGGGCGCATCCACATTAAGCAACTGGAGCGGCAGAGCCGGGCCATGAGATTGGAACTGAAGAGCGGCAAGGCCGATGCCCGCCTGGCCCATGACTACGAACAGTTTCGCCTGGAGCAGGCGGAGTTCGAGCTTAAGGAATATTCGCTGTGGTCCGAGCAGTATCCGACTGACATGGGCTTTCGCTACGAGATGGCCAGACGACTTTTCGCCCTCAAGCGGTTCGACGAGGCCATCCAGTATTTTCAACAGGCGGCTAATGATCCCAAATTGAAGAACGAAGCAGGTATTCTGCTGGGCCGGTGCTTCCTGGAGTCGGGATTTGTTGACGAGGCCGCCGAAGTGCTGCAGGGAGTTATTTCCGAATACCAGCTTCGCGGGGACAAGAATTGGCTGGAGATGTACTACTGGCGGGCCCGAGCCTTGGAACAGAAGAAAGAATTCGATGGCGCGATGAAACTTCTGAGCCAGATTGCCCAAGTCAATTTCAACTACCTGGACGTACAGAGCCGGATCAAAAGGCTGCGCGAAGAAAAAGCAAAGATGTAGGGGCGCTGGACAATCTAGCAATGATGCTTATGCTTTTGCTCCCTTCGCGGACAACAGCTTCCGCGAACGCCGGTGCGGCTTGGTCGCGAGGTCAATGGTTTGATCGGTACGCGAAAGGCGACGGCTTTAAGTCACAGGCAAGTTAGGAGATACAGAAAGTGGCCCATTCGTTATCCGCCAAAAAACGTGTCCGTCAGAATGAGAAAAACCGAGCCCGCAATCGGGCCCGCAAAGTGGCTCTCAAAGACCAGGTGAAGAGCTTCCAGGGCGCCTTGGACGGCGGTGATCTCAAGAAAGCAGCAGCGGAACTGCGGAATACAGTGCAGCGGTTGGACAAGGTCGCTGCCAAACGGACGATCCACAAGAAGACCGCATCCCGGCGGCGCAGCCGGCTGACCAAACGCCTTAACGCGGCGTTGGCGGCGGGACCCGCCGTCAAGGCTAAGGGCGCGCTAAAGGCCTGATCGTGGCCTTGTACATAGCTGATCCACATACCAGGCTCTGCCGTAAACCCCACTAGACGTTGTGGTTCACGGCAGAGCCTGATTCAAAGGAGATACCATGTCCGAAACAACCGTCATGGAAAAACTCGTTTCGTTGTGCAAACGGCGCGGCTTCATATTTCCCGGTTCGGAAATCTACGGAGGTCTGAATGGCACATGGGACTACGGCCCGATGGGCGTGGAACTTCTGAGAAACGTGAAAAACGCCTGGTGGCATGACAACGTCACGACGCGCCAGGACGTGGTGGGCATCGACGCGGCTATTCTCATGCAGCGTGCCGTCTGGCAGGCCTCCGGGCACGAGAGCAATTTCACTGATCCGCTGGTTGACTGCAAGACCTGCAAGTGTCGCTTCCGGCAAGACCAGATACAGGAGAGTCAGTGCCCCCGCAAGCCCAGCAAGCACCCGGGCGAACATTCTGAATGCCAATTGACCGAGGCCCGCAAGTTCAACCTGATGTTCAAAACCTTCGTGGGGCCGGTGGAGGAGAATGCCACGCAGGTCTATCTGCGGCCGGAAACGGCTCAGGGAATTTTCGTGAACTTCAAAAACGTCTGCGACTCGACGCGCATCAAAATTCCCTTCGGGATCGCCCAGCAGGGGAAGGCGTTCCGCAACGAAATCACGCCCAAACAGTTTATTTTCCGCTCGCGCGAATTCGAGCAGATGGAGATCGAGTTCTTCTGCCACCCCAGCACCAGTGCCCAGTGGTATTGCAAGTGGCGTGATGAGCGTTTCGACTGGTACAAAGGCCTGGGCCTGGCTGGAGCGAACCTGCGTCTGCGCGAACACGATGCCCAGGAACTGAGCCATTATTCCTCGGGCACCAGCGACATCGAGTACAAATTCCCTTGGGGCTGGGGCGAACTGGAGGGCATCGCCCATCGCGGCGACTATGATCTCAAGCAGCACATGCAGCACAGTGGCAAGGACTTGAGCTATTTCGACGATGAAACCAAGGAACGCTTCGTGCCGCACGTGATCGAGCCGTCGGCTGGGGCGACGCGGGCCACGCTGGCGTTCTTGTGCGAGGCGTTCGTTGAGGAAATGGTGGAAGGGGAAATGCGCACGGTGTTGCGTCTGCATCCGCGGTTGGCGCCAGTCAAGGCCGCCGTGTTTCCGCTGGTGAAGAAAGACGGCATGCCCGAGAAGTCGATGACTATTTATAAGGAACTCCAGAAACACATGGCGGTGTTCTATGATGAAAAGGGCGCGGTGGGACGGCGTTATCGCCGGCAGGATGAGGCAGGAACGCCGTTCTGCATCACGGTGGATGGGCAGACGAATGCCGATAACACAGTAACCGTGCGTCAGCGGGACTCGATGAAGCAGGAACGAATCGGGGCGGACAAATTGCTTGGATATCTGCTGTCTCAGTTGAGTTCCGTGTGAAGAGTTAATGGCGGACGGTCTTGACGTAAATCACGAGGGTTAGGCATTGGGTGTGTACACAGAACGCAATGTTTGAGGTCCCGTATCTACTGGCGTGGCCAGTCCTGATGGTACACGGCTTCGGTTGAGAACGAGAAGCCAAAGTGCCGTCGGTGTTCTGACCGACGGAATCCGCTATGGTTGAGTGGTCGCGTGGAATCCGTGTCCGTGGTGTGCGTGTCGCATTCGCGTTAGCTATTGTTCTATACTGTGTGGGATGTGCGCTGGGGCAGACGTCGCAGCCGGGGAGACCTGCATCGAGGCCGTTTAAGGGGGTGGCGTATGCGCATGAGGTTCGGGTGGACCCGCCGGAGCACATGCATATCGTGACCGTGGACCTGACTGATCCGGCGGTGCATCTAGTGGTGGCGCGGACACCGATCGCTGTGGGGGCTGCGCAGGCGGTCGGCGAAGCGGTTGCTAAAGGCGACGACAAAGCGTGGCAGAGTTCTCTCCAGACGGTTCGTACGATGGCGGGGCGGGAACACCTGGCGTTGGCGGTGAACGGAGATTTCTTCATACCCAGGCAGTCGGTAATGGTAGGGGACATGAAACTGCCGTATTTCATCGGCAATCAGGCGCGGGTGTGCGGAATGGCCATGAGCGACGGGATATTGTGGTCCGACCGGGCAGGGGAGCCGAGCCTGCTGGTCGATAAGCAGGGGCGGGTAAGGATCGGTGGCGTCGCCCGTGTGCCTGAGGACGCGTTGCAGATTACATCCGGGTCGCACCAGGTGGTGACGCAGGGAAAGGTGACGGCGCCGAACCGGGATCGGGCCCCGCGTACGGTGGTGGGGCTGGATGAGGCGGCCAAAACGATGGTTATTATGGTGGTGGACGGACGGCGGCCGGAGTATTCAGCGGGGATGACGCTGGCCGAGGCGGGTAAAGAGATGGTTCATTTGGGCTGTTTTTGCGCATTAAATCTAGATGGCGGCGGTAGCAGCACGCTGGTGATGCTGGATGGACCGGAGGCGAAGGATGGAATGTATAAGGTCATCAATCGCCCCAGCGATGGACATGACCTGATGATACCCCTGAGCATTGAGCGGCCGGTAGCAAGTGTGTTGGGGATAAGGATTGATGGGGTGGCAGGCGCCAGTGCCAGGGAGCCGGAACAACGCTGAGCAGAAGGGGCTGTATGCCTTGCTCAGTGTCTATCATCCCACGCGTATTGCTTTGCCTTTTCCGCTACTTCAGGGGATAATCCGCGCATGAACGTCTCCGATGCGCCGGGGGCCATCGCTCCCGTTTTGATGCAGCCACTGTCTGAAACTGACGTGGAGCCTTTGCGCAGGCAATTCAGGATTGATCTCTTTGCCGGCATGGCGGCGGCGGTGGTATTCGCGGGATTGTCGGTCTGGGCGGCGGTGAAATCACAGGGCTTCCTGGAGATGGATGCGGCGACGCATTTTGTGATCGCCCGGCAGGCGTCGGAGGATGCGCGACAGATCGTGGGTGTTTGGGGGCGACCGCTGTGTACGGGGATCTACGCGCTGCCGGCATCGCTGCGTAACCTTCGCGATGCCGTGGTGGCGGTGCGGTGTACCAGTTTGCTGCTGGCTCTCATCTGCGCGGCGACGACCTGGTGCCTGGCGAAGGGACAACGGCTGCGCTGGCCGTCTCTGGCGGTGATTTGCCTCTTGGCTCAGCCGCTTTTCTTCCTGCATTCGTTCAGCGAGTTAACGGAAATTCCTTTTGTCACCCTGCTGACGCTGGCGTTCTTGGCGTATCAGCGCAGGCAATGGCTGTTGCTGTCGCTGCTGACGGCGTTTTTGCCGCTGGGCAGGCCGGAAGGGCTGGCATTCGCACTGTTTGCCGCTTTTGCATTGTTGGCCCATCGGCGCTGGTGGTGGGTGATATTGCTGCCACTGCCGATGATCCTGTGGTGCTACATTGGCTGGGTGATCAATGACCGGCCGTATGACATGCAATGGTGGCAGTGGCTGGGTAGGAACTCGCCGTGGTCATGGATCAGTCCCTACGGGAAGGGCGACTCCATGAGCTTTGTAGCGCGATTGCCGGCGGTGACGTCGCCGGGGTTCTTTCCGTTCACGATCATAGGAATAGTGCTGGCCCTGACGGCCTGGCCGCGGGGGCGGGAGGCTGTCCTGGGGTTCTGGAGAGTTTTGGTCGGCTCCGATCATGCGCGGCGCTGCCGTATTCTGGCGGCGCTTTTGGCCCTGTTCATTCTGGTCGCGCACAGCTTGCTGTGGTTCCTGGGGTTGATGGCCAGCAATGGCGAATTGCGTTACATGATAATCGTGGCGCCGTTCTGGGCTCTGCTGGCGGCGGAGGGATGCCAATGGTTTTTTAATCGCTATAACTTCGGGCACATGCTGGCGTGGGCCTCGACGTTGGCCCTGCTGCCCATCCTGGCCAATGCCCGTTACCGGGTGGTGCCGCTGAGCCTGTACGACAACGATTTGCTGGGACAAAAACTGGCCCAATGGTATAGGAGCGATGATTACGTCAACCGCCGTTTTCCGCACATAATGGCGACGCCTCCCATGATGGCGCTTTTCCTTGATTTAAAGAAGGCCGATCAGCCTTGGCGCATGGTGCATGCCGGCAAGACGCACATGATGGATTGCCAGCCGGGAACGGTGCTGATCTGGGATAAGTTATACGGCCAAAGCAACTCCGACCAGGGCATGGTGGTGCATGAGCAGGATATAGAAAAAAACGGCTGGATCCCTTATCGGTCGGTCATGGCTGGTGAGGTTCAGGCCAAGATATATCTGAGTCGTCAGGAAATAGATGGTAATCCGACCATGGCGCCGACAGTCCAATGAGGCGGAAATAAACCCATGCACGAGTTGTCGATCGCCCTGAATATTGTGGATATCGCGGCCGAGGAGGGCCGGCGGCGCGGGCTGCGCGTCACGGGGGTGCATGTGCGCTTGGGCGCACTTTCAGGGGTGATAAAGGAGGCACTGGAGTCGGCGTGGGATTTGGCTTGTGATAATTCGCCGATCACGGGGGCGCGATTGGTTATTACACATGTGCCCATTTCGGTGGACTGTCCGGTATGCAGGTGCGAACAGCCGGCGGAATCGATTCAGCAACTTTGCTGTGGCGTATGCGGAACTCCGGCGGGGGGCGTGGTGCATGGCAAAGAAATGGAAGTTACAGCGGTGGAAGTGGATGAATGATAACGGGAAGAGAATGTTGAATGGTGAACAATGAACGAAGAAAAGACTACAAAAACGCGGCTGGTTGAAGTTCGGCAGAAGGTTCTGAAGCAGAACGATCTGGTGGCGCGGGCGCTGCGGGAGCAGTTTGCCACGGTGGGTACTTTTGTAGTTAGTTTGGTGTCCAGTCCGGGTTCGGGAAAGACGGCATTCCTGGAGCGCGTGCTGGCCATGGCACGCGCCAAATTCAATACCGCGGCGTTGGTGGGCGATCTGGCCACAGATAATGATGCCCGGCGGCTGGCACGCAGCCTGGTCCCGGTTAAACAGATTGTCACGGGCACGGTTTGCCATCTCGAAGCAGAGATGGTGCGGGCGGCGCTGGAAGGGTGGGCGCCGGACAAACTGGAACTGCTGTTTATCGAGAACGTGGGGAACATGGTTTGTCCGGCGAGCTATGATTTAGGCGAGGATATGCGGCTGGTTCTGATGTCGGTAACCGAGGGTGAGGACAAGCCGCTGAAGTATCCGACAATATTTAATACGGCGGATGTGGCAGTGATCACCAAGATGGATCTGGCGAAGGCGGTTGAGTTCGATGCGGCCGCCACGCATCGAAATATCGCGGCGGTACGCCCAGGAATGCGGGTTTTTGAGGTGTCCGCCAAGAACGGAGTGGGGATGGACCAGTGGATGCGATTTCTGGACGGAAGGGTGGGCGGAAAGGTGCAAGCTGAAAGACGGCCGGAAGGCGGGAAAATTATGAATGCTGAATGAAAGCAACCAAGGGATAACGTGGCTGGCGTTCCACTGTCCAGATTTATACTAGACGCACCGACACTCCGTGATCAGCCAGAAACTGCTTGACTTGGCCGATGGTATAGGTTCCGAAATGGAATATGCTGGCGGCCAGAGCCGCGTCGGCGCGTCCGGTTGTCAATACATCGAGAATATGTTGCGGCGAGCCGGCGCCGCCGCTGGCGACGACGGGGATGGACACGGCATCGCTAACCGCTGCCGTCATTTCCAGGTCGTAGCCAACCGTGGTGCCGTCGGCGTTCATAACATTCAACACGATTTCACCGGCGCCCAAATTCTCGGCTTGTTTGATCCAATCCATGACCCGGATGCCTGTGCCCAAGCGGCCGCCGTTGACGAAGACTTCCCATATTTCCATGCCGTCTTTGGTGACCCGGTTGGCATCCAGGCCCAGGACGGTGGCGCAGCGACCGAACTTGCGGGCTATCTCGCCCAGTAGGCGGGGGTTCTTGACGGCAGCGGAGTTAATGCTGACCTTCTCCGCCCCGGCTTGGATCAAGCCGGTAGCGTCGTCCAGCGTGCGGATGCCACCGCCCACGGTAATAGGCATGAAAACCTGTTCCATAACCTGAGCCACAAGGTCGGCCATAATCTGGCGGCCTTCGTGACTGGCGGTGATATCGTAGAAGACCAATTCATCTGCGCCGGCATCCTGATAACGCCGGGCCTGCTGGAGAGGATCGCCGGCATCGACGTGATCGAAAAATTTGACGCCTTTTACAACCCTTCCACGGTCGACATCAAGGCAGGGAATTATTCGTTTTGTGAGCATGCCGTCAGAGAAAATAGCCGGGATGGGGCGGAGGGTAAAGGACAAAACGCAGGAAGGTGAGCGCTGAACAGGGCGATGGTTGGACAGTAATCCCACCCCGCCATAGAGGCGAGCAAGACCTGTAATAGGTAAAATACACGTACACCTTTACGTTTAATCCGAATATTTAATTTTTTACGACTTTAACGTGCATTTTTCTCTTGCGTTATTGGAATGCAAGCATTATATAGATTACGTATCGTGTGTAGTTTGCTTTATCGCGGGAAACATGTCATGGCGGGCAACTCAACGGGCGAGTCCCAGCACGGCATTGATGGTGCGTGCGTCAGTTCCTCAACAATGATTGTTGAATTTAGCTTTGTGGCTGCCAGTGATAGCTACGAGCACATGGCGATTACTACTGAAGCTGTAATTCCATGAAGTGTCAACTCCGCGTCTAACGCCAGTAGTTGCCGGTTCGTCCAGCTACGCAATTGTTGTCAGTATTTGCCACTGAGCTCTCATTCCTGATGCTATTTTAAAAAGATCGTTCGTCAGTGCTGACGAACGTGCGCTGCCAGTCATTTGGCGGTCTATCTCGCTTTGATGTCCAGACCTAAGGCGAGTGGGCGTGACGGTGGCAGTATTGTGATCCACAGGGAAACGCCGTGTCGTCGCCGACGCCACGGATGGGAAGGAGTGCAATCATGTTGCGGGAAAAACATAATCGTCGTGAGCGGGTTTTGCTGGAAGCTATAGAACCAAGGCTGATGCTTAGCGCCACGTATTATGTCTCGCCGACGGGCAGCGACAGCAATCCTGGTACGGCGGCTGCGCCGTTCCAGACGCTGCAGGCCGGGGCCAACGCGGTTACCGCCGACGCCAACGCCGGAGGCGGCGTGGCGGCCGGAGATACGGTGATCGTGCGCGCCGGTACGTATGCGGCGGGTATGATACTCGGATGGAATACGTCAGCATCGGGCGTCGCCAACTCGCCGATTACTTTCGAGGCTGATCCCGCCGCCGCCCCGGGGTCGGTGATCATCACCGGCCGCGATTACGAGACCATGGATGGCATCGATGTGGAGCAGGGCAGCAACTACATCGTCATCCAGGGGTTCATCATCAATAATACCTCGGGTTCCATTTCCCACGCCGGAATCCGTGTGGCCGGCGCTAATTGCGTCATCCAGAACAACACCGCCAACGCTTGCGGAGACTGGGGTATTTACACGTCGTTCGCCGATTACGTGCTCATTCAAGATAACGTCGCCAGCAACTCGATTAACCAGCATGGCATCTATGTGGCCAACTCGACGTTGGATCCGGTGATTCAGGGCAATCAGATATTCGGAAATCATGACGGAGGACTTCAGTTGAACGGAGATGCCAGCCAAGGCGGCGACGGGTTGGACACCGGCGCTTTGATTCAGGACAACATCATTCACGACAATGGCACTGGCGGCGGGGCGGCCATCAATTGTGACGGGGTGCAGTACGCGCGCATCCAGAACAACCTCTTGTACAACAACCATTCCACCGGAATCGCACTGTTTGACGAGGACGGCGCCGCCGGTTCCATCGACAATGTGGTGGTTAACAACACCATCATCGAGGCCTCCGATTCCCGCTGGTGCATCAACATCAATAGCGGCAGCACGGGAAACACCGTCTACAACAATATTCTCTATAACTACAACAGCAACAACGGCTCCATCGAGATCAGCGAAGACAGCCTCAGCGGCTTCGTCAGCAACTATAACACAGTCGATGGCCAGTTTGCTGATTACACCACGGGACTGGTGATGAACCAGGCGCAGTGGATGATTTTCTGCGGTCAGGACGGCAATTCGTTCATCGCCACGCCCGCGCAGTTGTTCGTGAATCCCGCCGGCGGCAATTACCATCTGCTAGCTGGCGCTACGGCGGTCGATGCCGGGACCAGCATGGCGGCTCCTAATCAGCCGCCGGCCTATGACCTCGAGGGTAACCCCCGGCCCCAGGGCAATGGCTATGACATCGGCGTCTACGAATTTCCCAGTGGCGCCAGTGCCAATAGCGTTCTGCTGGACTGCGGCGGAGGCGCCATCGGTTCGTTTGGTTCGGATACCGATTACAGTGGCGGCAGCGTCTCATCGGTAACCTCTACTATCAACACCGCCCAGGTTGCCAATCCCGCACCGCAACAGGTGTACCAGAGCCAGCGTTACGGGAACTTCACCTATACGGTCACCGGCCTTACTGCCAACACCGCATACGACGTGCGTATGGATTTCGCCGAACTGTATTGCACTGCGGTCGGTCAACGCCTCTTTAACGTGAGCATCAACGGCACCCAGGTGCTTAGTAATTTCGACATCTACCAGTCAGCCGGCGGCAGCCTCAAGGCCATCGCCAGGACTATTGTCGCCACCGCCAATAGTTCCGGCATGATCACTATCGCCTTCTCATCAATCGCCGGCGCAGGCAACCCCGTGGTTAATGGCATCGAAGTGAACATCGTGACGCCATCCAGCGACACTGGGCCAACGGTAGCTACTGCCGCGTCCGCCAAGCTGAGCTCAACTTCGGCGCGACTCAGCGTGGCCGGCGCCGATCAGTACACCGGAGCGGGCAGTCTGGTGTACATCTGGACGGCTTCCGGCCCGGCCTCAGTCGGGTTTTCGGCGAACAATTCCAATGCCGCCAAAAGCAGCACTGCGTCATTCAAAGCCGCCGGCCAGTACACCCTCACTGCGACCATCGTCGACACCTACGGGATGTTCGTGACCTCCTCGGTGGTGGTGAACGTGCCCCAAACCGAGACGCAACTGTCTCTTACCCCGTTCAACCCTACGGTGGCCAACTCCGGAACGCTGCAATTCACGGGTACCGCACTCGATCAATTCATGAACCCGATGGCAAATCAGCCGTCGATGACCTGGTCGGTACTGAATGGAGGGGTAGGTGGTACAATTAACTCATGCGGCCTCTACACGGCACCGACAAGCGGGACTGGCACCGACACGGTCAAGGTGACTGACTCCAAAGGTTACTATGCTACTGTAGTGGTCACTGTGACTTGAGTGGATGCTTTCCGAGCAATGCGCCGCGCATCGCATCGGCGGTGCGCGGTGTTGCGGCCGTAGAATGACCGATGCCGCCCGCTTAGGGAATTACCCGTTCCACATCAATTGCCCGCGGTTCCTGTCCTGTCGCGAACAATTGCCACATCTGGTCGTACGCTCGTTCCAGGCCGCAGGTGAACGCCGTTGTATTCCAGAGTGGTGCCGTGCCACGTGCGGCTATCAGCTTTTGACGCCATTGTTGTTGCCGTGCTTTGTCCCTGGCCAGTTCAATGGCCGTGTTCTCATACTGATCCAGGTTGGCGGCGATCAGCTCCGGCATTCCCAGGGCGGTTAGAAGACTGGCAGCCACGCGGGAGGAGAATGTTTCACCGGGGCAGGTTAGCAACGGCACGCCGGCCCAAAGACAATCGACGGCCGTGGCGTGGGCGTTGTACCAGCTGGTGTCCAGAAACAAGTCGGCTAGAGCCATGCGACCCAGGTGTTCGGCCTTGCTGGCTACATGCGCCGCAAAAACCAACCGCCCAGGATCGATGTTCCTGGCGGCGGCTTCACGGCGAAGATTGGCCTGAGCAGTCGGATTCCTCACGCTTAGCCACGCCACGCTTGCCTGAACAGCGTGCAGCACGTTCATCCAGCGTTCGAAGATGATCGGTTCTATTTTGGCGGCGTTATTAAAGCAGCAGAACACCACGCCCTCCGTCGGCAGTCCGTGCTGGGTACGCGTTGTCGTGTGGGAAGTTTCCTGGCCGTCATTGGTGGGCATGTAGCTGTGGGGCAGACGGACGATTTGCTCGCTGAAATTCACTGCCAGGGCGGCGGGCGTTACCACGGGATCGCCAAGAATATAGTCGATAAACGGCGCGCCCATGGTTCCCGCATAGCCGAGCCACTGTGCCTGGATCGGCGCCGGCCGGCGGGCGAGGCACGCCGTACGGCCAAGGCCGGTGTAGCCCATCAGATCAATGAGGATGTCAATGCCATCGGTCCGGATGGCAGCGTCAAGCTGTTCCAGCGGCTGACCGGCGACATCGTGGAAGCGCTCGCAACCCTCGGCGCAGCGACGACGATAGACGCTGGCGTCGTCGGGGCCGAAACTGTAAACGTGAACCTCGAAACGTTGGCGGTCATGTTTGGCGAAAAGCCCGCTCAGCAGATGGCCGATGGGGTGGTCATAGAGATCGCGTGAAAGGTAGCCGATGCGCAGTCGCTTTGGGCGAATGGGCGAAACAGCCGGGCGCTGCGGTATTGCGATCGCAAAGCGGTCGAAAGAACGGGCATAGCTTCGAGCAATGGCCAACTGCCTCGCCGCCGACCACGGCAGTGACAACAGATACATCGGCGGAATAGAACAGGGCTCGCCGGAGGCTATTTTGCCTTGGGCTAATTGCCAGAGACGGTCGCAGTCAGCGGCCAGACCGTTCCAATCGCACATTTCCAGTCTCGCATAGACACGGCTGGCCAGTGCGGGTACATCATCGCCATGGAGGCGAATTGCCGCATCGAACGCGGTGCGGGCTTCGCCAAGTTTGCCCAGGAGACGTTGCACTTCGCCGAGCTGACGGTGGAGCGTCGGGTCGTTGGGGCGGAGGCGGACGGCGCTTTGCAGAGGCGCCTCAGCGGCGGCGACCTGGCCCAGGTCGACCAAAGCCTGGGCGAGCTGGCTGTGGGCGCGGGCGTAGTTGGGGCGCAGGCGGATGGCGCTGGCGAATTGCGTGGCGGCGGCGGCGGGGTCGCCGGTGGCCGCCAGTGTGACACCGAGGTTGAAATAAGCCTCGGGGTAGTCCCGCTGAAGCTCCAGGGCTCGGCGGAAATGAGGCATAGCCTGGCTGAACTGCCGCTGGGTATTAAGAGCCGCCCCGAGATTGTTGTGCGCTGTGGAATAGTCAGGCTTGAGGCGCAGTGCCTCTTTGAATGCGGCGATAGCCGCATCGGGCTGCCCGCGGGCATGAAGCACGCGGCCAAGATTAAGATGTGCCCGCTCGTAGTCAGGTTGTACGGCAACGGCGGCCCTGATGGCTCTTTCAGCTTCGTCCAGACGATTGGCCTCCAGAAACAACTGGCCAAGGGCGTTGTGGGCCTGGGCGAAGGTTGGGTCAATGCGGACGGCTTCGCGGAAAGACTCTTCGGCGGCTTCAAGCCGGCCGATGGCGCTGCACGCCTCGCCAAGGGCATTGTGATAACGTGCCTGTTCGGGCTGGAGCGTGGCGGCATGATGAAACAGAAGCACGGCCTCATCGGGCTGTTTCATGTCCATAGCCAAAGCCCCGAGCAGATACATGGCTTCGGGATGTAAAGGGCGCATGCGCAGCATTTGTCTACACAGAGCCTGAACTTCCTGGTGCTGGCCGGCGGCGAAGTGTTGGGCCGCGCGGGCCAGAAGATCGGCCAAACGGGACGCCGGCTGCCCGGGCGGGATGACCGGGGCACGCCAGGGCCTGGCCTGCCACGCCAGGGCATGGTTATCGGTCAACAACGCCAGCAGTCCATCGGTGACGCGTTCCCAGGTGAAATGGGTGCCGACATACGCCGGTCCGGCGCTGCGGCACCTCGGGGCCAGGTCGGTATCGATCAGCGCCCAGCGCATGTGGGCCGCCAACTGGGTGACCTCGGGCCGCAGTTCCTGCACGCCCGGAACTTCGCGCAGGCATCCGGCCGCCACTTTGGAAGGTATGCGCAGGGCAAACGATCTATCGGTAAATTCATCAGTCGACCCGCCTGCCGTGCAAATTACCGGCAAGCCGCAGGCCGCCGCCTCCAGGACCGGCAGGTTGAACGCCTCGGCTCGGTAGGGGGAAACGTAAGCATCGGCTGCCTGATAAAGTTGTGCCGTCTGCGCGAAAGTCAGCGTCTTTCCCAGATAGATGATGCGGTCATGGATGAGCCGGCGTTGCCTGGCTGGGAGCGCTGTTTGGTATTCTTCGACGCAAGACTGGGAGAGGTAAAGGTGGTCCAGACCCTTTAAGGCCAGGTAAGCCCCTGGGAATTCCCCGGCGATCATGGCGAAGGCCGTCAGCAGATCGAAGATGCCCTTGTTAGCCGTCATGGCCCCAATGTTCAGGAAGACGAATTTGTCGTGCCAACCAAACTGTTGGCGCAGTTCTGTCCGGCGGGCGGGACTGGATGGCCGCATGACATCAGGATCAAAACCATGGGGGACCACCGCAACCTTGTCGGGATCGGCACCGCCGCGGATGAGTCCCGAGCGCGACCACTGGGAGGGGGTAAACAATGCCATGCCCTGACGGGCATTCAACGCCGCCAACGAAGAGGTGGCGATCTGGCGGGCATCGTACAGAGCGAATTCCGAGGTGGCGAAAACAAGGGTGCGACCGGCCGGGGCAGGCAGGAGATTCACCGGCACAAAGATACGCAGGGTGACATCCGCCTCCATGCCCGAAGGCGCTTCAGGCAGAAGGGCCAGTGCCGTATCCGCCGGATCATCTGTCCGGTTGGGTGGTATGTGCCTGCCTCCGTTAGCAAATGGCACATCGCGAAAGAAGACTTCTATTCCGGGACGTCGGGCCAGTTCAAGGCCCAGTCCCCGGTTGACGATGGCGTAGGAGTGCGGAAGGAAGCGCCAACCTTCGATGATAATTCGCATTGTTATGGGTGGCTGACGGGGCTCGAACCCGCGACCCCAAGGACCACAACCTTGTGCTCTGCCAACTGAGCTACAGCCACCATCATCCTTGCCAAAACGGCCACAACCGTCCTCACACAAGAGGCCGTTGCACAAGGTCAAGCGATCTTCATCGCCTGATACCGCTTCTTTTTACCTTTGTGCAGGCCAGTGTCAACCCATACCCATGGTCTTCCCCAAGAAAACGTCAGAGGGGAACCTCCAGAAACCTTTCTGGCGGCGTCCCTTGACACATTTTGAACAGCGGTTTAGGCTGGAAAACACGTCCTGATAATAATTATTGTGAGTTTTCCCCTTTTAGGATTACCCGGGCAGTGTATATTCGTAATTAAAGTAAATTGTTAGGATGATCGTGCAGGCGAGTCTCGTTCCAGGCAGGTGGCAGACAAAAATCATGTCCTCTTGTGATGACAGTAAAGCCGTCGGATTATCCTCCTCGCTGGATTCTGAGGTAGGCAGGGTGGTAATCGATTTGGGTCTGGCGACGCAGAAGGAGGTGGACTTCTGTCGCGAGCAGATGAAACAGGCCTCAGATGTCAACCAGCGCAGTCTCGGCGACCTGCTCCTGGAAAACAACTTCATCACTGTCAATCAAGCCAAGCGCATTCGCCGTCAGCTTACCGATGAGAAGACGCACGCGTCGCAGTCACAGATCCCTGGTTATGTGATTCTCGGAAAGCTTGGCAAAGGGGCGATGGCTACAGTCTTCAAGGCCCGTCAAACCTCGTTGAACCGTATTGTGGCCATCAAGGTGATGCCCCGCAAGATGGGCGAGAATGTCGAATTTGTCGAGCGGTTCTACAAGGAAGGGCAGGCGGCGGCGCGCCTGTCGCATAACAACATCGTCCAGGCCATTGATGTGGGTTGTTCGCCGGATGGGTTGCACTTCTTTGTAATGGAATTCATTGAAGGCCATACGCTGTACGATATCATGCAGCCGCCGCCGGTTGGCAAGGGCAGCACGTTTTCCGAGGCCGAGGCGCTGGATATCGGAATTCAGATGGCCGACGCCTTGGCCCACGCACACGAGCGGGGACTGATCCATCGCGACGTCAAGCCTAAGAACATTATTCTCACGCCGCAGGGGGTGGCGAAGCTGACCGATCTGGGATTGGCCAGGGTTACTGATGACAAGGCCGCCGCTGCCGCCGAGGTAGGCAAGGCTTATGGCACTCCCTATTACATCAGCCCCGAACAAATCCGCGGCGAATTGGAGATCGATTTCCGCACCGACATTTATTCGCTGGGAGCTACCCTGTACCACCTGTTGACCGGTCGTCCGCCCTTTGACGGCGACTCTCCCAGCGCGGTCATGCACAAACACCTGAAGCAGGCATTAGTTCCCGTTGACCACGTGAACACGTCGTTGTCCGCGGGGATCGGCGAAATCATCGAGGTGGCGATGGCCAAGAAGCGCGATGAGCGCTACCAGTCCACCCGCGAAATGCTTGAGGATCTTAAGGCCGTCCAGCGTGGTGAAGCTCCGGTGCATGCGCGGCGAGCTTTCGATGTCAGCCAGCTTTCGCAGATCGAGGAAACCGGCAAAACCATCGACATAGCCATCGGTCCGCGTTTCAGTCCCGCCGAAATCTGGCGACAGCCCCCCGTAATCTTCCTGGTCTGCGGCGCCGCCGTTTCGGTCATCCTCAATCTCATTCTGTTCTTCATGTATCTGTCAAAGCATTGACTGCGGTAAGGCTGCCGGTGGCTTCTCTTTCGCCTCTTGCCCTGGTTTCTGGCTCCCTGCGCCTGATTGCGGTACTCTTCCGTCATGCGACTTGCATTTATCGGTTTAGGCATCATGGGCGCCCCCATGGCGGGGCATCTTCTTGCCGCCGGACATACGATGGTCATCCATACGCGAACCAAAGCCAAAGCCCAGGATCTCCTCGCCCGCGGTGCCGTCTGGGCGGAATCGCCGGCCCTCGCCGCCGCGGACGTCGAGATCGCTTTCATTTGCGTGACGGATACCGCCGATGTCATGGCTGTTGTATTCGGCAAAGACGGGATTAAGACATCGGCCAAGCCGGGCTTGATTGTGGTGGATCACTCCACGATTTCGCCCTCGGCCACGCGCGATATGGCCGCGGTATTGGCCGGCAATAAGGTTGTGTTCCTTGATGCCCCGGTTTCCGGTGGCGACCTGGGGGCGCGCAACGCAACCCTATCCATAATGGTCGGCGGCGACGCGAAGGCGTTTGCTGCCGTTGAGCCGGTCTTGCGTGTGATGGGCAAGACGATAACTCATTGCGGTTTCAGCGGCAGCGGCCAGCTTACGAAGCTTGTCAACCAGATACTGGTCAGCGTGACCAACCTAGCCGTCTGCGAGGCCCTGGCTTTTGCGAAGAATAACGGCCTGGATCAGTTCCGAACCATTCAAGCCCTCGGCGGCGGGGCGGCCGGTTCCTGGCAGCTTGTCAATCTTGGCCCCAAGATCGCTGCCGACAATTTTGCCCCCGGTTTTATGATAGACCTTCAGCAGAAAGACTTGCGTCTGGTGTTGGAGGCGGCGGGCCAATCCAACACCGTACTGGCTGGCGTGGCACTGGTACACCAGTTTTTCAGTTCCGCCCAGGCCGATGGAAGGGGACGAGAGGGGACGCAGGCGTTGTATAAGGTGGTGGAAAAATTGTCCGGGATGGCCAAGGGATAGACAGTAGGGGCACAGACCGGAGGCACAGCCCACGGCGTCACTCCATAAGCGCATGCAGCGTCTGCAGATTCACCGCATCCCAATCGCGCCCGTCCTCAGTTTTATCTTTGGGTGTTTCCAGTATCTTCGGCACATCGACGAACTGTTCGTCGCGGACAATGTGGCGAAATCCCTCCACCCCGATCGTGCCTTGGCCGATGTGCTCATGGCGGTCCACATGGCTGCCGAAGGCCGTCTTGGAATCGTTCAGGTGAAGCACTTTGATTCGTGACAGGCCAACTGTCGAATCAACCTCCCGGCGAAAGCGCGCATACCTTCTTCCCCTGAAATCGTAACCGGCGGCGAAAAGGTGCGCCGTGTCGAGGCAGACACCAAGCCGCCGTGGGAAGTGGGACATGCTGATGAGTTCGGCCAGGTGTTCCAACTTGCAGCCCAACGAAGTTCCCTGGCCGGCGGTGATTTCCAGACAGGTGGTAACATTGACGGAGCCCAGTCGTCGATAGGCATCGTCAATCGCCCCGGCGATCCGGCTCAGGCCCGCTTTCTCGCCGGCCCCCATGTGTGCGCCCGGATGCGTCACCAGATAGGGGATATTCAGGGCCGCGCAGCGCGCTAACTCTTCGACAAACATGGCGATGCTCTTGTCGCGCAGCACGGCGTCCGGCGATGCCAAATTGATCAAGTAACTGGCGTGACTTACCGTCCGGCGGAACTTGAGTCGCCGACAGTGGAACTGCCACTCTTTGACAGCATGTGCAGCAAGTGGCATGGAGTGCCACTGTTGCTGGTTTTTCGTGAACACCTGGACAACTTCCATATGGAGACGCTCGGCTTCCAATAGTGCGTTGTGCAGGCCACCGGCGATGGACAGATGCGATCCGAACATGAAGTGATGATAGTACGGACGACCCCGACTATACAGGGATGACCGCCCTGATAGGCAGAATCCTCGGTGTTTCCGTGGGGTAAAGAGAGTTTTCAGCATGCGCATCGGGGAGGGGACGTGCAATCGGCGTGGAATGTCCTTGGGCAGGCGTTAAGATGGCGACGGAGGAATACATGAACGTGACAGCCGGTAGCGGAAACTCGTCGAACAGGGGACGTGTAGCAGGTTGCCTGGCTTTCGTGTTTTGTCTGTTGGTTGGCTTAAGTGGCAGCAGGCAAATGCTGGTCATACCGGCAATGGGGTTTTTGCGGGCACGCAACTGGACGGCGACGCCCTGCGTAATTGTTTCCTGCAGCGTCGCGGGCAGCCACAGCAGCGGCTACAGCATGGCCATGCGGTACGCCTATAATGTCAACGGACGGCGTTTTGAAGGCACGCGGTATGACTGGCGAGAAGGCGGGGGCGATTATCATGATAATGCCGCCGTGGTTCGGCGGTATCCGGGTGGCAGCAGAGCTACGTGCTACGTCAATTCGGCGGACCCCGCCGAGGCGGTGATGGAGCGCGGCATCCAAAATAACATACTCGTGAGCATGATCCCCGTGCTGCTGCTGCTCATTGGGGCAGGTGGGCTGGCGTGGCCTGTAACGGCGGGTCCGAGTCCATCGGCCGCCATCGGCTGCTCGGCCGATCCGCCGTGGCTACGCCGGTCCGACTGGGCAGCGCGGCGGATCGTCCATTCGTCAGTACGCAAGGAGCGTTTCATGTGGTCGCTGACGGCCATTTGCAACATTGTCGCGATACCAGCGGCCGCCGTGATACTTCCCCAAGCGCTGGCAGACGGCCACCACATTTTGGCGATCTGGCTGGTGCTGCCGGCCATTGGAATGCTTCTGCTGGTATGGGCGGTACGCGTACGCTGGCAGCGGCAGGCGTTTGGCGATTCGTTTTTCGAACTGACCACGCTGCCCGGAGCCATCGGCGGCGCCCTGGAGGGCGTGTTGCATCTTTCACGGTATCTTCAACCAGCGGGTGGTTTCACGTTTCATCTCACGTGCATCCAGCGTCTAAGGAGCGTCAGCGCGCAGGGGAGACACCAAACACTCGAAGTGGCGATCTGGGAGGAGGAGCGCATCGTGCATGGCGTCAGCGCCAACAACGCTGTTCCGGTGACTTTCTACATTTCGGACCAGGGTTTACCCAGCAGCGACGCCGACCTTGACAACGTCGTTCTGTGGAAACTCCGGGTAACAGCCAACACGCCTAACGGACGATACGGTGCTTCATTCGACGTGCCGGTGTTCCGCGTCAGCCAGACGCCGCAGCAGATCGCCGAGGCTCGACGCGTTCTGGCCGGAGAGCAGGCCGATATCGCCAGCTACCAGCGCTCGCCACACAGCCGGATCCGAGTGCGACCGACGCGCGACGGCGGCAAGGAATTCGATTTCGGGCCATGCCGTCATCCCGGCATAGCGGTGGCATGGATGGCTCTGGTGCTGGCGTTTTCCTTCGTTCTGTGGCTTAGCGTGCCGGCGCACGGGTCGCGTGTCCTGGTGATCTTCTTTGGCCTTCTTTCCCTGGGGGCGGTCCGGTTGGCGACGCGGAGCATAATGGGTCGCACCCGCGTCACCGTGAACATGGGCATCGTCAGGATTGCCAAGGGTCTGGTGTGGACCGGCCGCCAGCGAATCATCGCGGCAGCTGATATCGCGGCACTGAGGACCAATACCTTTACGCCGCAATTTGCTTGCAGGCCTTATACTGATATCCACATTGTCCTCAAAAATGGCAAAAGGATCGTCGCCGGCGATGCCATTGCCGATATCCTCGAAGCGGAGTGGATAGTAAGGCAAATGAAAGAGGCGTTAAGTCAGCCGTAACCTCCAGTCCGCTTCCTCCGGTATTTGCGAGCGGCGGAAGGAAGGCTATCATCGGCGGGTATGGTGGTCGGCGGCAGTGCCGAGGCGAGCGTTCGGTGGAGTCGTATCTGGAGGTCGTGTGCGGATGGAAAGGCGCCTGGTACTACGTCTGACGTTCGCCGTGGCGCTGACTGGATGTTGGGGCACGAGGGCGTTGGTGGGGCCAGCGGCAACGCAAATGGTAGTGGGGCCGGTGCGGTGGGCATTCCATGGCGGGGGGCCGTTGTTGGGACACGCCGAGCCGATAGGCGCGCCGCCGATGCGGCTGCGTTGGCAATATGCGCCGCCGGATGGGTTGGATGAGGAAATAAAGGGGCAGGCGGCAATCTGCGGTGAGGTGGTGTATGTGGCGGATGCCGGGGGCGGGCTGCGCTGCCTGGATCTGGCCGGGGGCAAGGCGCGATGGGTGCATCAGTGCGTGGGTGGTTTAAAGACGACGCCATTGGTGGTCGGCGACACCATTTATATCGGCGATAGCAGCGGGGTGTTCCATGCCATCGCGAGCGATGGCAGGGAGAGATGGCATGTGGAGACGAGCGGCCCGATTCACGCATCGGCCACGGCGGTAATAATCAAAGATGGCACGGCAACCGGGCCGGCCGCCACGCAGGCGGGGGCGGCCACGAGGCGGGCAGGGCACGAGGGTCTGGGCATCGTGTTCGGGAACGACAGCGGCACGCTGACGTGCCTGGATGGTCTGACGGGCGAGAGGATATGGGAAAGAGAGTGCAATGCACCGATCTATACCACGGTGGCGGTGTCGGGGCAGGTAGCGTTTTTCGGGGCATGCGACAATCGTCTGCATGCGGTGGGCGTGGAGGATGGCCAGTTGCTGGGCGAGATAGACTTGACGGAGTTCTGCGTCAGTTCGGCGGCGGTGGCGGACGGACGGATCATCCAGGCCACCGGGGGCGGGCGCGTGGTGTGCCACACTTTTGATGGGGCGGGATTTTTCATGGAAGAATGGCTGTTTGACAGAACTGAAGATGAGCCGATGATGCTGTCGGCGCCGGCGGTGTACGAGGACGTGGTGGTGATCGGAGCCCAGGATCGCTGCATCTACGGGCTGGACCTGGTCAGCGGCAGGAAGTTGTGGAGCGTGGGGACGCACGGACTGGTGGACTCAGCGCCGGTTATTTCCGCCGGACGGGTGTATGTTGGGAGCGATGATAAGAAGCTGTATGTTCTGGATGCGCGGAGCGGCCATCAGATATGGACATTCACGGCCAGGGCGGAACTTAGCGCGGCGCCGGCGATCGGCAGCGGGGTGCTTGTGATAGGCGATTACCGCGGCAATGTCTATTGTCTGGAGCCGGGGGAGATGGCGCCGGCGGCGCAAGCGGCGCCACGCCGGTACGTCATGATAGGAACCGGTATCCTTATTGTGATGGCCTTTGTTCTGGTGATTTTCTCCTTGCGGACCATGCGGCGGGGCGGGCCCGGCCAAACGAAGTCCAAGGCTGTTTAGAGGCGACTATGCACGCTGGTCGAGGGCAATGGTCAAGAGTGGTTGCACACTGCCGACAAGAGACGGCCCATTGGTAGTGTGGCGCCAACAGCACCGCGTTGGATTGCTGCGGCGGTTGGCCATCGAAGCCAAAGCGGCGGCGTTGTCTCCGCACCATAGAAGCCGGCGTAAGGCGATGGGCGACATGGATAGTGAGGGCCCACACAGAGAAGGCGGGAAGCATGCTCTGCAAGAGGTTCACGCGGAGGAATTATTAGACGGCGAGTTCAGTTTCCAGTTCCAGGGAGGCGAGTTGCTCATCGTCGGGGGTGACCGGAACGGAGTCGGGAGCGGGGGTGTCGAGTTCGGAGGCGGCGAAGAGCTGCTGCTGGGCGATGCGCTTGGCGCGGCGGGTCCCGGGACCACAGGGCTCGACGGAAGCGGCGCCGAGGAGGAGTTCGAGGTCAGAAACCATGGCGGGGGTGAAACGGATGAATTGATCCTTCGGTAAACTTAGCAGGACCGAGCCATCGCCGTTGGAGGAGACTTGGACAAAGACGGGCGTAGGGCCACGATGCCGGGCGAGAAGGGGCTTGAGACGGCGGAGAACTTCGACATCGTGACGTGTGCGGTCGAGTTTGAGGACAATGGCGGTGGTCATGCGGGCGGGAGCATCGGCCAGGGGGATCACTTCATTGATGAGAATGCTGGGCGTCTCGCGTTTTTTGTCGACCTTACCCTTGATGAAGACGATACTTTCTTTGGAAATAGCATTGGGATACTTGAGATTTACGGCAGAGAGGGTTTCGGCGAAAAGGGTGCCGTCGATCTGGCCTTCGAGGTCCTCGAGAGTGATCATGGCCATCTGTTGGCCGGCGGAACGGCCGTTTTTGGTGACGGTCTTGCGGACGCGGGCCATCATGCCCCCGATGATGACTTCGGTGTTCTCGCGGGCGGCGAGAGCTTCTTTAGTGGTGGCGGTGGTATAGCGGTCAAGGATGGCCTGATGCTCTGCGAGGGGATGGCTGGTTATGTAGAAACCGAGCAATTCTTTTTCGAATTTGAGAAGATCGGCGGCGTCGAATTCGGGAATATCGGGCAGGGCGATGGAGGGTGCTCGGGAAGTTCCGGAATGCTCGGAAGCAAGAGCTGCGAACATGTTCATCTGGCCGCTGCGGCGATCCTGCTGAGATTGCTGGCCCATCTCAATGGCGCTGTCGAGGACATGGAGCAACTGGGCGCGGCGGCCGCCGAGGCTGGAGAAGGCGCCGCACTTGATAAGAGCCTCGAGGGTGGCGCGGTTCACGTGTTTGAGGTCGACGCGTTCCGTAAAATCGTAGAGGCTGGCGAAGGGTCCTTTGGCCCGGCGCTGCTCGATGATGGCTTCGACGGCCTTTTCACCGACGCCGCGGACGGCCATGAGACCGAAACGAATGACGCCTTCGATGGCGGGGGATGAACCGCGCGATTTGCGATTGCGAGGCGCCGTGGCCTCGACATAGACCGGGGTGAAATCGCGGTCGGAAATATTGATATCGGGGGGCAGGACCTTGATGCCGCGGGCGCCATCGGGCAGAGCCAGACGGCGGCATTCCTCGATGTACTCGACCATCTTGTCGGTATTGCCCATTTCGAAGGTGAGCAAGGCGGTCATATACTCGACGGGATGGTAGGTCTTCATGTACGCGGTCTGGAAGGCGATGATCGCGTAGCCGGTGGAATGGGCCTTGTTGAAGCCGTAGCCGGCGAATTCGAGAATGAGCTTGAAGAGTTCCTCGGCCTTGGCGTTAGTGATGCCATTGGCCATGGCCCCCTTCATGAAATCAGGGCGGAACTTGTCGATGATTTCGGGCTTCTTCTTGCTGATGGCCTTGATGAGTTTGTAGGCATTGGAGAGCTCGATGCCGCCGAGCTTATTGAAGATCTGCATCACCTGTTCCTGGTAGACCATGATGCCGTAGGTCTCGGTGAGCAGGCTGTCCATGACAGGGTGGACGGCGGGGACGGGCTCGCGGCCGTGCTTGCGGGCGCAATAACTGGAGATCAGGGCCATGGGGCCGGGGCGATAGAGGGCGTTGGCGGCGATGAGGTCTTCAAGGCGGTCGGGCTGCATGCGGAGGAGGAGGTCCTGCATGCCGCCGGATTCGAATTGGAAGATGCCGCGGGTTTCACCACGGCGGAAGAGGGCCAGAACGTTTTTGTCGGCCAGGTCGAGGTGTTCGAGGTCGATGCGGCCGGAGGAATCCAGAGGTGGAGGGGGCTGCTGGGGGGACCACTGGAGGGGGCGGATTTTGCGGGTGGAGAATTCCAGGTCGACGGCGCGCTGCACGGTGGTGAGGGTGCGGAGGCCCAGGAAGTCCATCTTGAGCATACCGCACTTTTCGGCGGTGGGGCCTTCGAACTGGGTGAGGATATGGTCATCGGAGTCTTTGTAGAGGGGAAGGAGGTTTTCCAGTGGTTGGTCGGCGATGATGACGCCAGCGGCGTGACAGCCGGCATTGCGGCACATGCCTTCGAGGCGCTGGGCGGTGTCGATGACCTGGCGGATGGCGGCGTTGTCGCGGTAAAGAGTGGCCAACTCGGGGACCTGCTTGAGGGCCTTTTCGAGGGTCATGTCCAGGGCGGAGGGGATGAGCTTGGTGAGCTTATCGACCTCGGCCAGGGGTATGCCGAGGACGCGGCCGACGTCCTTGCAGGCGGCCTTGGCGGCTAGAGTTCCGAAGGTGATAATCTGGGCGACGTGGCCGTATTTCTGGCGGACATAGTCGATGACGCGCGGGCGTCCGGCTTGACAGATGTCGATGTCGATATCGGGCATTTCGTTGCGGTTGGGGTCCATGAACCGCTCGAAAAGGAGGTTGTAGCGGAGGGGGTCGACGTTGCAGAGGCCCAAGAGGTAGCCGACGAGGGTTCCGACGCCGGAGCCCCTGGCGCCGACGGGTATGTTGTTGGAGCGGGCGAAGTTGCAGAAATCCCAAACGATGAGAAAGTAGGAGCAGAAATTCTTTTTGGAGATGACATCCAGCTCGTAGTTGAGGCGTTGGCGGACCTCGGGGGTTACGGGCGCGGTTCCATAGCGGCGGAGGAGGCCGTCGTCGCAGAGCTGGCGGAGGTAGATCTCATCCTCGTGAGGCGGATGGGCGGGAGCGGGGGTTTTCGCGAGTTTGGCGACAAAGTCGGGGCGCAGGGCTGATTTGGCAACGTGGTAGACGGGGGCGTATTTTTTGGAGAAATCCAGATCCAGACTGCACATGGCAGCGATGCGGACGGTGTTTTCAATAGCCTCGGGGAAGTTGCCGAGGGCGGCGCGCATCTCCTGAGGGCTCTTAAGATAAAGTTCGGGAGAGTATTTGAGGCGGCTTTCATCGTTGACCTGGCGACCCATGCTGATGCAGCAGAGGACATCATGGGCGAAGTGGTCGTCCTTGCGGAGGAAATGGACATCGTTGGTGGCGACGAGGCCGATGCCGAGCTTGCCGGCGAGTTCAGCCAGTTCGGGATTGACGAGGTCCTGTTCGGGGATGTGCTTTTGCACCTCGATGAAGAAACGATCGGGGCCGAAGATATCAAGATAGGTTTCAGCGACGGCCCGGGCGGCCTTCATGTCGCGCTTGACGAAAGCGGAGGGGATTTCGCCGCCGAGGCAGGCGCTGGTGCCGATGAGTCCGGTGTGGAATTGGCGGAGGATTTCCTTGTCGATGCGAGGTTTGTAGTAGAAGCCTTCGCGGTAGGCGATGGAGCTGAGTTTGACGAGATTTTTGTAGCCTTCGAGGTTCTGGGCGAGGAGGAGCACATGGTAGGCGGCTTCGCCGATGGCGGCCTGGCGTTCGCGGCGGTCGCCGGGGGCCATATAGGCTTCCATGCCGAGGATGGGCTTTATGCCTTCTTTTTTGCATTCATTGAAGAAGTCGATAACGCCGAACATGCAGCCATGGTCGGTGATGGCGAGGCTGTCCATGCCCAGTTCTTTGGCGCGTTTAACGACGTCGGCGATGCGACAGGCGCCGTCGAGGAGAGAGTAGTGGGAGTGGAGGTGAAGATGGACGAATGATCCAGCCATATTGACTCGTCGCGCTTATAACTTAGCGCGAAGGGGGAGGCAAGTAGGGGGAGGGAGGCGGAAGCTCTTAGAGGCAATGGCGCATGTCGTACCAGCCACGCCGAGCCCGCCGGTCACTTCTCAGTTTTGAACGCGACAGGCGCCGGTGTAGGCAGCGTGGTCATGGTGGTGAAGGACTCGGCGGGAAGGACAAGAGTCGCCGTGCCATCCCTGGATGTGATGGGCTCCATAATCTTAAAGTATTCGCCCCTGGCCGTCCGTACCACGCCCAGGGCCTTTTGATCGAGGGGCAGTCCCGCGATCGTCACGGTGCGCTCCCATCCGGCGTTGGCCAGGTGTAGGCTGTAGGCTCCGTCGTTGCCGACAAAGGCGGTGGCGAGAATCTCTTGGCACCCACACTTCGTCGGCAGGGCCTGGGCCGGGCGCGGCGTCAGGTCGCAGAAATGCTTCTGCAGGCAGAAGCGTTCGGTCATGGCGGCTTGCGTCTGGCCGTTGGCCGGATCGGCCATCAGCGAGTAGTCGCCGGTGAATTCCCAATACAGGATATGCCGGGGGCGGGCATACAGCAGTAGTTCCTGGTAGTGAATCATCTCCCGGATGGCGTTGGCGAAACTGCGATACGCCGCCCCATGCCAGGCGTTGGCGTCCGGGCCGGCCTCAGCGACTATCAGGGGCCGGTCCAGCTTTGTGGCCAGGTCCGCCCAGGCGGTATATTGTCCGGGTGAAGCGCCGCCCCAGGAATGGAAAGAGATGGCTCCGACATATTTCATGGCCATGGGGTCCGCCGCGGCAGCCAGGACGAATTTGTCCGTGCCGCGCGGTCCGGCTACGTCGCCCAGCAGACAGCGGGTCTTGAGGCCCAGTTTCTCAAAGTGCGCTCCCAGGCGTTTTATGTCGTCGCGATGTTCCTCGGGAGTTTGCCGTATGTCCACGCCGTAGTTGGTCTCGTTGAAGGAGAAATAGTCCGGTTCCGCCCCGTACTGGTCGCGGGCATACAACAGGTACGTGCCGATGGCGCGGAGTACGCCATCCCACTGAGGGCCGGCGATATGGCGAATCTCGTGTTCCTGGTCCTTGCTAATGAGATCGCCCATCCAGGGCGGGATTCTCCAGACGCTGCTGATGATGGGAATGCGTTTGCGTTGCAGCTTGCCCAGAAGTTCCAACTCATGGCGAAGTCGCGAATCGGGCTTGTCAGCGCCGGCCAGAGACTTCCAATCATCATCGGTCGTGGCCAGGCCGGCCTGGGGCGCCCAGGCCCGAAGGCTCATTTCGGTGCGGGCGGCGGCGATGGCCAGGTTGTCCATGGTGAATGCCGCGACCGGCGACTCGATGTTGAAGCAGTAGTTGCCGCCGGTGCCGCCAAACTGGTAGCACGCCCCGTTGGGGTCGATGACGACGTGGGCGGGTGTCGCGTCGATCTGTCCGCTGGCCCAGACGGTCAGACGCAGTTGCGCCGTCTGTCCTGGGGCCAGATTGCCCCGGTGCAGCCAGAGCATGGCCGTGAATTCATCATTCCAGCGGCGGGCGTCCTGAAAGAGCACCTCGCAGGCGGCCGACGCCTGGACATGGATTTCGGTGCTAAGCAGAGGCCGGTCGGGAGCCAAAACCGTAAAGGTGGCAGCCGGGCCGTCGAAGAGGTGTATTTCCGGGGGCAGTGTCGCCGGCAGGTTGATGGTCTTGCCGGAAATCAGAAGGGTGCCAGTGGCAAAGGTCCGCGCTGGCAGGCTCAGGGCGAAAAACACGCCTTCTATATTCACGTCTGCAACCCTGGTGGCCTTGATGTCGAAGACTATCTTGCCGACGTCTTCCCTGGTTCGTTGCTCGATCTCCACGCCGTTGACGGTGGCCCGGACGAGGTGGGTTGGGCCGTCGTCGGTACTCTTGCGATTGTCGGCTTGGCAGATCGATGGCACGGACTTCCAGCCCTTGAGCGGCACCTGCACGGCGCTGCCGGCCTCGGTCCAGCCTGTGCCGATGGCCAAGTGGCGGAGAGTGCCGTCCTCATCCACGCAGTTGCCAACGTAGGCGCATGCCATGGCCCAGTTGGCCAGAAGGATCAGGCTTGCCAGCGTTATCACGCGGTGGCGGGGCATGCTAGGCTCCGGCGAATTCCCGAGGCTCTTCAATGATCCTGAGGCAGACGGTAGGCGGGGTAATCGAGGGCAGGGCGTCGATGCGGCGTCGGGCGGCCTGCATGGCGCCTTCGTTGGCCAGGTGGGTGGTGATGACCACAGGAACGATCTGCCGGGAGTCGCTTTCGTGCTGGTGGATGGCCGACACGCTGATGGCGTGTTCGCCAAGGATGCGGGCCACCTGGGCCAGGGTTCCCGGTTCATCACGCGCCGCCAGGCGCAGGTAATAGCGCGAGACAAGCTGCTCAAAGGGCACCACTTCGGCTGGTGGAGTGGTGTCGGGAAACACGCGCATCTGCCGGAAGGCCGCTGGCAGGGTACCCAGCCCGATCCCGATGAGGTCGGCGACGATGGCGCTGGCGGTGGGCATGGAGCCGGCGCCGCGCCCGTAGAACAAGGCATGACCAAGGGCGTGCCCGTAGACGCTGATGGCATTAAAGCTGCCGGCGACATCGGCCAGTACATTGTCCTTGTGGACGAGGGTCGGATGCACGCGGAGGATGAGGGCCGAATTGGCTTGGGGCGCTGAGCTGTTGTCGCGTTGGCGTTCGCCGATGGCCAGGAGTTTGATGACGTACCCCAGTTGGTCAGCGAATTGGATGTCGGCGGCGTCGAGTTTGTCGATGCCTTCGACGTGAATGTCGGCCTCGGCGATGCGGACGTTGAAGGCCAGACTGCCAAGAACAGCCAGTTTCTGGGCGGCATCGCGGCCGGAGACATCGAGGGTCGGATCGGCCTCGGCAAAGCCTGCGGTCTGGGCGGCCTTGAGGGCGTCGACGTATGACCAGTGCTGGCGAGTCATCTGGGTGAGGATGAAATTGCAGGTTCCGTTTACGATCCCCAGCAGGGCGTCGATGCGATTGGCGGCCAGGCCGTTGATGAGGGCATTGATGATGGGGATGCCGCCGCCGCAACTTGCCTCGAAGCCGATGCACGTATTATGCCGGCGGGCCAGATCGAAGAGGCTGGCGCCATGGCCCGCAAGAAGGCCCTTGTTGGCGGTGACTACCGGCTTGCCCAAATTCAGAGCGCGTTCGATATACTCTTTGGCGGCATTGATGCCGCCGAATAGTTCAATGACTACCTGCGTGGCAGGGTCGTCGATGGCCGCGGCGGCGTTATCGGTCAAAGGCAGGGGTCTGCCATCGGCCAGAACTATGCCCAGGGCCCGTTTCTTGGCCACCTCGCGATCGACCACATGGCGGATCTCGAAACGGATACCCGTACGTTTGCGGAGCAATTCGTTCTGCTGATCGATCACCTTGACGACTCCGGAACCGACCGTGCCGTGTCCCAGGAGGCAAATGCCGAGAGTTCTTTCGAGGTCTTGACCCATAGCACGTGACTTTAAGGCGTGCAGGATGCGGAATCAAGGTGCCCCGGCGAGCGCACCAGCCAAAGGTTTTCAATAGTCCAACATATACGATTCAATTTGTAACCGAGTCAGGCAGAGATTACTCTATGCCTTGGTGATCCTGTTCTGGCGATCGTGGTTTAATGATGACGCAGGGAGCAACCACATGATGTGCCGAGCCATGCGTCCGGCCATTGCCGCCGTGATCGTGTGTTCATTGACGCCGTTGGGGTGGGCGCTGATCAATCCCAAGTTCACGCCGATCGACCTGGCCAGCGATGCCGACACCATCTTGCTCGTGATGGTCAAGGACAAAGAAATCACTCAGAAGGCCAGCCTGGAGGTGACGGGCGTGCTCAAAGGCAAGGCGCTGGCCGGTCCGGCGATCGACTTTAGCAAAGCATCAAAGGAGGACGCCGCCGCCGTCCGCAAGCAACTCGGCAAGTTTGCGGGCGAGGAGGGTCTACTTTTTGTCGGAAAAGACGAGGATAGGAAAGCGTGTGGTTTCCTGCATTTTCACGGGATGTGGATGAAACTATTGCCGCCGGATGGTGGAAGCTTCGTGCTGGAGGTGATCGACACGGGCATGGAAGCCACGTGGGCGGGTGGGACCGATATGCTCGCGGGTTGCATTCGCTATATTCTCAGCGATAACAAGGCCACGGTCCCGGTGCAGGCCGGGACCGATTGGCAGAGAGCGATGAAGGTCGGCAACTTTGCCGGCCCGGCCCGCGACATCGCAGTTCTGGATCTGGCCGGGGATGGCAAATGCACGCTGTTCGTGGCCGGCGAGAAGGGCGATCGGCTCTTCAAGCCCGGAGCCGATACCTTCGAGGACATTACCGGCAAACTAAAGCTCCAATCCGCCAGCCGCCTGGCGGCATGGGGCAACTTCAGCGGCGAGGGGCGTCTGGATCTGGCGTCCTACGATGGGATCAATATTACTATTTGGTCGCAGGCGGCGGATGGAACATTCAGTTCCGCCAGAATAGGCGGGGCGTTTACCTTGCCGGCCAACTGCGTGGGCATGGCCGTCATCACCGTGGGGTCGTGTGAGACGTCCGGGTTGCTGATAACTCCAACGACGGGGCCGCCCATTGTGCTCAAGCCCACCGGCAAGAACACCTTTGATCCGGCGCCGCTGCCCACTCCGGTAGCCAAACTGATCAATGGTTTAGGGGCCGCCGGGGCCTGTCTTGTCGGTGATTTCACCGGCAACGGGATTGTCGATATCATCGAGCCATTCGAGAAAGGCGGCTTATTCTATCCGGGTAACAAGCCTGGCGGTTTCGGGACGCCAAAAGCGTGCGGTGTCTGTTACGGTGAGGGCGGCGGACGCGCATGCATAGCCGACCTGGATGGCGACGGCTTGCCTGACATTGTGATAGCCGGCGCCGAGGGCCTATTGATTTTTCAAAACAAAGGGCACAGCGAATTCGAGGAAGATCTTCGTTATTGTGGCGAAGTCGCCTACAAAGGCCAGCCCCAGGCCAGATGTTGCGCCGTCGGTGATTTCAATAACGACACCCGGCAGGGGTTGGTAATTGCCTATAGCCAACAGAAACCGCAGGTTTATTTCAGTCGCGGCTTCCGCAGTTTCGGCGAAGCGCCGGAACTGGAATTGACCAAAGAGCCGGCGCAGATTCCCGATGTTGACAAGGGCCAGCAGTTGGTGCTGATGGCCGACCTGGACAACGCCGGGGCGATGGACGTTGTAGTAATAATGAGCAACGGCGACCTGTGGCGCATAAGCAACGGTCTGGCCGGTAACGACGCTAAAAGCGTCAAGGCACGCATCGGGATGCATTCGGGGCTGATGGGTCCGGTCAACGTCTCCTTGTGGCAGGGGAAACGCCGTCTGGGCATGGTTGTGGCCGAGGCCGGGGTGGCGCCGGCGTTTTTTGGCGTCGAGGATGCGCAGAGCCATGCATACACATTGAAGTGGACCGGCGCCGGCGGTAAAGAACTGAGCAAAGACGTCGTTGTCGACAAAGCTGTGGATGTGGTGCTGGATGACGGCAAATAGCCCCAAATGGCGGAGCAACACCAAGGAACTAACTATGCGGTTGCTTCTTCATGAGGAGCGAATCCGGGTTGGCGTGGTCATTTCCGCAGTCTGCTTTGTCGCGGGTCTGGCGTTGGGCGCGGAGCCGCCTGCGGGAGAAAAGGCCGCTGGTACGCTGCTTGTGGACGAATCGGCCTATTGCCGCGCCTATTACCGCCTGGATGTTCAGGAAATCTCTGCCAAAACACTCAAGGCGGAGGGCGAAAAGATACTCGGTCCGGCCTTAATGGGAAAACTTCAGGAAGAAGTGAGCAAACGTCTGGCCGGCAAACACTACGATTGGCAAAAGGAAGATTGGCGCGATCATGTCGAGGTGGAGGCGCAGTACAACAGTTTCGCGAGAAAGAACCGGGTGTTCCTGAGGCTGGGAAGCGTAACGGCAGCCCCGGTTGACGCCTGGCGGATGCCGGAGTTTGACGATTCCACATGGCTGCGCGAGCGGAAACCGGATGGGGTGGGCTCGCCGGCACTGTATACCTGCGGCACGACTGAAAGAAACGGCTGGCTACGGTGCGTCTTCCTGCGTTTCCGTTTCGAGATTCCCGATGCCGCCTCGGCTGGGGTTATGACCTTTGGCGCTGATTACATTGGCGGGATCAGAGCGTTCGTGAATGGCAAAGAATTCGTTCGCGGCCATCTTCCGGACGGCGATCTCAATGCCGATACGATGGCCCAGGATTATCCTCTGGAGGCTTACGTCGCCATGTATCCTGATCTGCCGGACAAGGAGAAGGCCAAATTCAACGGGAAGGAGCCGCCGCCCACGCAGATCATCAGGAGCGCCGACGAGCTTACGGCGGTCGGTTCGCGGCTCTATAAACTTCGCAACCGCACAATCAGCACCATGGTCATTCCCCATGAGTTGCTTCGCAAAGGGACCAATATCCTGGCCATTGAATTGCGCGCTGCTCCGCTGCATCCCTACGTGCTTAAAGAATGGTTTGGATACCGGGGCGATGATCGACAGTGGGAACACGCGCGACTGTCGCGCATGGAATTGCGTTCCACGTCAAAAGAAGTGCCATCATGCGTGGGTCGGCCGCGGGGAGTGCAGATTTGGACCGAGGACATGACCCGCCGTCTGTTCTCGGCCGAGTACCTGGAACGCGGAGCCGTTTCGGGCGTGATCCGGCTTGTCGGAGCGCGCAACGGAACTTATGCAGCGCAGGTGGTGGTTGGAGCCGATAGGGATTTGGCCAGGTTGAAGGTCACCGCCTCCGAACTTAAGAACGCAGGCGGCGGCGTATTACCGGCCGAGTCGATAAGAGTTTTGGGCATGAATCCACAGCCGATGGCCGACATTAGTCTGCTGGGCGAAGGGCGCATCGTCGGGGCCGATAGCCGCGAACTTGGCGGCGGCATCTCCAACTATGGCGACTGGAGTGCGCCCAAGACGCGGGCACTGGTCTGTTTTGCGCCGGAGGCGTTGGAGAATAAAACGGCGGCAGCGGCGGCCCTGGGCAAACTTCAGTACTTTGATTGGATATCTTCCGCCTTACCGGAGCGGATCGGGGCCGATTCATGCCAACCCTACTGGTTATCCGTGAAGATTGGGGCGGATGCTGCGCCGGGAACGTACCGCGGTGTTGTGCGGGTCGAAGGGCCGGATATTCCGGCGGTGACGGCATCTTTGGAGGTGGAGGTAGTGGATTGGAGGCTTGGCGCTCCGCACCATTTTCAGACCATTGTCGCCATCGAACAATCGCCCTACGGCGTCGCCAAACAATACAAGATTCCGCTGTGGTCGGATAAGCACTGGGCGTTGATCGAGGCCAGCCTCCGCCAGCTTGCCCGCGCCGGCAATGGCGTGTGGTTCGTGCCTGTGCTTCTGGACTCGGAATTCGGCAATAAGGATGACTCGATGATCAAATGGATCAGGAAGAGGGACGGTTCCCTGGCGTTTGACTACGCCAATATGGACCGGTATCTGGACCTGATCGTCAAGAACTGCGGCACGCCGCGGGTCATTGGGTTTCCGGTCATGCACGGATACCAAGGCGCCGTGGAGGTCAAAGTCCAGGATGAAACCTCCGGCAGGGAAGAACGCTTGAATCTTGGTCCTAACGCCAGCGGCCGCGAGAAAAACTGGCAGCCTTTCGCCTGCTCACTGTATGCCCACATGGTGGCCAGGGGATTGAATCAGGCGATGTTCTGGGGTTTTGGCTGGGACCAGGACGGCGACGGGAAACTTAAAGACCTCATGCGGCAATTGGTGCCGGAGGTGCTCTGGATGTGTGGCACCCATGACGCCCATATAGCGATTACCGGGGGCTTGCCTGATCCTGATCTGGCGGTGTTCTACAGACAAACCTTCGCCGCCGCAGCCTGGACCGGTCCGAGCACACCGCCTCCCGAGCCGTTCTACAAGGTTGTCGAGAATATTCAGAGCTTCCTGATCGGGGCCGAATCGCAGAAGGGCTGGAAGCCGCGCAGCCAACTCCTGCTCAGCACGCCGCGCGTAGACAGCGGGGCCATTGTCGTCAACGGTACGGCTATGCCGTGGGCATTCCGGATCTTTCCGGAACGGGCGATATTCACGGGGTATCGGGGCACCGGGCGCATGGGCGGCGACTATTGGGCCAGATCTTATTACGACGGGTGCAAGAACGGCGGCGGCGGTCCGGGGTTCTCCATCATGAAGACTCTCTGGCCCGGTCCGGAGGGCGCTGAACCCAGCGCCCGCTTCGAGGCCATGATTGAAGGCCTGGAGGAACTGGAGGCGCGCATATTCGTCGAGCAGGCCCTAGACAGGGGGATTTTGCCGGCGGATATGTCACGGCGGGTTGTCGAGCAAATGGGCCGCCACTACAAGGGCACCTTCGCCGCCGGCCTGGATTGGCAGGATCGTTCGCGGAGGATGTATCAGTTGGCGTCCGAAGTTGCCAAGGCGGTCGGCCTGGATGTGGCCGAAAGCGAGTATTCCATAGCGATCAAGGCGGATGCCCAGGAGTCGATGAAGGTGACGCTGCGCAACTGGACCGACAAGCCACGCCAGTGGAAGGCCGAGGCTTCGGAGAAATGGTTGGTTCCTTCCCGAAGCGATGGGGCGGCGACGGGGATAGATGAACTGGCAATCCAGATACACGGGGAACTGCTGGAGCCGGACCGGCAGACCGGAGGAGTGCTGACCATAACGGATTTGGGCTCGGGGCATGCTTACCCGGTGAAGATTGTCGTCCGCACCGGGAAGGCAGCGGAGGCTCCGGGCAATGTGGTTCTGAACGTGGCTAGCGGAGCAGAGGTTGCTCAGGATGTCCGGTTCGCCAATCTCTCCGGGAAAACGTTGCCATGGCAGGCGGCTAGCTCTCTTCCCTGGCTGCGCGTGGAGCCGGCC
>Ga0316227_1000582_pt1 | contig 50739 bp, 66 predicted proteins | sample TBH18019metaG_FD_206012 | JGI IMG/M metagenome (GOLD analysis project Ga0316227, IMG submission 206012) | Freshwater microbial communities from Trout Bog Lake, Wisconsin, USA - TBH18019 | ecosystem: Environmental > Aquatic > Freshwater > Lake > Hypolimnion/Profundal zone | place: USA: Wisconsin... | reverse complement strand
TGGCCAACGGCAAGTACGTCATGATGACGGGCGACGCCACCAAGGCCAAGCGCCACTGGGGCCGCTTCACCCGGCCCTCCACCCTGAAGCGGCCACCGTCGGCGGCTGTGACCAGCGTATGAAGCTCCCGCTTAACGAATTCAGTGTCACCGTGGACGCCCATCTGCCGGACCACGTAGGCGCGGGCCGGTGGCTCAACGCGCAGTGGGACGCCCGGGGCCGGGAGCTGATCCCGCTGAACGAGAAGATCACGAACCAGAAGTACCTGGAAGCGGCTCATCGGCTGCATCGCGGGCGCAAGGTCAAGCTGGTCTTTCGGATCGACAAGAGCGGCGGCTGGAAACTGGTCAAACGCAAATGCGAGCTTTGCTGATTCAGCTCAAGCAGTTCGTTGGCTGCCTGTACTCGCTGGTCCTGTACGGCGAGGACATGGTGCGGCGGGAACTGCGCCATCGTCGCCGCCGACGCGGCAGGACGTACGGCATTCCCGACGATCCTACCGAGGAGCAGGTCAAGGCCATCCTGATGCAGCTGGAGCCGATGAAAGCGCCGGACTGGGCGCTGGGCTTCGAGGTGATGGTCTTTGCCCTGGCCAACTACAACGACGAGCACGCCCCGCGCCTGCCCCGAGGAAGATCATGGACTGCCCCTTTCTAGTTTGTTCCGGCTATCACGCCACGCCTGCGAACGCCGCCCAGCGCCAGGCGTTCGCGGACCTCTGGTTCCGGAACACGCCCTGGGACTGCCTGATTGTAGACGTCGGCCCGGTGCCCCTGGTCGTGCCGCCCGGGCGTGCCAACGTGCGCGTCATCCGGACCACCAACGCCCTGGGCCACGCCTGGCACGACTTCCGGCGCAAGCCCGACCCGCAGTTTGGCGGCTGGTCCGTGTCCTGGCTGGCGGCTGGCTGGATCGCCTACGGGGAGCGCAAGGACCTGCTGTTCAAGGAGCAGGACTGCCTGACCTTCGGCCCCTGGTACCGGCAGCTGATGGCCGACCGCGAGGAATTCCAGGCCGACGTGTTGTACGGCATGGGCTGCAAGCGCCTCAAGTGCGAGCAGTCGCTCTTCTGGGTGCGCTGGTCCGCCATCCCGCGCTTTCTGTCCGCGTACGGCGGCCTCCCGGAAGGGGACGGCGTACTGTTGCCCGAGGACAAGTTCATCCGGATCACCCAGCTGCCGGACAATCCCTGCCGGGCCTCGTTTTTCAACCTGCCCGGTGGCCGTCAGCGTTCGCTGCCCTATGCGGCCAAGGCGTGGTACGCCCAGCAGTTCACCGAGGAGGAGCTGGCGGCCACCCTGGCGCGCTTTAATGTAGACGCCGATCCCGGCGTGTGACACCTTGCGCCATGCGCGTGCCGGAGCAACCCACCGAGGCCAACGTCAAGGAGCTGCTGTTGCGGCTGCCGGTGGTGATTGAGTACGGCAAGCAGCTGCTGAAGGTGTACCCGGACGACCACGGGTTCACCACGGCCCGCCGGTTCCTACAGCAGCAGAGGCATTTGAAAGCGCGGCTGTCCGTCTGGGAGAACACGCCCGGCGACAAGCCGGACCGGGCGCTCAAGTCGGGCGACGTGATCCGGTCGGGTCGAAGTTATTACATCATGGTTAGAGCATGGTAGTGCCGGAAAATCCAACCGAGGAAAACCTCAGCCTGTTGCTGCGGGAGCTGCGCGTGCCGGTCTACGTGGACGGGGTGCTGACGCTGTTGCCGCCGCACCCAGGTCTGGCGGGCCTGGCGGTGGCCGCCCCCTTGCTGGCGCGCCTGGACGCTGACCAGGTGTTTTACCTGCGACGCTACGAGGAGCTGCGGGGTCCCGTGAACGCAGGCACGGTGCTTCAGGGCGGCGACGTCCTGCTCGCTGTTGACCTGTTGACCGCTGACAGCGAGCAGGACGACGACCGCTACGGGGGCGGCTTTATCTGGGCCTGCTCGCCGTGTCTGCCGGGAGTCACTATATGACAGCCTACGGGATAACCAGCGGTGACAGCTTTATGCCGTTCGCGCCGATAGCGGACGAGCCGGACGAGCCGGAAGTCAAACGCCTGCTGGCGGAGTTGTCGTACTGCCAGCACGGCGCGTGGCTGGACGAGGGCTTCAACGCCACCGGCCCGTTTCTGTTTTACGCAGGCGGTTCGACCTTCACCCAGGTGGTGACCCACAGCGGCCAGGTTCACGTGCGCAGCGCTAAACTGAGCGTGTCCAAGCGGGTGGAGGTTTTGTATACGCACATCGGGCTGGACGAAAGCCTGAATCCGTTCTATCCCAGTCCCGAGCTGGCAAGACTTCAGAGGCAGGTGCGCCAGCAGCTGGAAAAGGTGCATGGGCGGAGCAAGGCGATGGTCAACCGCGACCTGTATAAAATTTATGGATGTCATACCGGACGAATTAACGGACGAGTCGGTTAAAGAGGTGCTGCTGGATTTGCCCCAGCAGCAGTATCTGCATATCAACTACGACGTGTTGCACGGGCGCAAGCACAGTTTGAACTGGTGCCCGGTGGTGCGCGGCACGCTGCGGGGCACCCTGGTCACAGGCCGGTCCGTGCAGCTGTTCGACAACGGCTGGGGCTGCATCCTGCGGCTGGATCGGGGCGTCAAGGTCGGCGAGGTGGACTACCAGCGCGGCCTGATCACGCTCGACAAAAGTCTACAGGCCCGGGGCGGCGTCATGGTCCGCTGGACCTATATCATCGCCGAGGTGCTCAACGCCCACATTCAGGCGCTTCAGGCGTCGTTGCCGCGCATCACGCCCAACATCGTCATCGGGGTGAACAACATGGAGAATGGCGCTGGCTTTGAGTACGACATCACCAGTCTAGGTTACGCCACGGCCTACGATGACTCTGCCAACCCGAACACGTAAAGAGCTGCCCCGCACGGCCACCTACTGGCTGGTCTGCACCCGCTGCGGCCAGCGGCAGTTTGTAGCCAGCGGCTTTATCGGTTCTGCTTACCTGCGGGACGAAGAGCTGCGCCAGCGGATGGCGACGGCGATGAACTGGCAAAATGATCCGGACGTTTGTCCGGGGTGCCAGGGCAGGCCGGTCGTCAGCGAAGCCGAGTTGCGACGTATACTTTATGAAAGAACAGGAAGTGAAAGTGCGGAAGATCGCCGCCCTGGTGGCGGAATGCGGGGACATGCTGGATTTCGTCCGCGTTTTCAGTCTGGCCCACCACGCGTGGCGCGCGAAGGCGCTTGACGGCGAGTTTGCCGAGTTCGGCTGCTACAAGGGCCACACCGCCGCCCTGCTCGCGGAGATTTCCGGGCGCACGGTGCATCTGTACGACTCGTTCCAGGGGCTGCCCGCGCGTCAGCCGGTGGACGGCACCAACGCCTGGTTCGCGGAGGGCAAGCTGGCCGCCAGCATGGCCGAGGTCAGCAACTTCTTCGTGCGCCACCAGCTGCGGATGCCCGAGCTGCACCCGGGCTGGTTTCAGGACCTGACCGCCGAGGACCTGCCGGAGAAGCTGACGTTCGTCCACATTGACGGGGACCTGTACGCGAGCATCCTGAGCGCCTTGCGGGTGGCCTGGCCGAACCTGCTGATTGGCGGCACGCTGATTGTAGACGATTACGGGTGGGACCAGCTGCCCGGCGTCAAGGCGGCCTGTGACGAATTCTTCGCGGGCAAGGGCCAGACCCTGGTCCCGCAGCACCGCGCCAACCAGGTGGTGGTGATCAAAGCTTAAGGCCATGCGCAGCGAAACCGAAATCCAGTCCGAGATCAGGCGCTTGCGCACGCAGCGCCCCCACCTGGCGGACCAGACCACCGAGGACGGCGACCGCCTGGTCGACGCCCTGGAGGCCCAGCTCGACGTGCTGGTTTACGACATCGACGAGGAAACCATCACCGCGAACATGACCGGCGGCGAGGTGGACGACCCGATGCTGGAGCGGAAGTGGTCCGAGTACGCCGGGGACTCGGCCATGGCGGCCCGGCGCTGGCTGGATGGAGCCGATCCGCACTCCCCCTCGTCCGACTGGCAGCGCTGGGTATGAAGCCGATGATCCTCAAAGAGCCTGCGGCGTGCTGTGGCAGTCCGACCGTCCTGTGGGTGCCCGAGCAGCACGTATACGTTTGCCCGTGCGGGCAGCTGAGGGTTAAAATGAACGGCGTGCGCGCCAGCGACCGGAGCGGGTGGGTCCGGAAGTTTTTTATCAAGCGCCGCACTAATTAGACTATGAACGCGTATGTCGTCATTGGATTAGGCTTCGGCAATGAAGGTAAAGGCTCGATTGTGGAAGCCATGGTCCAGCGCCACAAGGCCGGTTTAGTAGTGCGGTTTAACGGAGGACCGCAGGCGTTCAACACGGTTAAGCGACCGGACGGCAAGTCCCACGTCTTTCGCCAGTTCGGCAGCGGCAGCTTCATCCCGGGCACGTACACCCTGGTGTCGGCCTGGGCGCTGGCGAACCTGTCCAAGCTGGACATAGAGGCCAAGGAGCTGGAGCAGCTCGGCGTGCGCGACGCCATCCACAAGATTTATTTCGACGAGCGTGCCGTGGTCATCACCCCCCTTCACCGCGCCGTCAGCTGGCTGCGCGAGACCGCGCGCCGCGACCGGCGCATCGGCACCAGCATGGAAGGCGTGGGCGAGACCATGGCCGACGCCATGGGCCAGCCATCAGCGGCGCTGTACATGGGCGACCTGCGCAACGCCAAGGTCCTGGCCAAGAAGCTGACCGGCATTTACGAACGGATGTGGCGCAAGGCCACCAACCTGGTCGGCCTGCCGGACACGCAGGAGGTGCGGGAGCAGCTGGCGGTGTTTGACCGGAGCCTGGCCGACTGGGCGCTGGACTACCTGAAGTTTTACCAGAAGGTCCACACCCGGGTGCTGGACCCGTACGAAGTCTCCCGTCTGCTGGCCGCCCAGGATAACATCGTGTTCGAGGGCGCGCAGGGCGTGCTGCTGGACGAGCGCTGGGGCTTCCCGCCGCACACGACCTGGAGCACGACCACGGCCCGGAACGCCAGGCTGCTCCTGGAGGAGGCGGAGATCGTGGAGCGCCCGGTGGTGATCGGCGTCACGCGCAGCTACACCACGCGCCACGGCTACGGCCCGCTGCCCACCGAGGACGTCAAGCTCGGCTCCGCCCTGAAGCGCCTGGACTGCCGCAGCCGCCAGGGCCTGGGGCGCTTCCGGTACGGCTGCCTGGACCTGCCGCTGCTCCAGTACGCCCTGAAGGCGGGCGGCGCGGTGGACCTGCTGGCCGTCACCCACATGAACGCGGTGACGGAGGAATGGCCGATGGCGCACGCCTACGACCGGTCGGTGCTGCGGAAGCAGGCCACCCTGGAGGACCAGGAGGTGATGGGCATCGAGCTGACCAAGGCGCAGCCCATCGTCCACCGGTACGCCGCCGAGGACGTTCTGCCCTGCATCAGCGAATTGCTGGAAACACCCGTGGGATTGACTTCCACGGGTCCTTTGTATACGGACAAGGAGTTTCACGGGGCGCTGGCCGCCAAACCGGCCTGACCATGGGCATGGCCTATCCAGAGCGGCTGCCCAAAGCGGAGCCAACCCGGCGGTGCGCGCGACATTCGCTCTGGCGCTGCCGGGTTGGCCCCACCGGTAACAAAGCCTGGACCGTGCTGGTGGACCGGTGCGGCTACTGCGGGCTGCTGCGCCCGGTCAAGCGCCCGCTCTCCTGGGCACAGCGGGACTGGGTCCGCCGGATGAACCGGCACATTGGATTTCCGGCAACTAACAGCGGAAAACTGGCGTAGACGGGTGCGTTTCCTGGTTAATTCCCGTCTACGCCAGGCATCCGACAGAAAGTTCTTGCCTTAGTCATCATTAAAGGTTAACGTGTAGGCACAATGTCTACAGAAATGCCAAAGCCCCCATCCACCAACCTACGCACGGTCCGCCTAAGCCGGGCCATGATCGTTCTGGAAAACGAAATCGAGCGCCTGACCAAGGCGCGCGAGTGCGCCGACGAAGAAGCAGGCAACCTGGCCAAGGAGTGGCGGCGCAATCTGCGCAAGGCGGAGAAGCGGGTGGCGCAGCTGGAGGAGGCCCTGGGCGACGCCATGCGCTCGCTGGAGCTGGGCGACAAAAACGGAGCCATGGGCGCGCTGCGCGCGGCGCAGCTGAAAGATTGAGCTATGCGCGGCAGTATTAAACAAGTCGAGTGGGCCGGAAGAATCCGGGCCGAAACCAGAATGCAGGAATGGCCGGACGAGAACGACCGGGCGCTGTTTGACACCATCGAGGACGCGTCCTGGTGGATCGCCAACCGAGGCCCCAACGGCACCGGCATCCGGAAAAGCTTCAAGCAGCCCGACACCAAGCAGCTAAGTCTGGCGGCGCAGGCCAAGCGGCACGCGCAGGCGCAAGTGCGGCAGCCGGAGATGGCGGCGATCCAGGCCGGGCTGGCCAACCACGCGGCGCTGGCGGAGAACACGCCGGACAGCGACGGTGACTTAGGCGACGGCGGTGTAGATGGCGACAAGGAGGCAGAGGCAACGCTACCGCCGCCGTCGTCTCGCCCGGATGAACCGTCGACCATGCAAACTTTTCGGGAGGCCCGGGAGACCTCGGTCAAGCTGCTGAAGACCATGTCCATGGTTCGCGAATTCGCGGCCAGCGTGTCACGGCACCCGGCCATGGCGGAGCTGGCGATCACGGCGCTGATGGCCCAGCTGTACGCGGGCAAGAACGAGGAGGTCCGGAAGCGGCTGCTGCGGGACGCGGACAAGCTGCGGGCGGACCTGCGAGACAAGCTGATCAAGGACATGGATGTAGACTTTGACGGCATTGACCGCATCCTGCGCACGGGCCGCAACCCCGCTGACACATGAAAGCTAACCGGATGCGGGTGGTGGCGCTGAACTGGGAGGGGGATCACGACGCCCTGGCCGCCGGGTTTCGCGTGACCCTGGAATGCGGCTGCTCCTACTGGAGGCCAACCAACATCCTGGTGGCGCGCGGAACCCGCCGCAGCCTGGAAGCGGACGGCGCGGTCTGCCGGAACGGCTGCACTAAAGTAGACGGAAACGTGGTCCGGAGCGCCCCGCCGGAAATCCGTTCTTAAGGGGCATGATACGCTACGTTATACTTGATGGTGACACCAAACGCTATGTCCTGCACGCCTTCACCTCCAGCCACGCGGTCGTCGAAGACGTCGCCACCGGCAAGGTGAGTCTGGTGGACCCGGGCAGCTTGACCTTCGACCCGCCCACCCAGGTCATGGTTGAACAACAGATGCGCGCCCAGGCGGCCAATCCGCTGGCGCACAACCTGCGCGCCGCGAACTGAGAATTTATGATCGAAATCACACTGACCAAACGCGAACTGAACAACACCGGCCTGTACCTGATGCGCTGGAAGGGCCGCACCGGCCTTGTCCGCATCGTCGGCCAGCCCAAGACCGGCTGGCGCATCCTGGCGACCAAGGACGACAACAAGCACGAGGTCCTGATGAAGGACCTGCCTGCGACGATCCCGCCCGACGCCATGTTCAGCGAGCCGCTGGCGCTGGTGGCTAGTTAGGGGGTATGCCGTCACCAACCATACCGGTGGGCCAGCCCACGCAAGCGATCCTGCTCCAGCTGCCGTCGCTGGAGACGGACACGCTGAACTCGAACGGCGTCGTCTATCCCAGCGACGTCGTCAACGAGGCCCTGGTGGACTACACGCCGCTGCCGCTGTATGGCTCGGCCCTGGACACCTCGCCGGACAACATCGTGGGCCAGGTGCAAAACCCGGTCATCATTGACGGCACGATGGTGGTGGACGTGTTCACCACCAACGGCACGATCATGACCCAGATACTCACCGGCACGCTGGCGGTGCTGCCCAACGGCGTGGGCACGCTGAACGGCACCACGGTGTCGAGCTACGAGCTGCTCAACTTCTACGTCAATCTGATCGCGTAGTGCTGTTCGCCCTTTTCATCGCGTCCTACTCCCCGACGCCCGCCGACCATGGCGTGCGCCGCGAGTGGCTGGTCCGGCTCAACGGCGGCCAGTATGTGCTGGGCCGGGACTTTGAGCGGGCCAAGCGCATGCCGCTGGCGGAGGCGCTGGAAGCGTACCGCACCGTAGACAGTCCAATCCTAAAGCTGGGGCTGGTGCCCCTCGAAGACTAGCATGTTCGCCCTGCTGCTCGGTGCCCACTTGATCGGCGACTTCCTGCTCCAGAACGACTGGATGCAGGCCAAGTCCAAGAGCAGCTGGGTCTGTACGGCCCACGTCGCCAGCTACTCGAATCCGTTCATCGTCCTGCTCTTCCTGGGGCAGCTGGACTGGGTGCCGTTCCTGCTCCTGCTGGCGCAGCACTGGCTCCAGGACCGGTTCGCACTGCATTTGAAGTGGATGGCCTTCTACGGACAGACGCCGCCGGACCGCTGGCCGGTTGGCCCGCTGTGCGTGGACCAGGCGTTCCACATCGGTTTTCTCTGGGCGCTCGCCATCGTGTTCTATAGGGGATGAACGAATTCATCATGGGCTGGTTCAATCACGTCGCCCGCGCCCGCGTGGATTGCAAAGGCAAGGACGTGCTGGAGGTCGGCTCCCTGGACGTAAACGGCAACCTGCGGCAGACCTTCCTGGACGCCGGGGCCAAGAGCTACACCGGTGTAGACATGCGCGCCGGAGCCAATGTGGACCACGTCATGAACGCCCACGCCCTGGGCTTCCCCGACCAGAGCTTCGACATAGTGGTCAGCTCGGAGATGCTGGAGCACGACTCGCATTTCTGGCTGTCCATGCAGGAGATGGGCCGGGTGCTCAAGCCCGGCGGCCACCTGATCCTGACGGCGCGCGGCAACGGCTTTCAAATGCATCTCCACCCCGACGACTATTACCGGTTCATGCCCAGCTCCTTCGGCGTGCTGTTCGCGCTGGCCGGATGCCTGACCACCCTGGTCATGGACGATCCGCACGAGCCGGGGCTGATGGCCTTCGGTCAAAAGTACGCCACCCCATGATCACGGTCCACGCCATGGGCCGACTGGGCAACTGCATGTTCCAGTACGCCTTCAACCGGCTGCTGGCCGGGTACCTGGGCTACCGCATGAAAGTGGCGTCCGTGCCGCTGGCCTTTGATCATCTGCTGCCGGTGTTCCCGAACATCCAGTTTCAGCCGGACGGCATCGTTGTAGACGGTCGCGCGGTGGAGGCCAAGGACGGCCAGGAATTCGTGCTGGGCGAGGCCAGCTACCAGTGGCCGAACATCACCCTGGGTGAGATCGCCGCCGACCTGATGGACAAGCGGGTGTGCTCCATCGGTTACTGGGAGCGCGGCTACTGGTACGCGCCGGAGCGGGAGCGCCTGCGCCACTGGTTTGCCTTCAAGCACCGTCCGCCGGTGAATTGCACCGTGGTCAGCCTGCGGGGCGGCGACGCCCGCCGCCACACCTTGGAGGAGCTGCCCTACTACCGGCGCGCCCTGGAGCAGGTCGGCGGCACGCCGGTCATCGTCACGGATGATCCGGAGTGGGACAAGGTCAAGGAGTTCAAGCTGCCGGTCTTCCACCACGACGTGGCCGACGACTTCGCCTACGTGGCGGCGGCCAGCGAGACGCTAATCATCGGGCGGTCCACCTTCGCCTGGTGGGCGGGATTCCTGGGAAACGCCAAGCGTGTCATCCAGCCGCTGCCTGCGCACAGTTTCCGCAGCCGGGAGCAGTACTGGAATGACTTGAGCCTGCCGCAGTGGGAGCAACAGCCGCTCTAGCGCCAGATCGGGTAGAACCGCTCGTAGCTGTCGGTGCCGTCGGAGGACATGATGTCGAGCCAGATTTCGTTTTTGCCGGGATAATGCTCTTTGCTATAGTCGCTCGACTCGCTCCAGGTGCTCATGTCCACAACGTAGCCCAAGTCCCGCCGCTCCTGGCCAGTGCTTTTTTCCAAGAACGCGTAGGTGTATTCACGCAGCAAGGCTTCGTCCTGCCAATCCAGCACGTGGCCGTCAATCGGTTGCAGCACGCCGGTCATGTACCGGTAGGTTTTGAAACGCTTCAGCTGCTTTCCTGGATTGCGGTTGAAGTAAAGGCTGGAGGCTTTGTAGCCCATGGACCGGAAGAAGGCGCGCCAAGCTTTTGGCGCGATCAGCCGCAGCCTGGTCCAAGGCTTGTCCGCCTGCTCGACGTAACCCATCAAAAAGTTTACGTCATCCGGATCATCGGCTTCGAGCAGATTGTCTACGATGGAGGTGGCGGTGATCATGCTCAATCCTCGTCTCGCGCGGGCACGAGCTTCAAGCCCTCGACCTCGGTGACAGCGGAAAATTCGGGCAGCTTGCTGAAGTCAAAGATGAACCGCTTGACCGTCGTCGGCTCCGGGTAGGCCAGGCGGCAGGCTTTGTCGCCCAGCTCCGTCATCCGCATCAGCGCGTAGCGCAGCGTCTGCACGCTACGTTCCAGCGGTTGACGTTCTGACTGGAACAGGGCCAACGGACCGGTTGAGTTCAGGTGCCAGTACAGCTGGAAGTAGCAAACATCCCGGTCGCTGTCGAAGACGCTAACGTAGCAGGTCAGGTAGCTGTATTGCGCGCCGCTCAAGGTGCGCAGCGGTGGTATCATCTTCCAGCCCATGCCGCCGGTCCAGTAGGCGTTGTTGGTGCGCTGGAACCGGAGGCCGAATTCCGCGCCGACACTCATGAACGTGTGCGGCAGGTCGCGGATGTAGCGCTCTGGACTGATGTCCAGGTCGTCAGCTTCCAGCAGCCGGGTTACGATGTCAGTGGCTTTAGACACGGAATCGCTCCAGGTGAGGGTAACAGGCGGCGTCCAGGTTCAGTTCGCCGCCGCCCAGGGCTTCCGCCGCGCGCCGGGCACGGCTGAATTCATCCGTGAGGACGGCCATGGAAAAGAAATCTTCCACGGTCTGCGCGCCCAGGTCGCCGTTGTGGCTGATCCGGTCGCCAAAGGCAAACATTGCGGGCATGATGGCATAGAGGGCCTGCGCGCACTTGGCGTTAGTGGTGGACGGGAAGTTGAAGACCGCAAAGGTACCATCGAAGTCAAGGTCCCAGATCAGCCTAAAGTAAGCCGGGCGCGGGTACAGGTACACGTAAAGGCACAGGGTGTCGTAGACGGCTGCGTCCTCTTGCAGCGGCTGGTCCAAAGTCCAGATGCGCTTGCCGCGCTGGGTGTTGCGGCGATCTGACATATTGGACATGGGCTGCAAGCCCAGGCCAGAAAACACGGCTTTGGCGTCGAAGGGCTTCAGGTCTTGGACGTAGCGCTCCGGGTCGATGCCCAGATCGTCCTCCTCGGCCTCAATGAGAAACCGGGACTTCATCAGCTGAACATGATGGGCCACGCGCCGCCGATCCGCAGCTGCCGCTGGCGCAGGGCTTCCAGCTCTTCGGCTTCTTCCCGCTCGCGCTCGGCCTTTTCTTTCTGTCTACGCTCAGCGTATTCTTTGAGGTCTTTTTCGTCCAGGTGTCGGTCCATGCCTCTAACTACCGGATTTGTCACCAGACCACGAGCGGGTGGCCGGTCAAGCCCAACAGGAAATTGACGATGCAGAAAAGACCCACCAGGATGAACAGGCCGTCCCAGACGGTGCGCACGATGGCAGGCGCGGCCAGCTTGGCGATGAACCAGATGCCGACCCACCAGATGGCCAGCACGCAAATGCCGACCACCAGGAAATAGAGCAGGCTGTGAATGAGACCGCCGGAATTGCTGACTTCCAGGGCGGCAAATGCAAGTGTCTTCATGGCGCAACGCTAGCACGGTTTAAGCCGATCAGCTATCAGGTATTACCCGTACTCAGAAGTAGGCGTGCGGCCCGCTGCCGCCGGGAATAGGCCGGTTGTGCTTGTTCCACGTGGAAAGTCGCTGGAGGAAGCTGCGCAGGACCATGACCATGGCGCTCTCAGGCAGATCGAAGCTCTCGTAGCGGTCGCGTCCGGGGACGCTACGCTTATCCAAGTGCCAGAGCTTCTCGCGGTCGCGCTCGGGGCCGCTGTACTTCTCCCAGCGCCAGAGCTTCTCGCGGCGGCCCTGGAATTCGCGCTCCGAGTCCATCGGGAAGACCCGGCACACGCCGCCGTTCTGAAGCTGCTTCTCCCAGCACTCCTCGCTGTTGCGGTGGCTGGGGTGGCCGTCAGGCAGGGGCTTGAAGCCATTGCCGCGCAGCAGGCGTTGCAATGGGAAATTGCCGACGTTTACGGCGTCGTCGAATTCCTGGTCGTCAGTCTCCAGGAGCCGGTTTGCGAGCTGGTGGGCACGGTCCATAGCTTATTTACGCTTTTTGCCTAGCAGCAGTACGAAGACGGCCAGGCACAACAGGATAATGACCGGGTCATAGTTCATTTGTGCTCCTTGAAAGCGGCCAGGCCGGTGGTGCTTAAGATTTTGCGGAGCTGCTTCATGCTCTTGATCTCGCCTTCATGGAGCCACGCGCCGTGCGCCTCAAACGAGATCACCCGGCGTTTACCTGCGGTGGGCGCACAACTTTGCGGCGGGGTGATGCACACCTTGTCGTCCAGGTACGCCTTGACCTGCTGCGGTGTCAGCATGACTTTCCAGACTCCGTTGGGGATCAGCTGGGAGATGCCTAGCATGATCCCAGCGTCAGGTAAGAACTGGTGGTAGGTGGACTGCCACTGTGTGCGGTAGTAGGGCGCGCCCTTGAAGCCAAGGGGTTCGACGTGGCGGAGGTATAGTTTCATTTTGGTAGCTTGAATAGGAGAATGTGGCGCGGGTCCATCAGGGCTGGCTCGGAGCGCCAGCCGTCCGTGGCGCTGTTGTAGCCCAGGGTGGCGAGGATGATCCGCATGGTCGCGACCTCGGTGTTGAGCACCACCGCCGCGTCGCCGCTGTTCATGCTGTCGGCCAGCAGTATCAACTGTTGTAGCCGGGTGCTGCCCGACGGACGGGCGGCAGGTGGCGGCAGGCCCGGGATAACCTGATGCAGCGGAGGAAAGTCAGTTTGGTTGTTCATGGTACGTGTAGTTGAGAAGCGAAATAGCGGGCCTGGGCCTGGAACACCTCGTCGAGGTGCTTCTCCCGGGCGGCGCGGTCGACCATGGCGGGCAGCTTGCCCAGGCCGAAGTCGGACTCGACCATGGCGCGGGGCACGGTCTTCACATTGCGGATCAGGCGCAGGTTGATGCGCGGGTGGGAGCAGATGATGGCCAGCTGCTCGAACAGGTTGCCCTGGCAGCCCATCTCTGGGCCGTACAGCAGTTCCAAGGTACTGGCCTTTTTGTCGAGGCGGTAGATGGACCGGTTGGAGGGCACGCCCCAGATGGCCCGGTCGTTCAGCCTTTGAAACTGGGCGACCGTCCAGTCGATGTCGGAGGGACGCGGCACGTACTTCATGCAGACAGTGTAGACAGAAATACGGCCCAGTCAACATTATATTTTACTGATCAGGTGGCCGCAGGTTTTGCAGCGTCTCGTGGTACCAGGCGTCGGCGGAGCGGCAGGTATTCACGATCAAATCGCCCAGCTCGTCCGGGTCAAACTTCGGGTTGGCGACCAGCTGCGTCAACTGCCGGTCCATGGCCTTCAGTACCGTGGCCGCGTGATGGGCGTCTTTGACATGGAAAAACGCGTCGTCGCCCATGCTGACCCGGAAGCCTTCCCAGTTATTGTGGATGAAAAACTGTACGCCGATGACACCCTGGCAGAGGCGCAAGGCGACGGCGACGTTAGTGACGTAGACTTTCTGGTAGCACTCGTGCATGCTCTTGGAGTCGTTCCACAGCACCATGTATTCCGTTTTGCCGATTGGCCAGTAGTTCAGGTCCTTGAGCAGGCGCACCAGGTCGGGCGAGGTCAGGTAGTGACCGACCGCGCGGGGCATGTCCAGCTCCGTGTCTGATTCCTCGGATTCGTTGCGTAGCCTAAGTCTTTGTGCGGTGTTAGCCGCCAGGCTGCTCTGGCGCAGGTTGCGCAGTTCCGTGGCCAGGTCATTGGCCCGGAGTGCTACGGTGCTGGTGCTGTATTTGCCGCTGGTCCACTCCGGCAGGTGCTGGTTGAGCCGGGCGAGGAACACGTTGATCAAGGAGCCGTGGATCAGCGGTCGCCAGTTCATGTATTGCATCGGGCTTTGCAGGTCTGACCGGTAGCCTGCGACAAACGAAAAATCGGGGCTGGTCTCGTCTGAGCGCATCAGGCGAATGATAAAGCGAACGAGGGACGTTTTAAGTTGGATGTCCTTGTAGAACGAATGGCTAGCATCTTCAGCGAAGGGAGTGAATCCGTTGCTGATCAGCACATCGTGGCTGGTGGAGCGCAGCAGCGCCTCGGGATTATCCAGCTCCTCGTCCGACTCCTTGATCTTCAAGCCCGACACGTAGTGGCGGTCCAGCTCCGCCCGGTTGTGGCTGTACGCGCGCCAGTCCGCCAGGGACTGGTCTGAAAAGTAGTGCGCCGGTACGCCCAGCTTGACGCCGCAGAATGCGCTCGCGCCGTTGCCGCCGCCGTAGACTTGAAGCTTGTAGCCGGTGATGCCGTATTTCTGCGTGTATTCCGTTACCAGCTTGCGCGTGCCCAGCTGGCTGATGGGCTGGTCGTCCAGGTCGTAGGCCCAGTAGGTGTAGCCGAACAGGATCACCCAGCGGCCCCAGACGTTGACCTGCGGCAGGTTCAGCCCGAAGTTGGTGGCGTCTTTGGCGAAGGTGCCCAGGTCCAGCGCTTCGTGCGCCGGGCCGCCGTGCTCCAGGCCGGTGATGTCAGCCAGGTACCGGCCAACGTCTACATTGTCTGGATCGGCGCTCTCACCCAGCAGCTCCTCACCGTCTTCGAGCAGTCTTTTGACGTCGCCCAGGTCGAAAATTTCCAAGTCGACCTCAATCATCTGGCCGTACTCACTGGTGCCTTCGTACAGCTTTTGCGTGCTGCCGGAGCCGAGGAAGGAATCCCAGGTGCCGCTGCTGGTACTGATAGGTTCCTCGTGTAGCAGGTACTGGCGGACCAGGTACACGCCGCGCAGGTCGGCTTCTTCCTGGTTTTTGGCGAACCAGCAGCTGATGACCAGCTCGTTGAAGGTGTCGTGGCCGCAGTCGCTGCAATTCAGGCCGTTCTGCCGCAAAGCGGACATGGCGTTGTTTTCCAGGCGGTGCATGTCCTCACCCAGCTTGACCCAAATCTCCGGTGTCAGCTTCGTACCCGCTTCGTCGGCGTTGAGCTGGATCATGTCTTCGCCGCTGAGCTTGACAGCGGCTCCGAAATTGCAGCGGGCCAGTTTTTGCAGCAGTAGAAAGCGTTTGCGCGCCATGGCCTCGTCGCCCGCCTGATTGATGTAGTGGAACGGGTCGACCTCGTCAGGATCGGCCTCCTGAAGCGGCAGGTCGAGCAACTTGGCGGCGTAGGCGATGGCAGCGGCGTTCACAGGTTGGTCGGCTCCCAGAGCAGGCGGTTGCCGTAGATTCTTTTGATTTCAGCCGCGTCGTGCGGGGAGTTCAGATCGAACACGACTTGGGTGGTATAGCTTTCCACGCAGCTGAGCCATGGGTCAATCAGGTAACGGTCGTCTACAATTACAAAGTCGGTGCCGTCGTACTCGGCGGAAATAACGCCCAGTGGATTGCTGTCGGAGCTGTAGCCCCAGACCCTGGCCCGGTCCCGGCCAATGAGGTCAGCGATGGCCACGGCGTAGCCGGTGCTGGTGACGCCGGACAGGCCGCTGCCGACGAATTCTGAGCCGCCACTGCGGCGTCCGTGTACATCGTCTTCGTCGTCCAAGGCGCTGCCATCGTCGTCATCCGGCGGGTCCGCGATCATGCGGTCCCAGGGCAGGCTGTCAACCCAGCGTTCCAGTTCTTGCTGGCTGACGCCGGGTGGCGGCGGCTGGACCGGCTTGAACATCTGGTCAATCAGCTCGTCCGGACTCAGTTCCGGCCCGGCATCTGGTTCGTCGTTGCCATGTTCCAGCATGATGTCTACAATACTAACAGCGTTCACGCCTTAAATACAATGGAAGAAATCATCACAACGCGCGAGGTTTTGCGGTTTTTTGCGCCAGGTTACCGGCGCAAAAGAATGTTGACCCGCTGGAACTTCATCTACGACTCCTACCATTCCGGGCAGTCGGTCGAGGCTATCGCCGAGCACTGCGGCCTGCACAAGACCACTATCGTCCAGCTGTTGAAGCGGGCGGCCCAAGAGCGGATCAAGAGCGGCCAGCTCGTCTGGCCGCTGGCTCCAGATGGCCGCCGTATCTGCGACATTGACAGTCCCATGCCCCGGGATGGCCGCCCCTGGGAGTATGAGCACCGGCGAGCGTATCACCTCAAAAACGTCAACAGCACCGAACGGAAGGACGTTGGGTACTGTCCCGTCTGCCGCAAGGGCGGCTGCATTTTCGGCGGCAAAACGCTGATGGAGGTTTTCAGTTCTTCACAGGCATGAGCAAATTCAGCCGATTCTTCGGGACCTCCGCCATCAAAGCCGGTACGCCCAGACCCTCTCTGCCGCCGGTGGGCCGCCCCGCAGTACCCACGCGTCGTCCGCAGCCTGAACCAGCGACTCTGGAGGCCCGGAAGCCGCTCATGATCGAGCCGCGAAACTTGGCGGCTGACGCAGGCGTCAAGGAATTCAAGCCGTCGGAGATGCGTCTGCTGGTCCAGCAGGCGCTCAACGATCTGGGCCAGCACCCGCACCCCGAGGAAGTGGCAGGCTACCTGCAAGCGGCGGCCATGCTGCGCGTGGCCAGTGAGCTGGCCGAGCTGCGCAAGTTGCTGGAGTCTGGCGCGGCAGGCGTCACCGTAGGAATTGAAAATGGAAAGTCCCAGCCAGGCTGAGTACGACGCGGGCAAGCAGCTCCTGGACACGTTCCCGTTCGTCTGGGGCGTGTACGACGGCCAGGGCGAAGCCTGGGTGGGCAACAGCAGTGGGCCGTTGGTGTACCGGGAGGAGATTCTGGCCAAGGCGGCGGCCACGATCATCACGGAGTGCATGGTCACGACGGGAGGTCGGTTCCGGGCCAAGCTCTTCACTGACGAGCCGCTGCGGCTGAAAGATGAAGTGGAGTACCGTATTTCCATCGAAGAAGCCATGCAGCGGATCGAAGGCCGGTGCCCGTCGCCGCCGGTAGTTACACCAAATGGTGACCGAACCGAACGCGGCTGACGACCTGTCCCTCCAGAGCATGGAGCGGATGGTGGCCGACGTTCCACCCACCTGGGAAGCTGTGCTCAAAAGCCTGGGCTACGCTAAAATCAAGGATGGCCGGGACTACGAAAAGCACTGCACTGCCACTAGGTTTATTCGAGCTTATCCGGGCAACTCCAAGGACGTCATTTTGATGATCTACATGTCCAATAATCCGGTCACCTATTTTCGGGTGCCACGGCCCAGCTCGAAGTTCGAGGCGTTCGTGCGCATCCTTGAGGAAGAGCTGTCGAAGCCTCTGGGTCTGGACGGCAAAGACGACATTTACGTCCGGGTGTGCCACCGGATTCCGAAGGTAGACTTGGACGACGATCCGGTAGACGAATCCATGGACCCTGACGACCTGTCCCCGGAAAGCATGGAGCAGATGGTCACTGACGTTCCCGCCTGGTACCAGCCGCTGGTGGACCGTGGTTTCAGCGTGCGGATGCGCGACGGCTACAAGCCGGAACTGCACCGAGACTACGGCCTATTTTCAGTGGACATACGAAATTTAAGAAGTACTAATTATGAGGTACGGGCGTACCACGAGTACGAGTTAACTGCGGATATGTGGTGTACGCAGGATCAAGTCGTGCATCTGGTAAATTTGATCGAGCGGGAACTGAACCGTCCGGTGGGCACCGACAGTATAATCCATCGCTTGCGCGCGCTACACCACGACTGGACCAGAGGCGACCTGGCCGCGATTAACGACCGGGTACAAGGCCAGGAGGACGACTTGCGGGAGGCCGTTCCCTACCGTGACCCAAATAAGCCTCTGTTGCCACTCAAAGCTGGTGTAGGCGTACGGCACAGGCTGGCGGTCAGCGACAATCCGGACGAGGAGCATGTCAAGGCCCTGGCCAACGGTGGCTGGATCAAGCCCCAGCCGTTACCCAAGGGCGCGCAGGTGAAAGTGAGGGATGAGCGCTCGCGGTATTTCGGCGAAGTGGGCACTGTCGAAAGCTCTAGGTTCGATTCGGCCTGGGTCAAGTTCGACGATGAGTCGATCCGTTTTCCGCTGGAGCACCTGGAGCTGGTGCAATATCGCCAGGAGTCCAAGCTGATTCTCGTAGACGCTTTGCCGTCGGAGGTTAGAGTGCGGCTGGCTCAGTTGGAAGAAGCGGCCAATCCTGACGATTTTGATCTGATGGGCTATGCCCACGACACCGTGGACCCGGATAAGGCGCTTGGTGAGTTGGGATTGCGGCGGACGATACCAGTCAGCGCTGGCGGCTCTAGCATGATTCAAGCGGGCTGGGAGTTGCGCACGCCTAAAGCCATGTTTTACGTCTACAGTCTAACCGACAGAGCGCCTTACGTCTGCCAGATGTTCTTTCCTACGGAAAGGGGAAACGGCGGGAAGTACTGGTGCCTGTCGCCCCAGCACGTGCGGGATGCGGAAAGCGTTCAAGAGGCGGTCAAGATCATCAGGCAGTGGCAGCAGGACGTGGCCAGTGGATTGGTGATCGAATCTCAAGCTGACCTGGACGATCCCGAGGCGATCCTGCGCGGACATAAGCGCCAGCTGTCGCACGTGCTCTACTCCGACGGCGGTGAAGGCCGTCGGGTGTACATGGTGACCGCGTCGAGCGTGGACAAGGCGGTTGAGGTAGCGCGGAACCTGGAGCTGTTCAATGACGCCAAACACGTCTGGATTGAGCAGTACGAGCAGTTCCCGCATAAGCAGGGCGAGTGGCCGGAAATCAAGCCTACCGGCCTGGTCTGGGACTTGACGCCGGACTACAAGCCGTGGGCGCGGGTCCAGGAAGCGGTGGACGTGGACGATCCCGAATCGTTCCTGCGCTCTTACGTGAGGACCTGGTACGTGTTGCGCGCGATGCCAAAGCGTAGCAAGCGTTTCGGTGATGCCGTCTATTATTCTACGTCTTTTACCTTGGAAGAGGCCACGGCTTATGCGCGCAAGCGGCACTTGATGGCACCGGAAATGGGTTTACGTGCCTGGATCAGCGAGTATGCGGAGCCAGAGCATGCGCCTGGCGTGTTCGTAGACACAGAGGCAACAGGCCGTAGATGGGACATCATGCCGGACTATACGTTGGTGGCGCGGGTGTCTAAAATTGCGGAAAGTGAAGAGCCGACCGCGTCCGAAATCACCGCTGCCGCTGAAAAGGCGGAGCCGCCCAAGTCGCCCGAGCACGCGGAGGCGGGCAACTACCCGAAAGGCCATCTGCACCTGTACGGCCTGGACATCACCATTGAAAACGCCAGGGGCCAGGAGCGCTCCGGCGTCGACAAGGGCGGCAAGAAGTGGAGCGTAGAAATGCCCGCCCACTACGGGTACATCAAGGGCACCACCGGCAAGGACGGAGATCATGTAGACGTCTACATCGGCGAGGACCCGGCCTCGGACAAAGTCTGGGTCGTGGATCAGCTGGACGCGGAGAGCGGCAAGTTCGACGAGCATAAGTGCCTGCTGGCGTTTCCGTCCAAGGCCAAGGCCGAGGAGACCTACCTGGCCGGGTTTTCGGACGGCAAGGGCAAGGAGCGCCTGGGCGGGATGACCGAGATGACCGTGGCGGAGTTCAAGGAGTGGGCGCACTCAGAGGAAACTGACGAGCCGCTGGCCGAATCCGACGATCTCGACGATCTCCGGCGCTACACCCAGGCGGCGGACCAGCCTTGGGCCTGGCGCAAGGACCCGGCAGACTTCAAGTACGAGATCACGTTCAACGGCAAGCCGGTGGACTGGATGGGCAACGAGCAGTCGGCGGAGTTCATGGCGGGCGCGCTCAACGAGCTGTGGAATACGGACAAGTCCTGGACGGTTAACAGCTGGGAGACGCCCAGCAACTGGTACTGGCGGGTGAAGTGGGGTCGGAAACCGGAGCGCACCAGTCCGCACTATTGGCCTTCACGCCGACGCCGTCGGAACGAGTCCTCAGACCCGGACGACTTCGACATGGACGCGTACGCCAAGGAAGCGTACAACCCGGATTACATGCTACGGAGCCTGGGCTTTCATCCGGGCCGCCCGGGCGCGTGGGACATCGCCATCGTCGGCAAAAACAACACCGACATCCTGATGGTGGTGGAGCCGCAGAAAAACTACCGGTCAGGCAACATCTACTGGAACATCGAAGTCTACCTGGGCGTGCCTGGGTCGAACACCATGGAAGTGCGGGCGCAGTACAGCGGCAAGGAAGCGACCATGGAGCAGATACGGGTCTACCTGGCGAAAATCATCAAGCGCTTTTACGCGGTGGACATCAGCGACGACTCGGTGCATGTGCTAGCGGAAAGCGCCGAGGAGGCGGACCGGAATTTCTGGTGCTTTGAGGCGGACGACGAGCCGGACGTCAGCCGGTACATGGACGCCGTTTACGACGTAGACGAGGTGTTCCGGCAGCACGGGTATACCCGGCGGATGCGCGGGGAGGACGACAAAGCGCTCATTAAGCACTTCCAGCTGCCGCAGTCGATTTATCTCCGGTCCGACAACTTGAAGCGCGAGATCAAGCGGGTCTACGTGCGCGATGATAGCGGCGACACGCTCGTGATCGGCGCAGTGATTGAGCCGCTGGCGGGCGTGGCCAACGCGCGCCCGATGTACTGCTCGGCGTGTGGGATTTTTCTGAATCCAGCCAAGCTGAACAACATTGACTACAACCTGGCGGTGTCGGTTCGTCGCGCGCTAGTGCGCATCGACGCAGCCATGCGCCGGATTCCCAACTTCAACAGCAAGCGGAATCTGGACAAATGGCTGGCGGACATGGCCAAACAGGTGGAGGCGGATGTCGAGCGCATGGGCGCTAATGCGGTGGAGGAGAGCGCCGCCAAGGCGGTGGTGGCGTCCAAACTCTGGGAGACGGACGACGAGTTCGACCTGAGCAGCTACGTCAACACCACTTTCGACATCGAGGCGGAGCTGCGGCAGCATGGCTTCGTCCATGGACCCCGGAGTTCGCGTAACAACGTCCTGTGCGAGATGTACAAGTCGTACCCGATGCCCCAGACGTATACGGTCGGTCAGGCCAGCTACGACCAGATGGACGTGGGTTTGATTTTCGATCCCAAGTCGGCCCGGGACTGGAGTAATAGTTTCGTGGAGGTTTATTTCAGCAACCGGGAGCACCCGGAAGTCCGGTTCAAAGTCGGGAACGCCACGCTGCTGCCGATTTTGACCGGCCAAAACGAGTACGGTGAGCACATCGTGGACCCAAACATGGCCATCCGCCGGTTCCTGGGCAAGCTGTCGACCTTCGTCAGCTCGATCAACTGGCCCAAGGCCCCGCAGGCGGTGCGCGCGGCGGCGGAAGTTCAGCAGGCGCTGTACGCGGTGGAGCACGAGCACGTGGACGAGTCCGAGGACCTGGATGATCCCGAGGCGACGCTCAGTCGCTACAGCACGCCGGAGGTGATTTTGCAGCGCCTGGGCTATGTGCCGTACGAGCAGGCGGACAATGATTTGCCGGATAATCCATACCTGCGGTTCGTGAAAACCATCGAGCTAAACCCGCCCGTGAAGACCATCACCCGGCTGGTGCTCCCCCGGGCGACCATCCACGTCAGTTACAAGCAGAACGACCCAGGTCATCCTGATCCCTGGCGTTGTGTGATTGTGGTGCGGGCGCAGTTCAGTGACAACCAGGGCCGCATCCGCCTGTTCAGCGCCGGGGCGGGCTTTCAGAATACCATCGCCATGACGGAAGCCATCCAAAACGCGACGGCGGCCATCGAGAAATTGCTGAATGTACCAGGTGGCGGTTCAGACGAGTTGTACGACATGCAGGAGCGATTCCGGAAGGCGGAATACGGCATCTTAAGGCCGCCGCGCCGGATCGAATCACAGGAGGACCCAGAGGCGTGGCTGAAGCAGAACCTGCCTGATCTGAAAACCGGGCTGCCGGTGGACGTTGATCCGAAGTACTACACCCGTATCGAAGTACACGGCTGTAAACAGGTTGGTGACGACGTGGAAGTGGACGACCTGGACTCGCAGTTTTTCAGTGTGTACCTGCGCCAGCGCCTGGGCAACGAGGCGGAGCACATCAAGGACTTCACCACAAAAGAAGCGGCACTGGAATACGCCCACCGGCTGGAGCAGGATTACAAGCTGCCGCTGAGCATCCCGCCGGTGTGGACCCGCTACGAGTCGGAGGAGCCGCCCCTGGACCCAGAGGCGTGGCTGAAGCAGCAGCTGCCGAGCATGCAGCCGGGGCTGCCGAAGCACATTGATCCGAAGAACGTGGATGCCATTGAAATTCACGGTCTCAACGCGGAAGGCGATGACGTTTGGCAGGACGACGAAGACCCGCTAGCTTTCGGAGTCTATCTGCACTTGATCAATCCTGGCGGCATTGACGACACAGGCAAAGATTACGACACGCTGGCCGAAGCGGTTGCTTACGCTGAACACCTGCACCGGGCCTATGGCTGGCCGGTGTACAACTACTGCGCGGAGTAATTAAGGCATGAGCAGAGCGTGTGAGCTGGTACAACGGGTGTTGGAAGCAGATAATCTGGACGTCAATCCGGAGGACTATCTGAGCCGCACGCTGCCCCAGCTCAGCCAACAGAATTACGCCCTGAAAAGCCCCGTCGCCCCGGCGGCGGAGGGCACTTCGCCCCTGCGGGTGGTCCTACACCACTCCCTGTCCAGCGGTCCGCGCGGCACCCCGCGCGAGGAGTGGGTGACCCACGTGGAAAACATGGAAATGGGCGGTTACAACTGGGGCCACTATTTCCGGGACTACGCCGAGGCCGTGGCCGACTACAAGAAACGCTGCGAAAAGTACGGCGTCGACTGGAACCAGTCGGAGACGTTCGTGGACGAGTAAATAATAGTGTTGACTGAACCCGATAATTGTATACATTGACCCGTATGAATGCGCGAGAAGTAGTCAACGATCTGCTGGAGACCGACGAACAACGCCAGCTCGGTGAGTTTTTAGGAGTGCTGTCGCCGTTTGCCCAGAAGGCCATCATGGCGGGAATGAATTCCGCAGCGGGCAGCAGCGCTCTGGCCCGGCACTTTAAGTCGATCCTGTTTCCCTTCAAGCGCAAGCTGGACCACCTGGGCATGGACTGCGACTTCTTCGCCTATCTGCTGGTGGCCCTGCGCAACCGGCTGATTCCCGCCCTGGGCAGCGACGAGTTTGGTCAGGCGCTGGCCAGTCAGATGGCGCGCTTCACGGCCCACATTCAGCCGCTGGAGGTCGAGCGTCCGATCTCGGCTACTGACATTTTTGGTCCGTATTCGCAGAACTAGCCTCCCAGGTGATGTTCGGCTCCGAATTGTCCGCCCGGGGGTTAAAGGTGGGAATGTTTACGGTGATCCAGATGTGCCACTCCTTGCGGTAGTCCTTCCCGTTGGGGCCTAAAACCCAGGATTTCAAATTATCGACGGGAAACAGCCGCTCGCCCACCACCTGGCGCACGTTGTCGCAAAGCCTGCGCTGAAAATCCGGGTGGTTTTCGTCGCCATCAGGCGGAAAGTAGGTCGTGACGGAAATGACGGCAACTCGGTGGCTGGCGTTGCCGAACGGGACGTGGTAGAACGTGCCGTAGGGGTCGAAGTCGCGCAGCCACCCGGCCAGCGCCTGCTCCCAGTTGTGGAACTTCACGAACTTACTGACGTTTTTCTCCGGGTCGTCCATGTCCGACTCCAGGCTTTCCGCGAAATTGCCGCCGCCGCCGCGCGGGGCCGTGTCGAACTTCATGGTCACGTTGCTGCGGAGCCGACCGTGGAATTCAATGCCGGGCATCAGGTACAGGCCGCTGCCCCCGGCCCATTGGATCAGCCAGTTGTAGACGAGGTTCTTGAACCGCTGGCCGCCGCCGTCGTACTTCAGGTCGTTGGGCAGCGGCATGGCCGTGTCCCGGCGGCAGGTGACGATCCAGGTGGTCTGATTCTTGAAAATTGGTACGCTGGCCTCGCGCCGGTGGACGCCGACATAGCTGTAGAATTTCCGCAGGCCCGCCAGCAATGGGGCTTCGCCGGGGTGGGTGGTCTTGGCGTAGTTCTCCAGGTCGAAGTCGTCCGGGTTGGCCGACTCGGGCAGCCCAGCGTGCGCCCGGGCGCGCTTGACCATGAAGTGAAAAGCCTCTGTGAAGGTCCGTAAGCAAGCCCGGTCTTCATCACGCCAGCCTGCGCAGGCGAACCAGTGGATGTCTTTCCAGACAGGGACCGCTTCGGGCGGCATGTCGTCCATCGGATCGTAGGTGATCGTGCCGATATACGTTGATTTTGTCTGGCCACCGATGTCGTGGTACACGTACCAAGTTCCAACCATCTCGCCTTTTTCCACGCGGTAGCCGGGCACGTCGGACGTGTACAGTTGGCCGAGGTAATGGCTCACGTCAATGTCGTCCGGGTCAGCCGATTCCTGCACCGGCCACCAGGGGATCAGTTTGAAGCGCCGAAGTTCGCCCAGGCCCTGGCTGTCAGCGAATTTTACGAAAGCTTTGTTCGTTTCCTCGCGCGTGGGATAGCTCAAGGCCAGCTCACGGCGCGGCGTCCAGCCGTAGGTTCCGCTGGGACTGCGAAACCAGTACACCGTCCCAAACTGAGATCGGGGATCAAAATAGGAAACTGCCCACGCGTCGCCCAGCCGGTTAAGGTAACGCTGCGGCTCGACGTTGTCGTCAGCTTCCAGCAGGTGTTGGCTTAGGGCGATGCAATTCACTCGTAGTAGTTACGCTATGAAGTTAAGCGCGAACCAGATAGTAAACAAGCTTTTGGAGTACGGCATGAACCCCGACGTGCCGCCTGCTGGCGGCGCTGACGACCCGTGGCGTCAATCGACCGGCCCGCTCCCGATGCCTGAAAAACCCGATTTCTCCGGTATGCGTCCAGGGGCTGCTGCCATGCTCGGTGCCGACGTGCTGGACCCGGAAGACCTGATGGACGAGCCGCTGCCGCCCCAGGGCAAGCCCGGTGGCAAGCCGCCGCAGGGTGGGCCGCCGCGTCCGCCCGGGATGTCTGGCCCGAAACTGCCGGGCCAAGGCTCGCCCGCCCACCCGCGCTTTGCCTGGCGTCCGCCGCCCCCGCCCACTCCATGAAGTGTTAGGCCGTTTGCGCTTTGAAGTTTGTTCGAGCAAACGGTCCAAAGTGAAGGATAGCGGCACTATCGTAGGCTCTTGCTGCCTCTTCTTGCGAGGTAAAGCGGCCTAAATTGACGTGTTTATTGTCGTATCCGATGTGCGCTTGCCACCGGCCATCCCTCTTGCACCAGGATACTCCTTTGTAGATGCTGGTGCAGCCTTTCTGCTTGCGTCTGTTTTGTACGTTTTGCTGGTCTGTTGCTGGTCTGAGGTTGTAGCGCTGGTTGTTCAACCCGTCACCGTCTTTGTGATCAACGCGTGGAATACCAACTACAGCCGCAATTTCTCGGTGCATCCAGACGGCGCGTCGTGGTGGGTCAGTCCGTGATGTCCGACGCACCGCGTACCAGATATTTTTGGTTTTTCCTGGCCACTTTGAAGCTGTCCATTTCCACTGATTTAACCAGGCATAGTCGCAATCGTCTACGCAGGCTATTTTGCCTTGGGTTAAGCTGATGGTTTTCACCCTAAAAAGAACAGGCTTGTATCTAGTTCATGGATTCAGCTGAATTGGTTGATTCTCTTTTGGAGACGGATTCTCCGTATACAAAAAAGGAATTTAGCTTAGAATATCGGCCCTACAAGCGTGGGGACGACTGGTTCTGGTTTTGGGTTTTGAGTGGAAATAAGAAAGATAAAGCGGTCGCCCACGGCGAGGCCGACAGCCGCGCCGCCGCCTCCGTGGCCGCCCGGCTCAAGGCCCGCGAGCTGAAGGGCGTGATCACCAAGGTCAACGTCCAGGAAAGCCGACCGGCAGCCCGTGCCACCGGTCGGCGCGGGGCTTAGGCCGTAACCGGCGTTGCCGCTGCGGCAGCCGCCTTGGCCGCCAGGTACTGTTCCTGGCACTGAATCTTCGACTGCTTGCGGATTTCCATCTGTTCCCGGGCTTTCACCCGGTAGTATTGCCGCGCGCCCAGCTGCTTTTCCTTGCGGCATTCGCGGATGGTCTGACTGAGGTTGGCGTAGCTTAAGCGCCACCTGGCGCGCCACGCCAGGTAAGTTTCACGGTCGGTAAACGGAAGGTTCATAGTAATTGTAGACGTTTAATGTATTGCGGTAGTTGATCTGCGGTACAAGGGCCGAATCCCAACGATGTCAGGGTCGGCTTGCCATTGAAGAACGGCAGGTGGCCAGAATCAATCATCTTGAAACTGGGGATGCCTGCGCCTTGGAGTTCCAGCTCGGCCCGGAGCAGCTGCTGCTCGGTGGCCTGGAGAGTCACCTTGGTGCCGGGCGAATCAGCCAGGTACGCAGCGGTGGCGTGGGGAGCTTGCTTGGATGCCTCGATGAACGCCCCAAGGTAGGCGTGACCGGCCTGGCTACAGAGCTTGCCGGGGGACATGCCAGCGTCATTGCGGACGACGGCATAAAGGCGAAGCACCGGAGGTGTTTCGCGTGGGACCTATGTTGGTGACATAACGAGAGCACTATAGGCGAGAGGGCGAAAGCTGTCAACATGAATTTACATTAGCAGCCTGCGCGGGACCTGGACCACGATCCGATAGTTGGTCGGCCCCGGCTCCTTGGGCGTGATGTCCATCTGGGCCGGGAGCAACCCGTGGCTGGACAAGATGCCGACGATTTTCTTCTGCGCTTTCTTGTACGTGGTCTGTTCGTCTACAACCGTGAACTGAATGATCGCGCCGGAGGGCCGTGGAAAGGCCGAGCCGTAGTGGTCGTGCAGATCGAGGATCAGGTCCGTCAGGGATTCGGCCACGGGCTTGATCTCCGGTGACGCCACCGTCCGGTGGCCATGGCGGCGCGGGGTCTGGTACACGGAACCCTGCTGGAATTGTTCCGGGGTGATCGCGCCCACCTGCCGGTCGAGCTGCTTGAATGGTGGCAGTTTCGGTCTGGGCGGGAGCGGCTTACGGTTCCGGCCATTGAACATGTGAACGGCGCGCGTGTGCGCGTGGCCGGTGGCGAACTCTTCAGGGGTGGCGGTGTAGACTTTCATTTTCGGTTGGCTATGTACAGGGCGTAGGCGGCTTGCTCGGGAGTGGGGTACGGATCAGACAGCTTGGGCGTGATTTGGCGGCGGTTACGCCTGCCGTACGTTTGGGTGATGGCTTTGCCGTTTAAGATGGCGCACCAGGTGCCGTCGTCGTTCCGCTGGAGGTAGCCCTCGAAAGTGCGGGTGGCCTGCGGTTCCCAGGCCGGATCGTCCTGGTTGTAATCTTCCGGCTCTACCTTGTCGTTGGAGTAGGCCAGCCAGCCGTGATCGTACGGCTCAGCGCCGTAAACGCCTTTTTCGCCGCTCCTGTGAATAAGGAACGTGACGCCCAGGTCCTTGTTCACGAAGTTTTTGACGTACGATTCTGGATCAATGTCGTCAGTCGCTTCGATGAGCAAGTCCGGCTTCGGCACCCAGCGGAAGGTGGCCTCGTACATGTCCTCGGGCAGGCCACGGCGCAGCAGGTGCGCCCGGTGCTCGTTCACCCAGGGGGCGCAGATGACGACCTCGTTGCGGTCAAGGCGGGGCTTAATCTCAGTTTCCCACCAGTTGAGCGCGTCTGCCGACCGGAGCAGGGCTTCGGTGACGGCGGTCAGCTTCTTGTGCTGGTGCGCCTCGGACATGTAGGATTCTGAAATCAGCGACAACTTGGACGGCACGAGCGTGGCGGCACCGCCCTGAGCGCTGATGCTTGCCTGCAAGGCTTTCGCGCAGCGGAGGGCGTCTTTACCCTCAACGGCGATCAGAATGCCTGCCGGGCCTTTAAGCGCCAGCGGTACGCACAGGGTCTGCACCGGGAAGCGACTGGCCTCTACGGCCTCCCGGACTATGGCGTCTGGGTCGTGGACGCGCTTGGCGGCCTGGCGCACGGCGTTCTGATCGTTAGCGCCCAGCTTGGACAGCTCCTTGATGGACCGCCACTTCACCTTTTTGGCGTCGCTGCCTGCTTCAGCCTCGGTATCAGCGTCCACCACGGCGAAAAAGTACTTCACTGACGCCTTGCGCCGGTCGTGCCGGGCGGTGGTCGACAGGTACTCCACCGTGGTCTTGATGCCGGATTCCTCTTCCAGCTCGCGCTCGGCGGTCTCTTGCGGGGTTTCGCCGTTGCGCGGGTGGCCGCCGCACAGGCCCCAGTCGCCGGAGTTGTTTTTCTGGGTCAGCGCCTCAATGCCATCGGCACCGGAGCGCAAGACGACCACTACGCAGACGAAGTCTTTACCTTCGGAGTCAGTAATTCGACGGATCACATTGGCGGCGTTCATGTTACATCAGATCAGGTTGCCAGAAATCAGGCTGGGCCACGTAGACGCCGTATTCGATCATCCACGGCTGGCAGGTGGCGATGACCGGCAGCGAGTACGGGGTGTCCCAGGTGGCCACGGCGTTGCCGGTGCCGCTGATGTCGTAGTACAGGCCGAGTGGAATCAGGCACGGCTGGCCCACGTGACCGGGCCGCGACTTAACGAAGGCACCGACCTGGCGCACGATGCCGGTGTAGGCGGTCACGCCCGCTACGCCGTACCACGGCTGGGTGCCGTAGGTGGTGCCGTTGTACACTCCGGTGGTCTCAAACTCGTACTGGCGGCCAGCGGCGATGGTGTACGGGCCGTTGGCCCAGCTGATGCTCGAATCCATCCAGCCGGTCTGGCGCAGGCGCGGGTTGTTGACTTCCACGAAGCCCATCCAGGCTTCCATGGCCTCTGCCGACCAGAAGCTGCCGCTATCGCGGAAGGTGGGAATGACACTGCCCGCCTGGACGAAGGCCGCCAGCGCCTGGGTATAGCCCTGTTGAACGACGCGCTCGGCCCGGTCCAGGCATTCCTGCCGCCAGCCGGGCATGCTGGCGGCCAGCGTGGCCGCCGTGACCGTGCCGTTGGACTGCACGTCGAGGGCCAGGATTTGCAGCGGCAGGTCGGCGTAGGTGCCTGCGGCCATGCTGAAGGCGCTGACGACCGTTGCCGGAGCCGTGCCGGGAATGGCCAGGTTGAAGCGGATGACCTCCGTCTGGTTGGCCTGGCCGGTGAACTCAGCGTAGGAAGTTCGGGAGTCGAAGCTGCCCGCCAGGGAGTAGCGACCGGTGGACTGGCCGCTGTTGGTGAAGACGATTTGCCGGATGTGGAGCTGACCGGCTCCGTAGGTCCAGGCGAATTGCAGGATGAACGGGTTGGTGTCCTGGATGGTCACGTAGTAGCTGGGACTCCATTGTAGCGATCCGGCAGCCCCGGACAGCGGCAGGGGTGAAGAGTCGGAAACAATGTCGACGCTACCGCCGCCACTGGGCACATACTGTACGCTTACGCCAAACGGATCGTTGATGCCGCTTATGTCGGCGTACTCAAACCGCATGGTCCACAACCCGGGCGGCAGGCTCAACTTCCAGTTGATCATGAATTGCTGCACGGTCGAGGTGATGGCTCCAGCCTGGGTGTAGGTGGTGACGCCCGCCATACCGCCGAAAACGGTGCCGGGCAACCGGGTGATGCCAGCGTAGACAATTCCATCGCCGCCGACGACCAGGTAGGTCTGTGCGCCGATGGAGCCGGACAGGATGTTTTCGGAGAAGGTGACGCCGCCCAGGTAGCCGACCACGCTGGAGTTGTTGCTGGCTCCGGACACGCTGACCTGGCTGGAGGGCTTGACCAGGACGTTGAACGTGGTCGCTTGGCCCTGGGTGGCGCTGACGCTGCCGATCTCCACTGATCCCGGCACGGGCAAGGAGACGCAGTCTGTTTCCTGCAAGCCGCCGGTCACGGAGGAATTATTGGTCGTGCCCAGGTAATAAAGTTCGTCCTGCCGGTAGGCCCCGCCCGGGGCCAGGAGGCTGGCCTTGCCGCGCCAGAACTGGGCGTCCTGCGGGTTGGGCACCTGGGGCACGGTGCGCACGATCTCGCCCACGCCGATGCCGGGGATGGCCAGGGCGAAGATTTGCGGAATGTGGACGTCCACCGGGTTTTCCCGGACCCATTGCAGGGTCTTAAGGATGACATTGTAGATGATGACGTTGACGCCTTCGATGCACGGCTCGCACTGAAACACGCGGTTGACGCCGTCGTCGCTGACAATGGCGTAAACGTCCGGTTCCCGGTTGACGACGCCGCTCTCCTCCACTTGCACGTAGATGCGCAAGGCGTAGGCAAAGGGATTGAGCAGCGCCTGGGTCAGCTGCGCCACGTAACCGGCCAGCTGGTTGTCCCGGTCGGCCAGGTTCTGGTCGGGAATCTTGAACAGATCGCGATCCAAAGCTTCAGCGGAGTTGATGTCGTCCCGCTGGGCCGCGCCCTCGGCCAGGGACCAGAAGCTAGTGTTCTGAATCAAGCTCTGCGTGGGGTCGATGCTGGGCACCGGCGACTGGACGAACGCCTGGGCGCAGGCCCGGGCGAGGATTTCGTAGGCCAGGGCGTCGCGCCCGTACAGGTCCGCGTCCGCGTAGCGCGCGGCGTCATAGGGGATGCTGGTGTAGCCGACCTGGCGGACGGTGCTGTCCAGGTGGCCAGCGTTGGTGCCGCTAAAGGTGAAGTTGTTCAGGACCAGCCCTTGCAGGTTGGGCTTGACCACGTCCGAGTTGTAGACGTCCGAGACGGTGATCGACGCCTCCACAATGGCCGCGCCCACCAGCAGGTCGCGGTAGGCCAGCACCCGGTCGCGCAGCTGGTAGGCCGTGGGATCGAACGGCACGGCGGGATTGATCGCGGGCAAGTCGGTGTTCACCGCCGATTCCCAGTTGATGGTTTCCCGCAGGGCGATGACGAGGGCGCTTTCCAGCTGGTTCATATTCAATAGTAAATTTTAGCGCTGCCGCTGGCGGCCACGGACAAGTCCATGTTCCAGGTGTTGTTTTGGATGATCACCTGGTAGGTGCCCGGACCCCGGGCGGTCCAGCGCCGGAAGGCGTTGCTGGAAACCGGCGAGGCGTTGCTGGCCGCGACGTAGATCAGCGGGCAGCCGGTGCCGCCGTTGGCGTACACGCCGATGGAACAGAGGCCAAAGAAGCCGTAGCGCGAGCTGGGAATGACGCCGGTCGTCAGCACCTTCAGCACCTGGAGCGACAGCGAGCGTATCTCCATCGTCTGGTTGGCGGCCAGCTGGATCAGCGAAACAAACATGGTGCTGCCGGAGCGCAGCTCCGTTTCCGGCACCGCCATGGGCAGGTGCGCAATGCTGTTTAGCCGGGTGTCTGTGATGTATCCGTTCATGTCAAGTGTAGGTCAGCTCCAGGCGGGCCGTGCCGGTCAAGGCGGCCACAAAGTCGATGGACGTGGCGCTGGAGATCGGGTCGGTCGGGTTGGTCGAAATCTGCATGTTGTTGGCCACGATCCACGAATAGTTTCCGGGAGTCACTGTGACGTACGGCACAGTGGTGTCGCGGGCGTAGACGCCGATGGCGGTGGCTGCGACTGTGTCAAGGCCGCCGGACACGCCCGGATTGCCGGTGCTGTAATCCTTGCGCAGGATCACGTAGACCAGGCCCAGGCTGCCGTAGACGTAATTGCCAGCGGCGATGTTGGGCACTGACACCGAGGAGCTGATCAGCTGCAAGGTCAGGTACCGGCAGGTCAGGCGCATGGGCGTGATGATTTTCATCGTGGCGGCCACGAGCCAGTCGCCCTGCTTGACCTGGGTGGCGGCCAGGGTGATCGGCACGTCGATGATTTCGGATAGGCGGTTCTCGGTGATGTAGCCCATAAATTAGCGTTCGTGGAATTTTTTGAAAATTTCGGCTTCGTCCTCGGGGGTGAAGTCGTACAGGTGATAGTTGTACTCGGTGTCGGAGCCGTCGGTGTAATCTTCGCTGTGTGACGTGTACCAGACGCCCGGGTGGAACTGACTGGAGGAGGCTTCGTAGGCTCCATTGCTGTGCAACCATTTTATGACGATGTCAGCCAGGGTCAGGCCATCTTCGATGTCGAATTCGTCCAGCTCGAAGGTCACGCCCTCCTCGTCGTGCCACCCGGTTTCCGCGTAGTCGCCGTCGGCGGCGCTCTCCGGGGTGGTAACGCTGTAGCTGGTGCGGATGCGCGGCTTCGCGCCGTGCTGCATGGCGTAGTTGATGAACGTGTCGGGGTCTAGCAGGTAATCGTCGTTTGGGTCGCCTTCAGTCGGGGCGGCTTCCTCAATGGCTTCCCTCATTGGTTTTTGGCAATGACAGCCGCATTTGACGCAGCACTCATAGTCGGGGTCATGCAGATTGCTCGGCACCTCCTCGTCTGGTCGAAACGTCCAAAGTACGTTTGACGGGCTGTTGCTGGGTTCAACTTCGTAGTGTCCGTATACGGTTTCAATTTCGTAGTTGTCACCCTCCTCGTCTTCATCGTTGACATCATTGAGCATCCATATCTGGCGAACCGAGCTAGGTAGACCCAGGACTGCTCCGCACTCAAAGCAACAAGGCGGTCGTTCGGCCTGGTTGATGTAATGCTGCGGATCAATGTCATCCAGGGCTTCGGGCAGTTTCTGATGCAGTGCGTGCCGGTTGCGCGCGTGAAACGGATCGAACCAAACGCCGCACTCGCCGCAGTCCACCAGGCCCTCGTCGTCCGGCTGGCTGGTATTGTCGCTGCCACAGTCAGGGCAGCGGTAGGTGGTCATGCGCTTCACTTCCCGGTCCAGGTCAAAGTCCGACGGGTCCGCCTCCAGCATGACCTGGGCCAGCACGTGGGCGTCTACCCTCGTCGAGTATGGACTGCGCTTAGACATTCAATATCCCTTCGGCGGCCAGGCGGGCTTTGGTGGGTACGCGGATGATCATCCCGGGCGGAAAGCCCACCAGGGCGTCCGGCCAGTTGTTTACACAGGCCAGCACGTGCCAGAGTTCAGCGGTACCGTAGAAAGTTTCGGACAGCAGGTCAAGCCGACCGTTGGCGGTGGGCGGCACCGGCCACAGCTCGTCCGAGGGATCGGGCACCACCACGTCCACCATCAGGCCAAAGACAATGACGCCGTCCACGCTGTAGGGCGGCGTGGCGGCGAACATGCTGTACGGCGGCAGCTCAATGCGTTGTCCGGCCATAAATCAGTCTTGGTTGTCTACGTGCGCATTCTTCGATGTCATCACGTTAACTACAAGACGGCGGTAGTTTCAGGCTTTGAAAACGCGCGAGCGGTTGTAGCTTTTGTCCGGGGTTACAATGGTAATCGGCGGCTTGTTCTCGGCGTTTTCCTCGGGCGGCGGATTGCCGCCGAACACGCCCGGCGCGTTGTAGCTGGAAATGGTCAGTTTCTCGTCGGAGTTCACGGCGTTGAAGAACGCCCCGGCGGCACCGTCCGTGGTGTCCTTGCTGCCGTCAGGCGGATGGTCGAACTTTTTGTCCACCTCCAGCAGGTGCTCGGCCTCGCGCAGCATCTGGTCGTTCCGATGCAGCCGGATGCGGTGTTCCTCGAACCCGGCCCGCCAGGCGGTGTACACGGACTTGTCCCGGTCGAGGGAAAGCTTGTCGACCTTGAAATTCTTGGCCTCCAGCATTTGGAGCGGCATTTCGCTCTGCCACATGTCCGCCGTGATCAGGCCGAACTGGTAGCCGCACATGTCCCGGAGCCAGAAAAAGAACCGCTGGATTTTTTCGATGTTGATGGGCTTGGTCTCCCCGGCGCAGATGGTCAGCACGAAGTCGTACTCCACGATCAGCCGGTACTCGCTGAACGGCTCGCCGTCGCGCACCAGGCCCTCGACCAGCTGCGCGCCCGCCAGGTGGCAGATGGACAGCCCGGCCAGGGTCTGCGTCGCCAAGTCGATGTGGGCGTAGCGCAGGCTGTTGGGGTGCCGCTTCGGCTGGATGCGGCTCATGACCCGGGTCAGGAAAGCCTTGTGCTCCAGGTAGTCCCAGATGTTGGTGGCGTTTTCGGAGGACACCGGAATGCGCTGGATGCCCGGCTTTAACGGGTTGGGCACCTGCTCCTTGATGGACAGCTCCAGGCAGGTCTCGATGTCGATCATGCTGGAGAACAGCCGGTGCGCGCCGCCCACGGAGATGCCCGACAGGTTTTGCAGCTGCGCCTTGCAGTTGCGCCGGTAGGCTTCCCAGTAAAACTTGGGCACCAGCTCCGTCTTGGCCCCGGGCGGCGGGTCCTCGTGCGGCTCGTCCAGGATGGGCGTGCCGTTTTCCAGGTACCAGCCCGACAGGATGTACGGGTCCATGTTCTTCAGGCCGTACGCCACCCGGAACCAGTGATGGTCCGGCCCGATGCCGGGCAGGGCGTGCCGCTTGATGCGGTAGACTGCGTTACGAAACACCACCTGCTGCGGCGGGTTGGGCCGCACGTTGGGCGGCAGCTTGGCGTTTTCATCCTCGCGCCTGCGGTTGATTTCGTTGATTTCGCCGACGATCTTTTCCGTGAAGGACGACTCGTCCGCCGCCGACGAGGCCAGCACGCACAGCGCGGGCAGGAAGTTGGCGATGCGCTGGAAGCGGTTGGCGATACGGGTGCGGACCGAGTCGTACAGCGCGTAGGCCGCCAGGTCCGGGTCTTTTTCCAGGCGGAAGTTGCCTTCGTCCAGGCCGATGCCCATCAGGTTGCGCCCCAGCACGTGCTGGCCCTTGGACCCGGCGGTGACCCACATGCGGGACATCCGGCCATCCGGCAGGGAGTTTGCGATGGGGATGCGGTAGCCGCTGTACTCCAGGTCCGGGTTGTACTTGCAGACCTCCGTGAAGTACGGGCTGTCGCCCATGTAGTCCATGGCCACGCCGAAGGCCGTGTCCTTGACCGCCTCCTTGGTCACGGACAGGAAATTGTAGACAATGTTGGAGTTGCGACTCAGGCCGAAGAAATTCTGCGGATTCTTCAGGTGGGTGGCGATGCACAGCCGGTAGAGGATGGCCGTCACCATCAGGGCGGTCTTGCCGATGCCCAGCGATCCGGTCAAGACCATGTTGTGGATGCGCGAATTGACGTTGAGCCACTCGGTGAAAATGTCGTACCAGCCCGGCCAGATGCCTTCGTTCTCGCCCTTGATCGGCTTCCAGGTGCGCCCCAGGTAGTACTCGTCCAGCAGGAATTTGGACATGTTGGGCGGCTCGCAGACGTAGTCCAGCTTCCACAGGTCTCCGTCTACATTTATGTTGCCCGCCCGCAGCTCGGCGGCCAGCTCGTCAAACAGCCGCTGCTCCTCGTCGGTGAGGGACTTGTCGCGCAGGCCGGGCGTGAGCAGCCGGTCGCCTTGGATCACGTCGAGCATGGCGCGCTCCACGCGTTCAGTCTTGGTGGGGTGGGCGGCGGGACTAGGTGGATTGCTGGCGCTGCCAATACTCATACATTTCGTAGCCCAGTCCGGTCAGAAAGTAGGTGACCCGGGGCGGCGTGCTGAGCTGACGGTAGTTGTGCGGCAGAATCTGTTTGCGCGCCAGGCCCTCGTCGACCAGCGTACACAAGTGCTGGGCGGCCAGCCGGGCGGGCTGCATCTGCTTGCTGGTGGCGCGCAAGTGCGGCCAGAACAGGGCGGCCAGCACGGAGGCGGTCAGGCCCGGATGGTCTCCTAGTACACATAGCATTTTGATGCGGGCGACGGAGGCGGGGTACTTGTACCCTAGCCTTTTGCCGTTAGGCGTTCGGCGGACCGGTCCCTCTCGCATGGGCTGGCGTAGACGTAAACGGCGATACCGGTACCATACACTTTTGCGAGCGCACCCCTGTCGGCCAGTGGTTTTGCGCCGTTGGCGATTTGCCAGCCGTACTGGCTGATCATGGCCAGGGCCAGGTCGTGGATCGAGTGGTTGCGCAGGGCTTTGGCGGCTTTCTTCCCGGCCATGGCTGTAAGATAAGGACATAAGTGAGTGGTTTTGGGGCCTCGGCGGGGGTCCACCGGCACCAGGAGCAGATACGGGACGAAGTCGTCCAGGCTGACCTGTTCGTGTCGCTTGGGGCTGTCTAGCGTGCAGTCCACCAGCTCATTACGGTAGACGGACAGCCACACGCTGACGCTTTGGCCGGTGCCTGCCAGGCACAGTTTTAACGCATTCATTCTGCGTTAAAAGAACGGATTATGCGGGGGCGGCAGCTACGTTGATGATCTCTTGCTTGATTTCCCAGAGCGCCTTACGGATCAGTTCCCGGCCCTGGGGCGTGGTGTACTGCCATTTTTCCGCCGTCACGCTGTTGGCGATCTGATGGGAGGAGTCGATCTTGTCCACGGCCAGGTTGCCATCCACGTTGAGCGTGCGGTTGGCCTCCAGCTTCTGGCGCAGCTGGCTGATTTCCTCTTTGGCGATGCGCCAGCCCGCCATGGCCTCGCCCACGGTGACGTCCTTGCGCCGGGAAGCGGCCTGAATCAGGCGGGTGAAATTGTCGTTCATTTCCACCAGGGCGGGCAGCCGCTCGGTGTCGAGCTGGCTGAGCTGGGACAGGACCAGGTCAGTCTTCTCCCCCTGGTTGGCGGAGATGCGGGCCAGCTCCTCCTTGTAGGCGGAAATGTCGTTGCCGCGCGCGATGGCGTGGACGGTGCTGCGCAGCAGGCGGATGGTGGGACTGGGCGGATCAATCGGGCCGGACGGGTCGATCAGCTCGCGGCAGGCCAAATTGTTCAGGACGGCGGCTTCGGAGGTCGGCAGCATGACCACCGGCTTCAGGCCGCGAACCGTTTCCTCCGCCGCCAGCAGCGCGGCTTTGTCGTTGGGCGTGCCGACCACGGCGACGTCTACATCCTCGGCCTCCGGCTTGAACGGCTTGGGCTTGGCCCACTGGCTGCGGGTGGGCGGCTTTTCGGCCCACCGGCTGCGCTTTGGCAGCGGCTCCTCCGTTTTCATCAGCCGAAAAGGTTCTGTTTGACGGCGGCGCGCTGGCCTTCCTTGACCGGCTGGCCGGAACTTTCCAGCACGCGGTTGCGCTGGTCGGCTTCCCGCTGGGCCTGCTCCTGCGTGGGCACGGTGCCGGTGACCCGCTGGTTGTTCTGGATCACCACGTACTGGCCGTCGGCGGGATTCATAGCGTTGGTTTGCATATTATTTTGAGTTTACCACAGGGTTTACTTTTTGGCTAGTGCCGCTTTGGCGGCGGCGTAGGTCGGGTGGGCGGTGGCTCCAAGATTGGTCAGGGCGGTCACAGCGGCGGTGGCCTGTTGGTACTTGGCCTGGCCGCTTGGACTGAGCACGCTGCCGTTGTTGGCGGCGTAGTTCTTGGCGAATGTGTTCAGCTGCGCGCTGGCCGTGGCGGACAGACCGGCGGAAGCGCCGCCGCACATGAACTGGAGGCAAGCCATGAACTGCGCGGCCTGGCCGAAGCCGCCGCTGTTCATGCCGGACATGAAGCTGTCGAACTGGCCCTGGACCTGGCCCAGGCGGAACAGGGGGCTTTGCATGACCTGGCTGAGCAGCTGGTTGTACGCCTGGGCGACGGCGGCTTGCAGCTGATTCAGGCTGCCCGTGGCGGGCGGCAGGTTCAGGGACGGGCAGTTGGCCATGAGCGTGTTGTACATGCCCAGGTCGATCTGGATCACCGGGATCAGGCCCGTCAGGTCCGGCAGCCAGCTTTGCAAGTCGGACAGTTGTTCCAGCAGCCGGGCCAGGCTTTGGAGGGCGGCAAATTTCTTGTTTATGCGCGTCAGCAGGTTCAGCTGAAGCGCAGTTAATGAGTCGGCGATGCCGCAAACTTGGGACAACGAGTCGGCCATGTTGTTCTTTCAGTAGTTACGACGAATGATACCTGGCATGTCACAGAGAACCAACTTTGACCCCGAGACGGAGGACTTAGCCCTGCATTTCGTGGAAGAGGAAGTCGGTCGCTTTGATTGGCGGAACAACTGGCACACCCTCCGGGTGGCGGGAACCGCCGCACAGCGTGTAACAGACTGGCTTAAGGCCATCGGGACGGCTCATGACCCGGGCAGGATAATGGACTACCTGGACCGCATGGCCGAGACCCGCTCTGGCCGCTGGCTTTGACGCGGCAGGCACAACAAACTAAACATGAAAAAAGTATTGATCGCAAGCGCAGGCGCAGCCCTGCTGTACGCAACGGTTCTGCTGCCGTCCCTCACCCTCACCACTGGTTGCAACATGCTCAGCGGGAGCAGCACCAACAGTGTCGACACCAACACCATCAACGCCACCGCCATCATCCTGCGCGCGGCGGCCCAAGACGGGGCAGTCATTGCCATGCAGGACGATCCCACCACCAAGCAGTATTTCGAGCTGGCTACGGTGGCAATGTCTACGTTCCTCACTGGCAAGGACTATTCGCCCGCCGCCTTCCAGACCGCGCTCCTGGCGTTGAATGTACCGGCCTTGACCAACGCCTGGGTGCAGATCGGCCTCGGCACGGTGATTGACCTGTACCAGCTGTACTTCGGCCAATATGCGCAGAACGCGGTAAACGGCAATGAAATCGCCAGTGCCTTCATCACGGCCATCCAGGACGGCTTTAACGCGGCCCTGGGCAACCCGGTGTCCAAGTTGAAGCGTTATGACGCGCCGCTGTACCGCAAGTCCACCCGGCAGCTGTCAGCGGGAAATCCGTTTCCGATACAGTCGTACAACATCCTGCCAAGACCGATTAAGAAATAGTAGTTAGCTTGGCGGATTTTGGTTTTTCCGCCACGCATGGGGTTTGGGTGCGGGCGGCCTGGAGTCAGGCCGCCCGTTTTCTTTTAGTCAATGTTCTGGGTGTCGCCGCAAACCGTCCAGCGCATGTCGGCAACGAAGCGGCGGATGTACGGCTGGTACCGGTCGTCCGGCCTGCGGTTCTGCTTGCCTTTGCACTGGATTAGTTTGTTTTTGTCGACCTGGAGGGTGGCGTGCGGTTCGTTGTTCGTGTCGCGCAGGCTGTAGAATTCGCTTACGCCGTCGCGCCAGCATTCGTAGTACGTGCCGTTGCCGACGCAGTGGCCCATCAGGCGGCCCTCCCGCTCGAAGTTCAGCGCCGTGGTCATCCGGACCCAGTGGTAGCCCCGTTCGTAGGTGACGATTACCGGCGGCTTGTCCTTGATGTAGAGCCAGACGTTTTCGGTCACGTCCTTGAACCAGAGCGCGCCAGCCTTGGCGGCGGTGTCAAAATTGATGCGGTCGCAGCGGCGTAGACGCGTGTCGTTGGGGGCGAAGGTGTTGAACCACAGCACGATCATGTTCAGGGTCTGCCAGAGCACTCGGCGGCGCGGCTGGGCAGGGTCGAACCAGTGCAGTTTCTCTCCGTGCTTCAGGGCCTCTTTGGCCCAGTCCGGCAGGGCCACGCGAACCGGCATGAGCGGGTTGCGCTTGCCGCGCTCGGTATACTCGCGGAAGTTGGACTGGACATCCTTGGCGGCCAGCTTGCCCAGGATGTAGTTGCGGGCCACGGATTTAACCCACACGCTGACCTGCGGATGCACCGCCTTGGCGGCATACCGGGCCAGCTCACGCTCGACGTCAGGTACGTTGATGATGTTCACCGGGCCAGTAAACATTAAAACCCTAGCCGGTGCAAGTAAAAAATAAGGGTTACCACGCTTTAATTCTAGTCCGGCTGGTGCTGCGTCATCAGCTGGCGTAGACGTTATGGGTTGCGGCGAAGTTCGCGGGCCAGCTGGACCGCGACCGGGGCGTTACCTTCGATGGAGTCCAGGTCGATTTCCCTACAGGCTGCGAGCATCGGTGCGATTTCGCGGCTGGTCGCTGCGGGCAACTGATGTCCAGGCACCTCGTTGTTATTGTTTACGTTTCGGCATTGCTTTGACGCCGGGTGTACACCTACGAACGAGTGGCCGTTTTTTTCGATGTAGTAAATCGGGCCATCTCCCAGGTAGCTGACGATATTGCTCCGGTGTCGAAGGCACCAAGTGAACGGGAGTTCTTCAATCGGTGCCTTGTTGCCGCACGCCAGCGCGGAATCTTCATTTTCGGTCTTGCGCAGCACCATGTCGTCGTACCGGACCAGTATACGCCCGCCTTTTCCGTAAATGTACTTGCCAGGATTGGTGCGCACGTCGTTGGCCCACTCCTCGGCCCGGCTGAGCAGGGCCTTGAACAGGCCCGGGTCCTCGGGGTTGGCCATGGACTTTTCGATCAGCTTGATCGCTTCCTTGGCCATTTCAATCCTGCGAACGCGCATTTTGCGCACGTTGGAAAACTCTTCCGGATTTAAGCTTTCGGCTTCGTCTGGTGTTGGTTCAGGGCTGAGCGTCAGGTCCCTGGTCACGAAGTTCAAATACTGGGCCACTTCCTGCATCCGGTTGAAATAGTCGCGCTTGATCACGTCGCCGTGGGCGGGGCGGAAGAAGTGGAATTTCTTCTCGGCGGCGCTGGGCGACGTCATCCACGGCTCCAGCCGGTCCTTGGAGGGTGGGTCGCTGAAGTGGCCGGTCTTTTTGGCCTTTTTCGGATCATATTCGTCGAAGTTGGCCGCCAGGTCGCGGTGCAACCGCTGGCGGACCTGGCCGGTGCCGTGGCAGTGCTTACAGCCTGGGTTGGCCTTGTTGTCCCGCCGTACGCCGGGTTCGTGCGCCTTCTGCATGCAATACGGGCACTCAATCATGCCGGAATTCTTGGGCGTCTGATAGTGTAGCGTGGTGGAATACGTCTGGTCTGTGGGGTCATAGCCCTCGTTGGCTTCGGCCAGGGCCAGGGCCAGGCGCACCAGGCGCAGGGCCTCGCCCATGTGGAAGCCTTCGCGGCCCTTGCTGCTGATGGGCCGCCGACCGGTGCCGTGGCAGGTAAGGCAATCTTCACCGGAACCGTTGCAGTCGGGACAAGCGGCGAAGTTGCCGGTGCCGTTGCAATTTTCGCAATTCACGGCGTTCGGATCGTCGGGCCGGGCCGCGACCAGGCCGTCTTCCGTCCGGCGTTGTTTGCCGGAACCTTTGCAGCTCGGGCACGTGTCGCCAGCGCTTGGCAAGTCGTTGCCGCCAGAACCGTGGCATTTAGGGCATGTGTGCAGCTCGCTGAATCCGTTCGGCCATTCCACCCAACTGCCTTTGCCCTGGCATGCCTTGCAAGTACCGGATTTTTCCTCGGGCGGCTTGCCGACGAACGAGGGCAGCAGCTTGGTTCCACGGTGCTTGGGATTGGTGTAAAAATCAGCTGGACGCCCGCCGTGGCGCTTGGAGCGCGGCTCGGCTTGGGCGCTGTAGGGCTTGGCCAGCTGGTCCATATTGATGGTCCAGTAGCGGGCGACTTTCTTGAACCACTTGGCGGCGCGCGGATCGACAATATGGGCGGCGACCCGGTTGATTTCCCGGTCCAAATCGGTAGTATTTATGACGTTCATCTCAAGCAGGACGTCAACTAGAGTGTTGGCTCTCATTGTTCTTAAGTACACTGTGATCACATCCGTTGTATTCAACGCCCGCCGGGCGGTCTGCCAGGTGTGCGAGCACTGGCGCGGGGCCTGCCTGAAAGGGCATTTGCTCCAGGGTCCGTTGGGCTGTCCGCTGCACAAATTTGAGGGGGTGGACGCCGTGGGCTACCAGGAGAACCGGCCAATACCTGAGCCGCAGCTGCCGGACGCGGCCAAATGCTGCGGCAAAGCGCCGGAAGGTGAACTGCGTCAGCTGAACTGGGCGCAGGTCTGGGCGCACCTGCTGCGCGCGGTGGCCGACTGGAAGCAGGCCGGGTTCGCCCTGGTGGACGAAACGACCTACGCCCGGCGGCTGGCCGTGTGCCAGGGCTGCCCGCGCGGGCAGTATGCCTGGTTTCAGTGTCGACATTGCCGCTGCATTGTCTACACTAAGGCCAAGTTGGCCACGGAAAGCTGCCCTTACGGCCTGTGGCCGGATGTAGTTAAGCCATGAGTGACTGGACCATACTGGCGGATGCCAGCGCGACCACCAACGCGGTTACGCCGATATACAACATGTCGGATGTAGACGGCATTATCAGCGTGCTCAACTCGCTGTACGGTCTGCCCGGTCATGTCCTGGTGGGCTTGACGTGCATCATTTTCGGCTACGTCCTGCGCTTCATCCGGAGTTTTCCCAACAGCGGCATTCCGCTGGCTTGCGTGCTCTGGGGCATGGTGTTCAATCCGCTGATCGCGGATGCCGCCACTTCATCCTTGCGGGTTTGGTACGTTCGCAACATCCTGATCGGGGCGGTGATCGGGGCCGGGGCCTGGGCGATTCACCGCTGGCTGTTCAGCCGCGTGGAGGCGGATATTCCGATCCTGGGCGACGCCCTGGCCACGGCGGACGCACAGTCGGATCAAATTGCCGCCAATAAAGTCGAATCCAAGGCCGAAGCCAAGCAGGCGGTCGCCAACTCGGCAGCGGTCAACATCTAACCATCCTAACATTTATGGCTGTCGTTTGGTCAATCACAACTGGATCGTTCCCCACCGGACTAACCATGGCGTCCAGCGGCCTGCTCACCGGCGTGACGTCGCAAAACGGCCTGTACCCGCTGTCCTTGAATTACAACACCTCGGGCACGATCAACGTCAACGTGGACACGGTCGTGGCGGTCGGGTACTACGCAGGCTGCGTGGGTGCCTGGCTGCTGGCCGAAGGCAGCGGTTCGGTGGCGCACGATACCAGCGGCAACTACAACCAGGGCAACTTAGTCGCCACGTACGTTTGGAGTTCTGGAAACATAACTTTCAGCTCGGGCGGCTACATGAACGTGGCGAGAAATAACACGGCGTTGGACCTCACCGGTTCGTTCAGCATTGCGGTGGCGGTAACCATAGGCACGCTACAGAGCGGCACCATCGTGTCGAAGACAAACGCGGGAACCAACGGCTATGAAATATCCATGTCGTCAGGTGTCGTGACTTTTTCAATTTTCAGCGGCACCGGCAGCACGGCTGATCCCTACTTTAGCATCAGCTCTGGGGTGTTACTCGCCTCAACGCGCTATATTGTTGGGGTTTACAACAAAGGAGTGAAAGCTTATTTATACGTCAACGGAGCGCTGGTAGCCACGTCGGCAAACAATCCAGCGGCGTCCGTGATTGTTGACCCCAGCGATCTGTTCGTAGGTGCTCGCGGTCCTAGCGGCGGAACACCAAAGCTTAACGCTGAGCTTAACGGTCTTATCGTTTACAATCGGGCGCTGAATGCGGGAGAGGTTGCCAAGATGTTCTCCGACTTTTCGCTATGAGGGCGTTTACGTCAAACTTTAGTGACCTCTCTGGTGCGACCAACCCCAAAGGCATCTGGTCCCCGGCTTTTCTGGCGCTCAAGCTGGCCCTGGACCGGGGCGAGGAGCCGAGTACGGTCATCCAGGCGCTGTACGACTGGCTGGGCCAGCGTGGCATCAAGCCCAGCCAGGTGGACGCCGTGCTGGACCTGGACGCCGAGGCTGCTTACGAATCGCTGCTGAACCTGATCAGCCAGCAGTTCAACCCCAAGGCCCTCCCCAAGTTGTATACGGACACGCTCCGCCGGGCCATGCAGCGGATCGCGGCCACCTACGTGGCCCGGCAGCAGACGGAATTGGACCGTCAGCAGGCCAGGCTGGGCGGGAGCAAGAACCGGTTCAACGTCGAGTCGGCTACTAGCCTGGTGTCAGCGCTTTTGGATTAGGTGTCCAGGTGCGGGCAAAGTGATGGTTGACGATGCCCCGCAGGCTGCCAATTTCCAGCACCTGCAAGTCCTTCGCCTGGGCGTTGAGCGCATCCTGCAACACCACCGTCCACGCCCCCATGCCGTTGTGCCAGGTGCCGTTCTCCTGTTTCGGATCGAACGGACGCGCATCTACCATGTCCAGATAGCTGCGCAGCAGCCGGTGGTCTTTCTGGGCGCTGATGAAGCTGTTGGCGATGAACCCGTTGTCTTCCCGCTCCACGGTCAGCGGGCAGGTCCGCAGGCTGTCGAAGTCCTTCAGCACTTCCATGTCCGCGTCCAGGTAGATGCCGCCCTGGGTCCACAGATAGTAGGCCCGCAGGTAGTCGGCGGCCTGCGCCCACAGCTTGTGCTGGAGGCAGCTCTGGATGTAGGGCGTGCCCTTGAAGCAGTTGCCCAGGTGAATCATCACGTGCTGGTAGCCGGGCCAGGTGTGCGTGTTCAGGCACTTACGGATCAGCTCCGGCATGCTGCCGTCTTCGGACAGCCAGATGCTGAAGATTTTGCGGGGCACGACCGGCTGGATCAGCGCGCCGGTTTCCTTGAAGCCGAACAGCTTGGAGCGGTCATGCAGCAGGGTTAAGTCATGGTGCCGCCGCCGGTCCTCGTAGGCGAACTTGAGCACGTCATCCAGCTGGTCGGGCAGAAACCCGGTTTGGATCGGATGGTCGTGCCGGACCACGGAGCGCTCGCTCCAGGCGTACTTGTTCAGCAGGCGGCAGCGCTCCGTCAGCTCGTTGTCGCAGCCGGTGTGGAAGTAGCCGGTGTGGAAGAACTCGTAGCCCAGGTAGGGCAGCAGCTGCTTGCTGGCCAGCCAGTGGGTGGCCATCTCGCCCTGCCAGTAGCCGTCGTTCAGGCCGATCAGGCCGTCCAGTTTCGGGAACCAGCGGGCCATGTCCAGCACCGCCTGGAGCATAAAGTCCTTCTCTGGGACGCAGTCGTTGCCGAGGTACATGACCAACTCGCCATTGCTCTTGGCCACGGCCTCTTTGACCAGCACCGGCACGCCGGTGTTGTGGGGCGGCCAGTCGTCCGTCATGACGATGACCTCGTAGTTGGTGTAACCGGCGTTTTCCTTGATCAGGTTCAGCAGGCGCTCCAGCTTTTCCGGTCGGCCCAGCGTGGGGATGACGACGCTGATCATCGGGTTCACCAGCCACTTGTACCAGATGGTCTCGTGGTGGTCGACGGTACCGACCTCTTCATGGACGGCGCGGCGCACGTCCGGCCATTCCGGGGCGTAGTCGTGGCCGCACAGAAGCAGCCGAGCCTTGGACCGCCAGGCGCGGATGTCCGCCTTGACGTCGGCGTACGTGTGGCCGCCGTCAATGAAAACCATGTCGAATTCACCGTCCAGAAAGTCTTTGGCCGCGCCCGGGCTGGCCGCCCGGTGAACGGACAGGTTCAGGTACTGCTTGGTGTTTTCCAGGAACTGGTTGTAGACAGAGTCGCCTCCATGTTTGGCCTCCGCGTGCTGGATGTCCTCGCCGGTCGAACCCTTGAAGTGGTCGACGGCGGTGACCGTGCCGGGGCAGCCTTTGAGCAGCGCGCCGGTGCTGCGGCCTTTCCAGCTGCCGATCTCGCAGATGCTGTTCATCTTCTTGGCCATGCTGTTGAGCCAGACGCACTCGCGGTAGTTCATCCAGCCTTCGACGCCGGAATCGGCGTAGTCGTAGTAAAACTGGCCGTCCGAGACGTAGCGCGGGTTGAACTTGCAGTAGCTGAACGCCTTTTCCCAGTGCTCCTTCGAGCCTTGCCGGTCGCCCAGCCACCATAGCGAGATGTAGAGCAGCTCGTGCGGCGTGAAGGTGTATTCGGACATCTGGTTGCAGTAGAAGTTGTTCCAGGGAATGGTGAGCGCGGCGGCGGCAAAGGCGGCGGTCCGCTGGTGGTCGTTCTTTTTGTAGTACAGTTGGGCGATCCGGATCAGGGCCTCGCGGCGGCTGCCGTCCAGGACGTAGGCTTTGAAGTAGTGCTCCAGGGACTTCTGCTCGTCGCCCAGGTAAAACCAGCAGTCGCCGATGTGGATGACGCTCTGGGCCTTCTCCGGCAGCCAGCGGTCCATGGCCACGTGGCGCTCGAACTCCTTGATGGCCGACTTGAAGCGCCCGTTGAACATCATCTCCCGCGCGAAGTAGTGGCTGTTGCGGTCCTTCTCCGGGTGCTCGAAGCAGTCCAGGGCCAGGCCGGGCAGGTAGCCGCCACGGTTGCTCTCGGGATTCTGCCAGTGCTCCAGCTTCAGCACGCTCTCGTCGAAGAACTGCGCGCGGCTTTCGCCCATCAGCAGCTCGTGGACGATGCCTTCCCAGTGGACTTTGCGGCGGTCGTAGAACTTGGAATGCAGAAACTTGATGACCTCGTTGCCGAACTGGTCGTGGCTGAACACAAAATTGTACTCGAACCGCTCAATGCCGCTGGCGATGGCCTGGTTGACGACGTCAATGTTCAGCTTCGTCCAGGCTTCGTCGCAGTCAGGCATGGCCACGATGTCCGTGGGCGAGCAGCTGGCCGCGAAGTTGCGCGCGGCAGAGTAGTCGAACAGCTTCTGGCCCCGGGCCACCACCGGCGCTTCGTTGCCGACGATAAAGTGGGCGTTGATGGCGTCAGCCTGGGCGTCGGACAGGGTGGTGATGAAGCGAGTGCCTTCTTCGTAGACAATACAGCCAAGCTGGCGGGCGACGGCGGGCGTGCCGTCGGTGGAACCGGTGTCTACAATGACAGTTTTGCCACCCCGGTCGGTGAATTCCTGAATGGAAGCGAGAAAACGAGGCAAAGTTTTGGCCTCGTTCTTGGCGATTAAGACAAATGACCACTGCGGTTTATTCATGTCGGTTAAGAACGGGTTTTGGGCGACGGGAGCGCAAGGTATAAGCCGGTCAACGGCGCGCTGAACCGTCTCCGGCGTGATAGTGGCGGTACAGGCGAAGTCTTGGCGGTCGGGACACCAGTCAAACTGGTGGCGGTCCAGGCGGTGGCGGTGAATGCACCCGGTACAGGTGCCTTTGGGCGGGCCTACGTGGATTTTATCGGCAAATTCATGCCAAGGTTCGGTCATGCCGGAGATCATCACCACCGGCTTGTGCAACGCCCAGGCCATCCAGCTGAGTCCCGAGGTCAAACCCACGAAAAAATCGCAGTAATTCAAGTGGCTGGCGATGGCTGTCAGCGTTTCATCCTCGGCCACCAGCTCGACGCCGGGCAGCTCGGGGCCGTCGACGCTCAGGTTTAGCACCCGGTAGCCCTGCTGGATCAACCAGGCGGTCAGGGCCTCCCAGCCGCCCGGGTAATTCCACTGCTTGCCCTTAAACGTGGATTCCGTGCCGATGCAAACCGTGCGCTGGGCTGGTTTTTTAACTTTGGGGTCGAGTTGGACCTTCGGGCGCAGCTCGGGCAGGTCCTCCAGGCCCAGGATGCTCTTGGCCAGGTCCTGCAAGTTCATCCGGTTCCACGGCCTGGGTGAAGCTTGCGTCTCCGGCGGGTTGGCGCATCCGATTTTGTAGACGGCCAGCACCTGGTCGTGCTCCATTTTCTGCACGAACTCAATTTCCGGATAGCTCTTGGCTAGCAGCTCCGGGTAGTTGCAGCAGTAAACGACGCGGCAGCCGTGGCGCTTGCGAAATTCTTCGACGTAGGGCGTCCAGGCCAGCGTGTCGCCAAGTCCGACACTGCCGGTGATGACCACGCGCTGGCCCTTCAGGTCCAGGGTGTAGTCCAGCGCGGGCTTGCCGTTGTGTGAAATTTGCAGTCGCCATTTCTGGAAGTAGGCTTTTGGCACTGCCGTAGACGTGTCCGCACGCAGGACGGTCTCCTGTTCCAGCCGATTGGCGGACAGGTTGTGGAAGGCGACCTGGTAGCGGTCAGCCGGACCGCCGCCGATGATCTCGACGTGCGGTCCTTCGCAGAAATGATATTTGATAGTGGCGGCCACGCCACCTAGAACTACTTTTTGGCTTCGAGCAGCCTGATCCGTTCCTCCAGGAGCTTGTGCTCTTTGAGCAGCTCCTGGTAGGCGACTACCAGCACCCAGACCAGCTTGGAATTACTGACCGTGTAAATGTCGGTTTCTTCCGTGTCTGTCGGGCGCAGCTTGCCCCGCCGTGTGCTGATGCAGTACGGAATTTTGTCGAGCACCTCCTGGGCGATGACGCCGAAGCTGTGTTCGCCCTCGCGCGTGTCGCCGTCGCCGGTGAATTCCCACTGCATGATAGGCAGCTTTTCCAGCACGGTCGCGCCGTCGGAGAATTTTCGGATATTACGCTTTAAGCGGGCATCGGACGCGGACGAGAACGTGATCGTCACCGTCCCCACGCCGGTAGATGGAGTCAGTACGATGTCCGTGCCTGCGATCAGCTTGTTCACGCCTCCGGAGGGTCCAGTGTAGCCGGTGTAACCGGTATAGCCGGTGTAACCTGAGTACCCGGTCGGGCCAGTGTAGCCAGTGTACCCGGTCGGCCCGGTGTACCCTGTGTATCCAGTGAAGTTTCCAGGTCCGGTGTAGCCGGTGTACCCGGTCGGGCCGGTGTAACCCGTATAGCCAGTCGGTCCGGTATACCCTGTGTAGCCGGTGTAGCCGGTGTAGCCCGTCGGTCCCTGGCTGCTGAGCAAAGTTTGAACGGCGATTTCGCGACCGCTCAGCTCTTCCATGCGCGGATTGTACCAGTAGTACGTGCCGCCGGTGGCGGTCGTGTTGGCGACGTAGAACCTGATGCCCGCCTGGGTGGCGGACGGGTGCCACTTGTAGTCCACGCCGGTGGTGATCTTGGCGAAGGTGACGCCGTCGTACAGGACGGACAGGGCGGTTGAGCCGTCCGTGCGCGCCGTGTTTTGCGGCCACACGTACCAGACCAGCAGATACCAGCGGTCCAAGGTAAACGTGGACAGCGGAGGGGTTAGGTTTAACGGATTTTGGTCAACCACCACCATCTGCCAGTCGCTGTAGGTGCCGCTGCCGTTGGTGGCGCTTACGGTCACGGTGGCAGACGTGCCGCCCGTATAGGTCGTGACTAGGCCGTCCATCCAGTTGGCCGGATTGGCTAGCGAGTAGATGTGCAGCCGGGTGGTGCCCGCCGTCCAGCTTCGGGCGGCGGAGACGGTGAACGTCTGCGCCCCGGTGGCGATCAGGATGCTCGTGGACGACGTATCAACATGCAGGTCGCAGTACGTGTAGGCCGGGTCCACCCCGGCGATGCACGGGCCTGCGTAGCAGCTGCCGGAGGAGTTGTAACCGTGGGCCTTGAACCAGACGCTGAACCGGTAGCCCTTGGTGTTATTGATGGGCACGCAGTTGGACTGGGTGACGCCGCAGTCATTGTTGCTGGTGCCGCCGTTGGTGCCGACCCACAGGGGCACGTCTTCGCCGTGCGGGCCGTTGGCGGTGCCGACAGTGATGTTATTTGTCGCGCCGCTCCCGTTCAGTGGAATCCAGAACTCAGAGCCGAGGCTGAACTGGTTGGAATTCTGCGTTGATCCAGGCTGCCAAATCTGGGGATTTAGCAGGTTGCCATCCGCCGGGCGCTGGAGCCGCGTGTCGGCCAGGAAGGCCGTGGAGGTCAGCACCGTGGTGGTCGCCGTGGTGGGAGTAAAAGTAAGCGGCACCGTGCCGCCAAGCAGGCTCCGCATGGTCACATTGATCGGCACGGCGTCGTTGGCCTGATTCACCCGCAGGCGCAGGTACAGGATGGACGCTAGGTTCTGGGCCTCCAGTGCAAACTCCGTGGTTGTCGTGCCGCTGGACAGACGGCTGTCCGTGCGAGATTCCGGGACCATGGCCATCCAGACAGCAGAGGCCGAGCCTGCCCCGCAGTTCAGGAGGTAGGTTTTCGCCATGTACCCGGACGTGGCGCTGTAGCCCGTACAGGTGATCATCATCGAAAACGGCGTGTTGGAGCTGACGTTGGAGAAGTTACCGATCTCCACCGTCGAGTTCATCGTCGTGCCGAGTGTGCGCGTAACCTGCCAAAACGGTGCGCTGCTTGTCGTAGTGAAAAAGTTAGTCGGGATCGGAGACTGCGTGCCCGTGCCCGTGGTTGCCGTGAACACGTCGCTCGTGGAGCCTATCGGATAAATGTAGACGTAGGCGGTGCCCGAGGTTGATCCGGTCACGCGGCGCAGGCGAAGATAGGCGTACGTCGTTGTCACGTTGATGTCGACCGCGACGTCGTTGCCGTAGTAATAACCTCCGGATGCGGCGGTGTCGACCTCCGGGCTTAACGTGTACCAGACGTTGCCAGTTTGGTTATACAGCGCGTTAACGATGTACGACTTGGACATCGTGAAACTGTTGTCCGAAACGGTTACGCTAAGCAGGAAAGAGTGCGCTCCGTTGGCGATGTTTAGATTTCCGATTTCAATGTAATTCCCAACAGTGCCGGGAACGGCGCGCGACAGCGTCTGTGACGGGTTAGGTCCAGTGTAGCCCGTGTAGCCAGTGTAGCCCGTGTAGCCCGTGTAGCCTGTGTAGCCCGTGTAGCCGCTATAGCCTGTAGCCCCGGTATAACCTGTCGGTCCGGTGTAGCCGGTGTAGCCGGTAACTGTAGATGCTGCGCCCGTGTAGCCTGTGTACCCGGTGTAGCCGCTGTAGCCGCTGTACCCGGTCGGTCCGGTGTAACCCGTATAGCCGGTGAAATTGCCTGGGCCAGTGTAGCCAGTATAGCCCGTAGGTCCGGTGTAGCCGGTGTAGCCGCTGTAGCCACTATAGCCGGTGGCTCCGGTGTATCCGGTGTATCCAGTGTAACCGGAGATGTTCAGCTGAATGGAGATGTATCCGGTGTACCCGGTGTAGCCGGTGTAGCCGCTGTAGCCAGTAGGACCGGTGAATCCGGTCCAGCCGGTATAACCCGTGTAGCCCGTGTAGCCGCTGTAGCCCGTTGGACCTGTGTAGCCGGTGTAGCCTGTGAAATTGCCAGGTCCCGTGTAGCCGGTATATCCGGTGTACCCGCTGTAGCCGGTGAAGTTTCCAGGTCCAGTGTAGCCGGTGTAGCCGGTGTAGCCGCTGTAGCCACTATAGCCGGTTGGACCTGTATATCCCGTGTAGCCAGTTGGTCCTGTGTAGCCTGTATACCCGGTGAAGTTACCAGGTCCCGTGTATCCGGTGTAGCCTGTGTAGCCGGTGTAACCTGAGTACCCGGTCGGGCCAGTGTAGCCAGTGTACCCGGTCGGCCCGGTGTACCCTGTGTATCCAGTGAAG
>Ga0316227_1000578_pt1 | contig 50990 bp, 43 predicted proteins | sample TBH18019metaG_FD_206012 | JGI IMG/M metagenome (GOLD analysis project Ga0316227, IMG submission 206012) | Freshwater microbial communities from Trout Bog Lake, Wisconsin, USA - TBH18019 | ecosystem: Environmental > Aquatic > Freshwater > Lake > Hypolimnion/Profundal zone | place: USA: Wisconsin... | reverse complement strand
TAAGGCTGATGTCGCGCGGCAGGCGATCCCCGCGGCCTGCCGCCTCTGCCATGATTGTCCGGACCAAGTTGTAGGCCAGGAGGTGCATCCAGAACTCTTTGCGGACCATCTCCGGCGTCTTGCAACGGAGCACATCCATCTTCATCGCGGATTTGATCGATCGCAGATCCAACTCCGCGTGCCAGCGGGCGCGGAAGGCGTCAGCTAATTCTGCCGCCGGGTACAGATCTGCGTCCGTCAGTGTCGTGGCCAGCACCAACACTCGCACACGGAATCCTTTGATGTGCACGCGTCGTTTCACCTCGCGGATCTCCAACTCCGCCGGCATGCTTTGGTACATCGCTTCGTCCATCCACTCGGGCCTTTCTTGCGGTTTCGTCCATTTCACCACGTGATCCCAGTGGCCCAGATGTTGACCTTTGTGCATGTCAATCCGGCGGCGCTGGTGCATGCGGAAGAGACAGTCCACGCCACGCCGCAGGAGCAGGGCGATCTGCCAATACGAGCAGAAATAGCGGTCGCCCAGCACCACATCTCCCGCCTCGAAGTCATCCTCAAGCTTGCGCAGGAGAGCCGTTTCGCCGGTCTCCTTGCCCCGGTACGGTCCCATGGCCGCGTTGAGCGCCACGCCACAGGCCAGGTTGAGTACCAGCACGAAACGCATGACGGGAAAGCCCACGCCCGGCTTCTGCGTGCGTGCCTGCGGATACTCCGCCTGGTTCTCGGGCGTGTCCGGCATGGAGCAAGCGCTCCCATCGATAATCTTGATGGGGCGGCCTCGCAGCAGGCTGCCCTTCCCTCGTTTGCCGGCCAGACCCGCAGCCACCTGCCGCGCAAGGTTCGCGGGCAGCGCCTCGGCAAGTTTGCCGCGGGCCTTGCAATAGGGACCCGTGTCAACCGAGCCGTTCCGCTTACCGTGCAGTCCCCGCCAAGCCAGGAGTGCAGCGGTGGCTTGGCGACACGAGGGATCGGTGCTGATTACCTGAGACAGGAATGCGTACAGCGTCAGCAAAAAGGAATACGTACATTTCCGCAGGTGCTGGCCGCAAGCCTCGATGGCCTGCCGTACCCGGTCGGGTTTGAGGATGTCGGAGAACGGCATCCCCTGCGTGCTTTCCAGCCATCGGCGGATGCCGTCCGCTTGGCATCGCAGCCGTCCTTGGCTACCATCTCGCATAAAGGGCCTCCTTGCGTGTTAGGTTGCTTCACAACCCTTTATCGACGCAGGCGAGGCCCTTTCTGCTCTATCTAACGTACCGGCAAATGGTTATACATTCAGGAAGTGCCATTCGTCTCTGACAGGACATGCGGTTTCTGGTGCCGCTGGTCATGGCGCGTCATGACCTCCTGGGCGAGAATACACGTCCGGCCAACTTGACAGGCAATGTAGTCGCATGCGCAACGACTGGTTTCTTGGCAGGCGGGGGAACCCGTACGTTTTACTGACGAGCCAAAGTGCCAAGGGCAACCGAAAATCAGTCCGCGCCAGCTACCACCGCCACCCGGAAGCCGCGCGAGTCGAACCGGACGTAGGGATTGCTCCAGTTGCGGTACGCCGAGCGACAGCCCGAGGACACGGCGTTCCAGTAACCACCACGCAGCACGCGGAAGCCGCCTTCCTTCGGTCCGGTGGGATCAGCGCCGGCGCCGGCATAGTCCGCGTACCAGTCCGAGCACCACTGCCACGCGTTCCCGTGCATGTCATACAGGCCCCAGGCATTGGGCTTCTTCTGACGCACCGGATGCGTCATCCGCGCCCCCTTGTTATTGTCCATGCTGTTGTCAGCGTACCAGGCGTAATCGCCCAAGTCGGCGTCATTGTCCCCGAAGCTGAACCGGGTCTTGGTGCCCGCCCGGCAGGCGTACTCCCACTGCGCTTCCGTTGGCAATACCACCGTCTTGCCGCTCTTCTTCGACAGCCACTGACAGAAGGCATCGGCGTCGTTCCAACTCACATTCACCACCGGATGATCGCCGGTTTGTTTGAAGCCCGGCTCATCATGTTTTTGACCGGTTTCCGCCACGAATGCCGCGTACTGATCCACCGTCACATGGGTGAGGCCCAAGTAGAAGGGCTTGCTGATCGTCACCTCAAACTGGGTAATGTTATTCACGATTTTGGCATAAGGCAGCCCTTCACTTTGTCCGCGCCCCCATTCGGTCATCGGGCTGCCCATCAGGAACTTACCCGCCGGAATCTGAACAAGTTTCAGCGCCGCTTTGTCGCTAAGGTTCAGGGTCAGTTCCCTGGCCCTGGCAGCGTCGGCCGGCGGCGCCTGTGCCATGGAGGCTTTCTTGTCGTAGGCAAACGAGGCCAAGATCATTCCCAGCGCCAGCGTCGATATACGGAGGTTCTTGATCATGCGCTCGTCTCCTGTTGCGGGCCAGTATAGTATATATACCTTAAAGCAGGCGGTTGGTTGCGCTTGGCGTCCAAGTAAATCGGCTTGCGGACTTTGGGGAATCGGGTCATTGATTGCCGAACCAGCGCTGGTAAAGGCGGGCGTAGGTCCCATCCTCCCGGAGTTTCAACAGGGAAAGGTTGACTTTCCGTAGGAGCGGACTGTTCTGGGGAAACGCGAAGCCATAATACTGAATGTTGAACACCCCCCCTACCGCGACAACCTTCCCATCACCTCTGGTCTTCACGAAATTTTTGACGTTGGGGAAATCATACACCACGGCGTCCAGCTCGCCTGTGCCAAGACGGTCATAGGCCTCATCGATGGTCGGGAAAGCGGCGACGCGGGCGCCAAGTTTGTCCAGGGCCGCCACGCTGGTGGTCTTGGCCTGGGTTCCCACCAGTTTGCCGCGCAGGTCGGCGGGACAAGTGATGCTGTAATTAAGTTTTTCCGCGGTGTAATTGGCGGCCAGGAGAGCGGTGAAGTTGGAGAACCAGGCAATGCCGGTCATGATGAGTAGGATGGCGCATAGCCTGCCGGCCACCTTCTTGGCGGTGATGTCGCCATAACCGACGGTGGAACTGGTAACGATGCAGAAGTAGATGGCCTCGAAGATGCCGGCCAGGTATTTCTTCTGGATGCCGTGATTGCGTTCGACGAGCCAGAGGATATGCGCCGCCAGGATATGGAACAGGGCTAGGCAGACGGCAAACTCAATCACCGCGGGAGTGGACAGCGACCGCCCGAACATGCGGAAGAAAGAAAGGACGGAAAGCTTTTTGGCGACGTGCCGCTCGGGGACCAGTATCTGCAACCCGGAGTCCAAAGTGTGCTGCGAGAAATCCAAACCCGCCTCGCGCTCGGCGGTGATGGTGAGGCCGGAAAAGCCGACATCGGCCTGGCCGGCTTTGAGGTCGGCGAAAATAGCATCGTCATCGGTTTGGGAATAATTGAAGGCCAGCCCCGCATCCCGGGCGATGGCCTCCCACAACTCCACCTCGAAGCCGGTAAGAGCGCCGTTCTCTCTGTTGACGCACGGCGCAAATGGCGAGACGTCGACCACCAGCGGCCGGGTCTGGGCCGAGGCCACGCCGGTCAGCATAAGGAGCAAGGCAATAAGAGATTTCTTCACGACGGCTCCTGTAAGGAGTTACAGATAGTGCGGCAGCGCCAAGCTTGGGTGGAAAGTTTAGCCGAGGCCACATGGGCGGTCAAAACCGTCACCTGCCAAACTTTGAGGATGAGGGATGGGCCGGTAGAATCGCATTTGGACAAGGAACACCCATGATACATCCTTCGGTTGTGAAACTACTGGAACTATTGGCCATCGACGGGCCTTCCACGGAAGAAGACGCCACGGCGGCGCACGTAGCAAAAGCCCTGCGGCAACTGGGCGTGACCGAGCAGAACATGTGGCATGACCGGGCGTTTGAGCAAAGCGAATACGGCGGCACAACCGGCAACCTTATCGTGCGCTGGCCGAGGCGCGGCGATCACCGGGGCGCGGCGCGGCTTTTTATGGCCCACCTGGACACGGTGGCCCTGTGCCGCGGTTGCCGACCGCGTTTGGATGGGTTCGGGGATGAGAAGGCCGCCCGCATCGTCAACGATAATCCGGCTTCAGCATTGGGGGCGGATTGCCGCACGGGAATAGGGATACTGCTGCACCTGGCGCGGTTTCTGGCCGGCTGTCCGGCCCATCCGCCGGTGTGGATGGTATTTACGGTCCAGGAGGAACTGGGGCTCATCGGAGCCCGTGGACTGGACCTGGGGGCATTGACGCCAGAACCGCCGGTCTTGGGCTTCAATTACGACGCCCCACAAGCGAATCATGTGATCACGGCCATCACCGGCACCACGCGGTTCTTCATCGATCTGTTCGGCAAGGCAGCGCACACGGGCATCAATCCCCAGGATGGCATCTCCGCCGCCGCCGCCATGGCCGGGGCCCTGGCGGAGCTGGTGCAAGGCGGCTGGCACGGCGCCATTGTCCAGGCCGAAGGCCGTGGCAGCGCCAATATAGGGGTCTTGAACGGCGGAGCGATGACCAACACGGTGATGGACAAGCTGACAGTGCGCGGCGAGGCCCGCAGCCATGACACGGCGTTCAGGCAGCAGATCATCGATCGCTATCGCCGGACATTCGAGCGATGGGCGGCGGCGACGCGCAATGCCACGGGCGATTGCGCAAGAATGTCATGGAAACTGGGACCATCCTACGAGGCCTTCGCCCTGCCGGCCGACGCGCCGGTGGTGCAAATGGCCTGTGAGGCGATGCGCGAGCTGGGCATCGAGCCGATTCTGAAAACCGATGACGGCGGCATGGATAATAACCGGCTCAATGCCAAAGGCCTTCCGTGCATCGCCCTGGGCTCGGGACAATACCAGGTCCATACGACCTCGGAATGGGTCAATGTGGACGATTTTTTGACGGCATGCCGGCTGAGCGAGCGGCTGGCGGTGGCGTGAGGGAGCGAAGGCGGCGCCACAACTGAGCATAAACGCGCGGAAGACTATTTCTCAAGGTCGTGGCTGCTGACGAAGCGGAACTGGCCGCCACTGTCGGCGGCAATTTGCTTGAGGGTTTTTTCGCCGTCATCATCGTGATTTTCAAAGGCGATGGTGATGATTTTGGTCTTCCCGCCCTGGTTGAGGTCCTTGCACATATTGATGGTTCCCTGGGGATCGGGAAAATCGCCGGGATCGCAGAGGAAATAGATGAGCTGAGGCTGCATGGCGAAAGCGGCCTTGAGAGCGGGCTTGGGATCGGTGGGGCCGCGGCAGATGTAATCGTCCACGAACTTGAGCAGCCGCCGCTTGTTCTCGGGAGTGGCCGACAACAGCCCGGGATCGATAGGAGGGCGAGCGTTCTCCTGGAAGAACACGACATTCAGCGATTGCTGCATACGCAGGATGTTGATAGATTTGGCCAGTTCGGCGCGAAGCAGGTCGAACATTGGCATCATGGAACCGGTGGCGTCGCACACGAAAACTACGCTCCTGGCCTGGACCCTGGGCCCGCGGCCAATGAACGGAGCCCAGTTGCTGGTGCCCGGAGGGCCGAAGGGAGCGAGCGGACCGCCGCTGCTGCCGGTTCCATTGATGGGACCATGGCTAATCCTGGAGGCGGCGCCACCAATGCCAATCACGTTGTCGTCATTTTCGCCTACGCCGTTGCTGAGCACATTGGCCAGGCTTGTACCCGGCTTGTTGTTAATTCCTGAACTCTCCGGCGAAGCGTCCGGAAAGTCCATCTGACCTGGGGGACGGTCATCGCCGTCGGGAGTGCCTTTGGCGAGCTTGCTTTCCGGTTGCTGGATGTCATCCGCCGGGGCTTCGGGGGTTAGAGTTTGGTCGAAAATGGCAACGGGCTTGCCGACGATGCGGGCGCCGACCTGTATGGTGGCGATTCCGAGAACAATGATGGCCACATGTACCAGCAGCGACGTGAGGAAGGGCATAACGCTCTGAATGAAGGGGCTTTGCCAGATAGTCAGCCGCAGCCCAAGGCCGGCAGCGGGGAGTTCATCAATGGTGGGGCGTTCGGCAGAGGTGATGGTTTCAGGAGTGACGGGTTGCATGAGAACCTCCAGACTTTAATCGCGCACAGGTGATCCAGCGCGCACGTGGAGCGGAGCCCCCCTGCCGGCCATCAAGTCCGGCGTTTTATTTTTGAGGCCGTTGCAAGTATCCGGGGCCTCGCGATCCGTCCGATTCATAAGATGCGCTTGCTTGAGGCGTATTACAGACAAAGGCGGAAACCAAAGCAAAAAAATTGGCGCGCAAGCCGCGGAGAACGTGGAGGAAGGGAAACGCGTAGAGGAGCTACGGGTTCATGGCCAGGGCGCACTGGGAGAGAATCAGCGCTGGTTGTCCTTGGTCGGTTGGGAACTGGGCACAGTGGTGGCGCCGGGGCGGCGCAGGCGGTAGGTGCCCTTGTTATCATCGGAGTCGTAGGTGGAGAAGAATTCGTGGCCGTCGGTGTGGCCATCGTAGGTATAGAGGCCGCCGACCAACAGACCAAGATCTTTTTGGCCATGGAATTTCCAGAGGGCGTCCTGACGCTGGGCGGTGAGGGTTACGGTGGAATCGAAGGGGAGGAAGCCGGCGAAGGTGGCGTGGAATTCGGCCTGGTATTGAGCGCCGCCCAGAGGCGTGATCTGGCAGGTGAGGCGGCCGGACATGCTATCGGAGGAGTTGTACCAGTTTCCTTCCCAGTCGCCGGCCATAAGGTCCGCCGGGGCGGTGGCGGAGGCGGGGGAGATGCCGGCGGGCCGGGAACAGCCGACGCCCAACTGCCGACAGGCAGCACATATCGCCAGGAGGGCAAGGGTGAGGAAGACGGAAAGTTGGAGGAAGCGGTGGAACATGCCATAACTATAGCATCTGGGCAGAGGGCGGGAAGTGTGGCCAGTGAGAACGGGAAAGACGCTGTACGCTCGCTAAAGACCTGGGCGCCACCGTCGTCGGCGGACGCGGCCGTCCGTTTTCTTCTATTTGTGGTGGGAAGTTGTTCCGCACGCCAGTAAACGCCTACAATGCTAAAGCAAGCGATGAGTCTGGCGACTTGTCCGCTGATCAAATTCCCGGTTGGAGGATTAAAAATGAATTGCCGTATGTCCATTGCCCTGATTGTCGTGGCCATGCTGGGCATCAACGCCGTTGCCGCGTTGGCCGCCGATAACTACAAAGTCGATCCGGCCCACAGCATGATCGTCTTCCGTATCAACCACATGAATACCAGCAACGTCTACGGCCGCTTCAACGGGGTGGCCGGGACGCTGGTGGTGGAGGGTGATGAGCCGGTGTCGTTTGATGCCCAGGTACAAACCAAGAACGTGGACACCGCCGTGGAAGCGCGCGATAAGCACTTGCGCAGCGATACTTTCTTCAATGCCGAAGAATTCCCCACCATCAGCTTTAAGAGCAAGAGCGTCAAGAAGACGGGGGACAAGACGTACGAGGTGACGGGCGACCTGGCCTTGCATGGAGTGACCAAGTCGATAACCGTATCCATCGACCGCATCGGGAGTTCCGATTCGCCGCAGATGGGCCACCGCATCGGGTTTGAGACGGTCTTCAGCATCAAGCGTAGCGACTATGGCATGACCAATATGGTCGGCCCGGTTGGCGATGAAGTGAAACTGATGGTGAACCTGGAAGCGCAGAAACAGTAGGTTGGCTTAGGTCTTATAACCCTCAATGGTTTGAGGCCATTGGGGTTGCCTGACAGCGGTCAAATGGAGAAGCCATTAGTGGTCAATGCCAGTGATCTGCTCGTGGGCGGCCTGTTGCCGGGAACGGTGGCTGTGCTGCTGCTGTTGGCTCTGTGGCAGCCGTGGAACCGGCGTGGCGAACTTCGCGGCGGGCCAGCGGCGGCCATCGCATTGGGCCTGGCGTTTGTTGTGGCGTTGCTGGCCCTCAATGGACGCGGTGGCGGCGATCAAGGCGGTTGGAGCTTGCGGCGGGCGCTTCCGGCGTTTCCTCCCTTGTCCAGCGGGTGGCTGGTATATGGCACGTTGCTGGTGACGTTGCTGGCTTCCATCTCCGACGCCGTCAGGCTCAGGCCAGCCGTGCGCCGGCGCGCGGGCGCTGTCGTGGTGGTTCTCGTGGTGGCCGCCGCGCTACAGACGCGCCTCGGTCATTTGTGGCACGGCATCGGCATCTTCGAGCCTCCGGCAAGGGCGCAAGCCGCCTGGACGATGGCTATCGGCGGCGCTGGCGGCATTGTCTATTGGCTCATGCTGGATTCCCTCGCCCAGCGCCGCTCGGCCTCGCGTCTGGCCTTGGCGCTCCTGCTGACAGCGGGCGCGGGAGCCGGAGTCATCTCCCTGCTGGATTCAACGACGCAGGGCCTTTACTGCGGCGCCCTCACCGCCGGTCTAACGGCGATTGTCATCGTCGGGCTATGGAGCGGCTCGGTAGCGGCATCCACGGGGATGCTGGGCGTGTTCGCCGCCGTGTTTATACAAATCATCGTCCGGGTACACGTGGACCTGCCGGACGAGCCCTTCGGCGGAACACCACTCAAGCTGGTTCTTCTTTGCGCCGCCCCACTGCTGACGGGGATCACGCTGATTCCGCCTTTACGGCGCTGGCCGGCCCGGAGACAGGCGGCGGTCGAGGTGGCGACCATCATCGTGGTTCTGGCGGGGATTCTGTTTTTGGCCAAGACACAATTCGATCAACAGAATACAGCTAGCGGAGCGTTGGCACTCTGTGTCCCATGAGGCGCGCGGCGCCTGCACTAAGCCACCCGCGTCAGGAATCCCCGCTGGCGCAGCAATTCCAGAACTTTTTCCATGCTTTGCTCGACGGACAACTGGTCGGTCGGCAGAACCAGATCGGGATTGGCCGGCGGCTCGAAGGCGGCGCTGACGCCGGGGAACTGGGCAATCTGGCCTGACTCGGCGAGTTGATAGGCGCCGCTCTTGTCGCGCTGGCGGCAGAACTCGACAGGGGCGGAAAGATAAACCTCCAGGAAGCGGTCGGAGCCTATGGTTGCCCGGGCCTTCTGGCGAACGTTTTCGTGGGGCGCGTTGAAGGCGCAGAGGCAAATCAGCCCGGCGTCATTGAGGATGCGGGCGACCTCCGCGGAACGGCGCAGATTTTCGGAACGGTCGTCGGCGGTGAAACCCAGATCACGGCACAGGCCGCCGCGCATGTTCTGTCCATAGAGAACTGTGACGGCGCGGCCCTCCTCAAAGAGGCGCTTCTCTAGGGCGTAGGTGATTGATGCCTTGCCGGAGCCGGTCAGGCCCGTCAGCAGGACGGTGACCGCCCGCTGCCCGAAGCGGTCCTCGCGGGCCTGCGCGGGCACATCGCTGGGATGGATGCGCAGGTGAGCGCTGCTGGGCCCCTGGCCCCAGTGGTCGCCGCCGCCACGGCGATCAGCCGGTTCGAGAATCATGCCGGCGCCGACGGTGTTGTTGCTGAGGCGGTCGATGATGATGAAGGCGCCAGTGGAGTTGTTGATCTTGTAGGGATCGTAAGCCAGCGGCTGGTTGAGGCTGAGAACGGCGTGGCCGACCTCGTTCATGGCCAGGCGTGTGGCCGGTTTTTTTTCCAGGGTGTTGACGTCGACGCCGTAGCGCAAGTCGGCGATTTCGCCGGTCACCAGGCGCGTGGCGTGCTTGACCAGATAGGTCTTTCCAGGAACGAAAGGCTCCTGGGCCATCCAGACCACCATGGCCTCGATCTCGCTGGAGACGCGCGGCTGGTTGTCGGGATGAACCAGCATGTCGCCGCGACTGACGTCGATCTCGGTTTCCAGGGTGACGGTGACGGGCATGGGCGAGAAGGCCTCGTCGAGCGGGCCGTCGTAACTGCTGATCGCTTTGACGCGGCTGACGTTTCCCGAAGGCAAGGCGACGATGCGATCGCCCTTGCGGAGGATGCCGGAGGCGATGGTGCCGGCAAAGCCGCGGAAATCGGCGCTGGGTCGCAGGACGCACTGCACGGGAAAGCGCATGTCCAGGAGGTTGCGGTCGGAGGCAATGTGGACAGTTTCCAGGTGATGCAAAAGCGGCGGCCCCTGATACCACGGCATGGCGGCGCTCTTGTCCACCACGTTGTCGCCGCGCAGGGCCGAGATGGGTATGAACTGAACGTCGGGGATATCGAGCTTGGCCACGAAACCGGTGTAGTCGCGGATGATGGCCTCGAAGGCCGCCTGGGAATAGCCGACCAGGTCCATTTTATTGATGGCGACGATGACATGCTTGATGCCCAGCAGGGAGACGATGAAGCTGTGGCGGCGCGTCTGGGTGAGCACGCCGTGCCGGGCGTCGATGAGGATGATGGCCAGCTGGCAGGTGCTGGCCCCGGTGGCCATGTTGCGGGTGTACTGCTCGTGGCCGGGGGTGTCGGCGATGATGAACTTGCGCTTGTCGGTGGAAAAATAGCGGTAGGCCACGTCGATGGTGATTCCCTGCTCGCGCTCGGCCTTGAGGCCGTCGGTGAGCAGGGCCAGATCGATGTCGCCGCCGGTGGTGCCCATTTTGACCGAGTCGCGGCGGACGGCGGCGAGCTGGTCCTCATAGATCATCTTCGAGTCCTGCAGCAGGCGGCCGATAAGGGTGGATTTGCCGTCATCCACCGAGCCGCAGGTAAGGAAACGCAGAAGTTCCTTGCGCTGGTGGCGCTCCAGGTAGGCGGCGATATCCTCGTTGAGAGGGTTTTGTATCATCGATGAATCCTAAAAATATCCTTCGCGTTTTTTCTGTTCCATGGAGGCGTTTTCATCGTAGTCGATGACCCGGCCCTGGCGTTCGGATTTGGTGGCCAGGAGCATCTCCTCGATGATCTGGGGCAGGGTGACGGCGGGACTTTCGACGGCGCCAGTCAGGGGATAGCAGCCCAGCGTCCGGAAGCGGACCAGGCGCATCTGAGGCTTTTCGCCTTTTTCCAAAGGCAGGCGGTCATCATCAACCATGATGAGCGTGCCATCGCGGACGACGATCGGCCGCATGGCGGCAAAATAGAGGGGGACGATGGGGATGTTCTCGGCGTGAATGTATTGCCAGACATCCAATTCCGTCCAGTTGGACAGGGGAAAGACGCGGATGGATTCGCCCTTGTTGACCTTGCCGTTGTAGAGATTCCACAACTCGGGGCGCTGGTTCTTGGGATCCCATTGGTGCAGGCGATCGCGGAAGGAATAGACGCGTTCCTTGGCGCGGCTTTTTTCCTCGTCTCGACGAGCGCCCCCGAAGGCGGCATCGAAACCATATTTGGTCAGAGCTTCCTTGAGGGCCTGGGTTTTCATGATCGCCGTGTACTTGTTGGAACCGTGGGTGAAAGGACTTACCCCCTCGGCAACGGCCTGGGTATTGGTGTGAACAATCAGATTGAAGTTGTTTTCTTTGCAGAACTTATCGCGAAACTGAGTCATCTCGCGAAATTTCCAGGTGGTATCCACATGAAGCAGAGGGAAAGGCAGACGGCCAGGGTGAAAGGCCTTCTGGGCCAGGTGCACCATGACCGAAGAATCCTTGCCGATGGAATAGAGCATAACCGGGTTCTGAAACTCGGCGGCTACTTCGCGGATAATGTGAATACTTTCCGCTTCGAGCTGCTTGAGATGAGAGAGACTGTAATTGGTCATGGTACTCCGGGATTCATTTGTCTATTTTTTCGATAGATTTAGTCGACAATTAAAGGTTTGACAAGAGACACAGTCAAGAACATTTCAGATTTAGGGTGAGCCTTCTCGCCCACCGTCTAGCCTGGGCACAAAAAACGGTCATCTGCGAGCCGGCACTGCGTCAGTGTTTTGGCGGCTTGAGCTGGTTGGCGACACGGCCCATATCGCCAAAACCGCATAGCTTGCCGCCAGACCAGCCCATGTGACCCACGGCAGCCGTGGAGCGTCGCTGTTGTCGTGGGAATCATAGTAACCGGTGTTAATGCGCATCATCCGTTCCTTGGACCAATTGAGTTGTCGGATGCAGGCATAGCCGGAGCTTAAGGAAGCCAGCAGCCCCCAGAGCAGGGCCATGGAGCAGATAATGGACCCATAACTATGCCGTCGTGAGCGGGCCAGGCCAATGATAATGATAATTAGAATCGTCGTCACGACGATGATTGCCGTGCCAAGCAGGACGATGACCAAGGGCGTGTTGGAGGTATCGGGCGCCTCGGCATAAGCCAGAACAGGGAGCATGGCTACAGTATACGCCATGGCGTGTGAAAAACGACTTGGCTTGGCGGCTAACGCCAAGAAAACGCCCACCAACCATGATTCCAGCATTCTTGTGACGCCACTTTAAGACGGTGGACCTAAAGCCGGAAATGTCTAGGCTAGCGGAGGAATGTCGAATACCACTATATTCTGAATGCCGCCAGGTTCTTGAAGGCAGCGTCTGGCGAGTATTGGTTGCGCGATTCTGCGTACCGCGCTTGAACCTTGGGCTTATTGGGATAATGATCCAGCGATGAAGATATACACGCGTCAAGGCGACGATGGAACGACCGGGCTGTTTGGGGGGCAGCGCATCAGCAAGGCCGATGGCCGGCTGGAGTGTTATGGAACAATCGACGAGTTGAATGCGGCACTGGGTCTGGCGGCGGCCGGAAGTACGGCGGTTCAGAATCCGACTGGCGATGCCGATGCCCTGGTTAGGCGGCTACAAGCTGTGCAGAACGATTTGTTTGTGATCGGGTCGCTTTTGGCGACGCCGCGAACGTCAGCAGGATGGCAGAAACTTCCGCAGTTGGGTGAATCGGCGGTTGGACGGCTGGAACAGGAGATTGATGCCGCCGAAGCCGAGTTGCCGGCTCTGGGTAATTTCATCCTTCCGGGAGGCGCGGAGATGGCGGCACGGTTGCATATGGCCCGGACGATTTGCCGCCGTGCAGAACGGCTGTTGGTGAGCTTGGTCGGACAAGCGGATGTTCGCGAGGAAATACCTCCGGAGGTTCTTCCTTATCTCAATAGACTTGGGGACTGGCTCTTCGTGCAGGCGCGGTGGATAAACAGAAAACTGGGAGAAACAGATATACTGTGGAAACGGTGAACAGTGAACGGGGAACGGACTATGAGCTATACGGATGAAGGAATCTCGCGAAATACAATGGCGCTGATTGTCGTTGGGGGAGGCTTGGTGCTGGTGGTGATGTTTGTATCGCTGGTGTTGTTCAGCAGCACGCCTGATACAACTACTTATGACAAAGGGCAGATGCAAGGCGCATTGCAGGCGGGCCAGGGCGCATGGCGCGATCGTGGTCGGCCACCAGCTCAGTCCCGGTATCAGGATGAGGCAGACACCCGCTGGCCGGAACCAACTTCGGGGGATGAGCCGCGCAAATCCTTCGAGCCTGCGCCAATGCCGCCGTTAAGACCAACGACGGTTCCCTAAAGTAACCATGTTCGCCGTTGGCCACTGACCACCCGCGCTTGCCTGATACTACCGCTATCCCTAGTATGCCTCGCATTCCCGGCGATCTGTCGTTGGGAATCTGAATGTACTTGACGTGTATTTGCTTATGGAGGATTGATCATGCGCATTTTGGTCGCTGACAAACTGGCTGAGGAAGGGTTGGAGTTTCTCAAGCAGTCGGGCGTTCAGTTCGACACCAAGATCGGACTGAAGGAAGATGAATTGGCGGCGGCGGTCGGAGCGTATGATGCCCTGGTGGTGCGCTCGGGGGCCAAGGTGACGGCCAAGGTGCTGGCCAACCCGGGCAACCTCAAAGCCATCGCCCGGGCCGGCGTGGGAGTGGACAACATAGACCTGGATGCGGCGACGGCCAAGGGGATCCTGGTGTTGAACACGGCGGCGGCGTCGACTCTGTCCACCGGGGAACACGCACTGGCGCTGATGCTGAGCCTGGCACGGAAGATCCCGGCGGCCCACGCCAGCCTGCGCAGCGGGCAACTGGAATGGAAGAAACGCAGCCAGTACCAGGGCACACAGCTTGCCGGCAAGACGCTGGGAGTGGTGGGCATGGGACGCATCGGCCAGTGCGTGGCTATCCGCGCCCTGGCCATGGAAATGAACGTCCTGGGCTTCGATCCCTACTATAGCGCGCCGGCCGCGCTGGACGGCCGCGTGCGCCTGGTGCGCGATTTCGACGAATTTCTGTCGCACCTGGATGTAATCACGTTCCACGTTCCCGGGGGAGAAGGCACGCGCCACCTGCTCAACCGCGACCGTTTGATGAGCAAATGCCGGCCCAATCTGCTGGTGGTCAACGATTCCCGCGGCGAAGTGGTGGATGAGTTCGCCCTGGCCGATGCCATCAGGGAAAAGAAGATCGCCGGTGCGGCCATCGACGTCTACCAGACGGAGCCGCCGGCCAGGGACCATCCGCTTATGGGGCTGGAAAACGTGGTGCTCACGCCCCACCTGGGCGCCAGCACGGACGAGGCGCAGACCGCTGTGTCGGTCGACGCCTGCAAGGCGATAGTGGCTTACCTGGCCAGCGGCCAGATCCTCGGCGCGGTAAATGCCGGCCGGCTCAAGCTGGATTTGCCGCCGGACGAAGCCCCGTTCGCGGAATTGGCGCGCCGCATCGGCATGCTGTTGGCCGGCCTGTGCGAGCACGGCTACAAGACCATCACCCTGCGGGCCAGTGGGACGCGGGCGCCCAAGATCATGGACACGCTCCTGCGACTGGCGACGGTCGAACTGCTCAAGCCGCACCTGGCTCCGCCGGTGAATGTGATCAACGTCGAGCACCTGGCGCGCAGCCGGGGCATCGAACTGGCGCAGATCAACGAGGCCGCTCCGCCGTCGGGACTGGTGGGCGACATCGTCGGAGTGCGTGCCGATTGCGCCAACGGCGAAAGTCACCGCATCCTGGGCACGGTGTATGCCGACGGGCTGCCGCGCGTGCTGCGCGTGGATGGCTACGCGATGGACATGATCCCCGAAGGACAGATGGTTCTGATCGTCAACCAGGACCAGCCGGGCGTGATAGGAGCGGTGGGTACGACCTTCGGTGATGCCAGGGTCAACATCGCCGACATGGTCATCAGCCGCGAGTTCGACAAGGCCGGCAACGCCACGGCGTTGATGGTGCTCAAGACCGACAGTGCCCCGCCGGAGGCGGTGTTGGACAAGTTGCGGGCAAGGCCGGGAATCCTCCGGGTGAAATCGGTGGTGTTGCCGGTGCGAGGCCGCTGAAACAGGTGCGGCTCCTCCAACTCTGTCGCGTGCTCACCCAGTAAGCGCCACGACGACGACCTCGCCCTGCCGCGTCGCTCTGGCCGCTATTGGCGCAGAACGACGATGCCCGTACACTTCCGGCATAGCTCCTGGGAATATCGAAAGTGAGCAAGTTGGCCGACCGGCCAACAAAAGACGGCATCCGCCAAACGCGGCACTTGCGGTGTTCGGAGGATCTATCCAGTCCTGATCGGAGCGGCGTAGTGCCCAGCGAACAACACGATCCTTCCATCTTCCAGCAACTGGACCTGACGGCCCGGTATCCATATCCGCTGTCGTTCTACATCAAGCGCACCATCTGGAATGCTGTCAACCCCCTGCTTTTTCGCTGGAGTTTGCGCAAGGCCTTCCGCTGGCGGCGCTTCATTCTCCGCTGTTTCGGCGCCAAGCTCACGAGCACTTCGCTGGTTTACGGTTCGGTGCGTATTTTCCATCCCTGGTTGCTGACCATCGGGAAACACACCACCATCGCCCGGGAAGTCGATTTGTACAACCTTGGCCCCATCGTCATCGGGGACCATACCGTCATCAGCCACCGGGCCACGCTGTGCGCCGGAACCCACGATTACAGCGATCGGCGGCTGCCGCTGCTGCGGCCCACCATCACCGTGGGCAGCGGGGTGTGGATCGCCACCGAGTCTTTCGTGGGTCCCGGGGTGACCATCGGCAATAACAGCATCGTGGGCGCCAGGGCGGTGGTAATGAAGGATGTGCCGGCAGGGGTAATCGTTGGCGGAAACCCGGCGCGAATCATCAAGGCGCGTCCGATGGCGCTATCAGCAGAGCCGGTCGTCCCTACCACAACGGACACCGCTTCCTGAAGGGGCGCCGACAATCAGTCCGCCGGGGAAATTGCGTCGCAAGAAATCCGGCTGATGCCATCTTGGAACCAAACTCTGGAACATCTCAAGACGACAAGGCGTTGGCGTACATTCTGTCGTCGCGACTGGCGTGACCGGCGATTAGGCGGCGATAGCATTCCTGCCAGTGCTGGGCAATTCCCTGCCAGTTATAGCGTGCCCAGACAAAAGCGCGGGTTCTGGCGGCGGCGGTGGCGCGCAGAGCGTCATCGTTCATCCACCGCGTAAGTTCGTCCGCCAGGGCATCCACGCGCGTAGGCACAACGCCGCCGACCCCGGCATCGAATATTTCCTTGAAGATGTTCACCTGATCGCTAATCAGCACCGGCGTTCCCGCCGCCAGGGCCTCCACCACGGCGATCCCGAAGTTTTCCTGGTAGCTGGGCAGAACGAACAAATCTGCATCGGCAAGAGCGGCGATACGATCCTGGCCGTACAGCATTCCCGGGAACAGCAGTCGTCCGAGCACGCCATGCTCGCGGGCCATGGACTCGACCTTGGCCCGGTATCCATCGTTGTCGGGGCCGGCGATCACCAGCATGGCGTCGCGAGTCCTGGCCCGGGCCAAAGCGGGCACCAGCAGGTCCAGGCCTTTCTTGTAATGCAGCCGGCTCAGGAACAGCAGCATGGGTTTGCCGGCCAGTTCTGGATGTATATTGCGGAACTGCCCCCGGGGCGGCAGAGTCTGAAACTCCATAAGATCCACGCCATTGGGTTCAACGATGGCCGGGGCGCGTAACCGGAGCTTGCGCACCAGATCACGCTCCAGATTGCTGGTGAAATGCATGGCATCGGCGCCATCAAGATTTTTCCGCAGACGCCAGGCCATGTAGATGCGTTTGCGCAGCCAATGCTGACGGAGGCTCCAGGGATCGAGCATGCCGGCGGGACGGATAATGTAGGGAACATTGGCGCGCAGCGCCGCCTGGACAACCCGGTGCTGCACTTCCTCCCAGATGGCATGGATATGCACGATATCCGCGCCGGCGACCATTTCCTCGGCAGCGGCGGCAAGGAGGGGATGGCGTCCCAGACGGCCACGGACCGGGCCGATCATCCGCATGCCGATTCCATCGGTACGCATGGCATCGGAAAACTTCAGCGAAAATGCGGTAGTCCAGGTCGCCAGAACCGACACTTGATTTCCCTGGGTCCGCTGCGCCGAAACCAGTCCCTTAAGCGCGATAATCGGACCGCCGGCTTCGGGAGACAGATCGGGAATCACGTGCAGAATTCGCAACGCGTCCGGCCGAATGGGGGCCATTGGGGGCATGGCGGCGGGCCGGAATTCTCCGCCCAACGGCGTCTCCGCTCCGACCGCGGGCCGGGGCGCGGCCATCTCCAGGCCTCCCGCGGCGACCGTATTTTGCGCCGCCGCGATTTCCATCAGTCGTTGGTAATGTCCCTCCCACCGCGCGGCGATCCGCTTCCAGTCGTAGCGTTCCCAGACCCAGGGACGCGCCCTGGCCGCGGTATCTTTGCGCAATGATTCATCGGTCAGCCAGCGCGACAGTTCCCGGGCGATGGGTTCGATCTGGCACGGCACGACCGCGCCAACCTGGGCCGCCGTCACCTCGCGATGGATGTTGACCTGGTCGCTGATGAGCACCGGTGTTCCGGCGGCCAGGGATTCAGTGACCACGATACCGAAATTCTCCTGATAGCTGGTCAGGGCAAAAAGGTCGGCATCGGCCATGGCAGCGACGCGGGCGGCGCCGTGCAGCATACCGGTAAAAACCACGCGGTCGGCAAGGCCGTGGGCGGCGATCAATTTTTCAACGGTCGAACGGTATCCACCATGGTCGGGACCGGCGATGACCAGCATGGCGTCAGCGACGCCGGCCCTGGCAAAAGCCGGAATTAGCAGGTCAAGTCCTTTTTTGTAGTGGATCCGACTCAAGAAGAGCACGATCTTCTTGCCGGCAAGCTCCGGATAGCGATTGCGGAAAGTGCCCCGGGGCGGCAGGGTCTGGAATTCGCGCAGGTCCAGGCCCGGCGGCTCGACAATCATCTGGGATCGCAGATGCAGGCTGGTCACCAGATCGCGCTCGGTCTCGGTGGTGAAGTGAAGAGCGGCGGCGGCGTTCAGGTTGCGCCGCAGCCGCCAGAACATGTAAATTGTCTTCTTGAGGCGGTGCTGGGCCATGCTCCAGGGATCGAGCATCCCGTGCGGGATCAGGACATAGGGCTTGCCCTGGCGCTGGCAGGCCCGCGCCGTCTGGTGTTGGATCTCCTCCCAAAGGGCATGGATATGCACGATATCCGCCTCGGCGACGAGGCTCTGTATTATCGACTTGAGATCCTTGTGCCAGCCTAGTTTGCCGTACGTCGGCCCGATCAAGCGATTATGGATATTGGGCGCGGCCAGCCGCTGGCGAATGCTCAGGTCTTCGCCGCGCGCCCAGGTGCTGGCTATGGTGACATCCGTCCCCAGCGCCGCCTGGGACTGGGCCAGGCCCTCGACGGTGGCAATGGTGCCGCCGGTCCGCGGATCGACGCTGGAAATTACGTGAAGGACACGCATAACGGGATATTCAGTATATCAGACTGGCGCCGGGTTGTCCGCGCCGCGGCCGGCAGCGCAGCAATTATTTTTTGGGCCCAGCTAATGCGCGCTCGACAATATCGCGATAATGAACCATCCAGTGCCGGGCAATGCGGTTCCAATCAAAATGTTCGAAAGCGAAGGCTCGAGCCGCTTTGGCGGCCGCCTGGCGCAGAGATGAATTGCCCAACCAACGCGACAGTTCCGCCGCCAGTTCGGGCACCGATGTGCGAACCACGCCGCCGACTCCGGCCCGGGTGATCAGGGTATGCAGGTATACCTGGTCACTGACGACGACCGGGGTTCCGGCGGCCAGGGCCTCGGCCACGGAAATGCCGAAATTCTCGTGATAGCTGGGCTGGGCCGCCAGATCGGCATCGGCAAGGGCGGCGATACGGTCAGGTCCGTGGAGCATGCCGGTGAAGACCACGCGGTCTTGCAACCTATGACGCTTTACCATGGCCTCGGCGACGGCGCGATAGCCGTCGCCATCAGGCCCGACTACGACCAGGGCGCTTTGCGCCGGGAGAACATGAGCCATGGCCGGGATTAACAGTTCCAATCCTTTGCCGGCGTGGATGCGCCCCAGGAACACTATCAGTGGCCGGCCGGCGAGCAGGGGATAGTGCCCGCGGAACGTGCCAGTCGGCGGGAGCGCCGCGAACTCCCGCAGGTCCAGCCCGAACGGCTCGACCAGACAAGGCGCTGTCAACCCCAGACGCCCCACTGCTTGGCGCTCCAAGTCCGTCGCAAAATGGAGCGCCGCCGCCCGATTCAAGTTGCGCCGCAATCGCAGTGCCAGGTACAAGCGCTTGGTCAGCCACCCCCTGGACATATTCCAGGGATCGAGCATGCCGTGCGGTGTGATGACATACGGTATCCCGCGCCTTTGGGCCGAGCGGGCCGCGCAGTGTTGGATCTCCTCCCACAACGCGTGAATGTGCACGATGTCCGCGCCGCCGACCAGTTCATCGGTAATGGCGGCCAGTTGCGGATGGCGCGAGAGTTTCCCGGTGGCCTGGCCGATATGGCGTACCTTCACGCCGTTGGCCCGCAGATCATCGGCCACGGGAAACCCGGTCGTCTCCTGCCAGGTGGCCGCCACAGTTACATCCAGCCCCTGGGCCGTCAGGGCCTTGCTCAGCCCGGTCAAGACCATAGTCGGTCCGCCATTCTGCGGATCGATGCCAGATATGACGTGCAGGATCTTCATCTTGGAGTCCCATCGCGCGATGCGCGATTCACTTGGTTCCCATTTTACATTTTACGTGTTGTATTTCTCATTTTACATTCTCCGCCAGTTTCACCAGACTGTCCATCAGGGCGCCGTAGACGACCTGAGGATTGAAGTTTCTGGCCATGTGTTCCATGGCCGCCTGCCCCATCCGCCGCCGCAGATTCCCGTCTATCAGCAAGCGATCGACGGCCCCGGCGAAACCCTCCATGTCGTCGCGATCGACCAGTAGTCCGCTGACGCCGTTCAGGACGATTTCCGGGATGCCTCCCAGCCGGCTGGCGACGGCGGGGATACCGGCGGCGGCAGCCTCCAGGGCCGCCCACAAAAAGGTATCCTGTCGCGTCGGGCAAACCAGCAGATCCATCCGCGGCAAAATATCTGCGAGCAACCTGGGCCGCTCGACGGCGCCATGCCAGATAACGTTGCGGGCCCCGGGCAGCGGCGTGGCCCCGCCGGAAACAATGTGCAGCTCGGCGCGGTCCGCCCAGCGCTGCTGGTGCAGACGCACCAGTTCCGGGCCGCGTTTGAGCTTCCAACTGCTGCCGATAAAGATGATACGCAGCCGCCGACCGTCGTCCGCGGCGCTGCCCTGCCGCGGCACCGCCGCCGTATTGAGCGCCACGCAGCCCGGAGCCATAAGTATCCGTTCCTGGGCGACGGCATAATCTGTGCGCACCGATTGCGCCGTCCAGCGGCTCATGCACTCGATCACGTCGGCGGCGGCGAACATCCGGCGCTCGCAGCGGGCAAACAGGGCCAGGGCCAGCGGTGCTTTGCCGAAGGCGCGGGTCTCCAGAGCGGCGGTGCAATCAACATACAGCGCCTGGCGCGGGCGTGGGGCCGGCCCCCGGGCCACATCGACCATGGCCAGGGCAATTCCCTGGGTCATCCAATGAATCACGTCGAAGCGTGCCGTGTGCAGCGGCCCGCGCAGCCAGCGCCGCAGTATCCCCCGATAAAGTCGCAGGTATCTATAGGTGTGCAGATCCCAGCCGCCGGCCGGCAGCGATTTGCCCAGGAGGCGCACCCACCAGGGATAGGCCAGGTCGATATGCACGGCGTCGATGTCGTCGCGCCGGCCGGCATAATCGCGAAGCCGCTGGGCCTGCGTGGAGAAGCCCAGAGTGGTGCTGTTGATGAAGAGTATCCGGGCTGGCCCCTGGCGTCGCAAAGGCGGTAGATTGTCCGGGCTCACCTGCTCCAGATTGCGACTGACAAGTCGATTCATACGACATCATCTCTCACGGCGGCGCAACGAGGCCATTCGGCCGCATTCTGGCGTCAATGCGAGCGTGTTCATGGCACGTTGTTCATGGTGTTTTGCTCATTGCTCTGGTGTCTGTTCCCATCGGGACGGACGCGTGGCCGCCACGATTAATTGTGATGCCGATGGGCTTTGCGGAACAGCGGGCAGCGAACTCGGCATAGAACTTGTTTATGAAGGTGCGCGTGGCCCAGGCGGTGCCGTCGGCCAGGCCGCAGATGGTGGTGCCGGGCATGATTCCCTGGGTTTTTTCCAGTTCCAGGAGCATTTCCAGGTCGCCGGGACGGCCCATGCCATCGACGATGCGATCGAGTATCTTGGCCATCCAACCCGAACCCTCGCGGCAGGGAGTACACTGCCCGCAGGATTCGTGGGCGTAGAAGCGCACGCAGTTGCGCAGGGCCTGGACCATATCGGTGTGCTCGTTCATGACGATCATGCCGGCGGTGCCCAGTCCCAGGCAGCCGCCGCGCAACCGCACATCATCAAAATCAAGGCGGATGTCCAGTTGATCCGTACCCAGCACGCCCATGGAGATGCCGCCGCAGATGCAGGCCTTGTACTTGCCGCCTTTCATGCCTCCGGCCAGAGCGTTGATGGCATGGTCCAGGGTGATGCCCAGTTCATCTTCATAAACCCCGGGCTGGTTGACGTGCCCGCTCATTCCGTAAAGTTTGGGCCCGGGGCTGGAGGGGGTACCCATGCTCTTGAACCAGCGCGGCCCATCGATGGGTCCGCGCTCGATGATGGGGGGCACGCAGCAGAGGGTCTCGACGTTGTTGATAACAGTCGGTTTGCCGAAAGCCCCGGCGATGGCCGGAAACGGCGGCTTGTTGCGCGGCCAGCCGCGCTTGCCCTCGAGTGCTTCCAGCAGGCCGGTTTCCTCGCCGCAAATATACGCCCCGGCCCCCAGGTGCAGATAGCACTCAACCTTGTTGGGGCTACCGAAGATGCCGCCGGCGCCGAAGATGCCGTTGCGGTAGGCCTCGGCGATGGCCCGCTCCAACACGCGGGCCTGGCGGTGATATTCGCCGCGAATGAAGATGTAGGCGACATCGCACCCGGTGGCGACAGCGGCAATGGCGATGCCTTCGAGCAACTGATGCGGATCGTAATCGACGAGGTAGCGGTCCTTGAAGGTTCCGGGCTCGGATTCATCGAAGTTGACGGCCAGGTAATGCGGGCCGCGTTTTTCCTTGGGAATGAAGGCCCACTTCTGGCCGGCACTGAAACCCGCCCCGCCGCGGCCGCGCAGGCCGGAGTCGGCGACCGTCTTGATGATGTTCCCAGGCGGCATCTCCAGGGCCTTGCGCAGAGCCGCATAGCCGCCGGTGGCGACATAATCATCGTACCAGTAGAGCTTGCGCCGGCTCGGGTCCTGGGGAATGCGCTTGAGCAGCACAGGTTCAATAAATGCCATAGGCCTGCCTCGTCGAGCTCTGACGCGAGCCCTACTGCTTTCCTTGTCCGGAGGATTTCTGTTTCTGAACAATCACTTCATCGATCACCGTGCGCCGCAGTTTCACGTTCGGATCGTCCGCCGGAACCGCTTCATGCACCTGACGATTGCGGAAGACCACCTGGGGGGCATTGGTCACATCAGTCTTTACCGCTTTCTTGATGTAGCCGAATTGCCGGCCTAGCCAGCCTGACAAACCTTTTCCCGGAAACCGCTGTGCCATTAGGCGCCTCTTGCTTCATTCCTTCGACTGCGGCAACGTCTCTAAAACGCGACGATCAGACGGGTCATAGATATCGATGAACCTGCTTATATCGCCGGTCGTGCGCTGGCTGTGACCGAAACCGAGCAGGCGTTCTTTGGCCTGATCGCGGCTGTAGCCAAGCAGCGATTCCTGGTAAACCGCCACCATCATGCCCGTGCGGCGCACGCCCTGGGCGCAGTGGACAAGGACCGGCTGGCGTTGGGGATCACCGGCCACTTCCAGAAATTTACGCACATCTTCGGTGGTCGGCCAGCCGCCCAGCTTCACCGGAATGCTCACTAGAGCGATGCCGCGCCACTGGAGTTCACGGGCCTCGGCCTTGAAGATGTCCTGGGCTTGCTCGCCGGCATCTACCAGCCGGACAACGGTCCTGGGCCGTACCTGGCGCAGGGCAACGGAAAACTGGCGCATGGATCTGACGCCGTCGCGATACAGCTTGCCTTGTTCCACCGCCGCCAGATGATAGGTGGCGAAATGGCAATACCACACGGAGCCGCCGGTGGCGGCCAGAAGCAGAACCATCACGACGATCCACATCATCGCATCGCCGGGGTGTCGCCCGGGCCTCGATCTTTGGACAAAATTCACCATGTACGCGGTCGCCACGTCATTCCCAGGTAACCGTTGGATCCTTGTAATCATGCGGATCATCCGGAAGGGCATCGAGAAGCGTCTGCAATTTCTCCGGGGTCAGGCGCTCGTGGAGGACCTCGTTGACCAGGGCTGCCGGGGCCGTTCCACAAGAGCCCAGGCATTCGTATTCAACCAGGGTGAAACGGCCATCTTTGGTGGTCTGGCCCGGTTCGATGCCCAGTTTTTGTTTCAAGGCCTCGATGAGCTGGCGTGAGGAACAAATCTGGCAAGCCAGCGAGCGGCAGACGGCGATGAGGTATTTGCCTTTGGGTTTAAGCCAGTATTCCTCGTAGAAGGTGGCCGTATCCAGGACCTCCGCCGGCTCCAGGCCCAGGAACGCGGCTACTTCCTCCAGGGCCTGGGTGGCGATCCAGCCGTGCTGGTGCTGGATCATATGCAGGGCCGGCAGCAGAACCGCCCGCTTGGTGGGATAGCGTGGGAAATACTTCTCGGTCAGCTCCCGCTTCATCTGCTCGGTCAGGAGAGGCTCGGCGCTGGTGGCAGCGACGGCGTGGCGACGATTTTCAACTATCCAGGCCATGCAAGTATCCAGAGGGCGGCGAACGAACAGGATGCGGAAGCAGGCCGCCGGGGTGTTTTCCGCGGGGGACAGGTGAATCATAGGTGCCGGGGGAAAAAGCTCAAGCGACAGAGGTGCGGCTGATGGTTGAATCTTGTATGGCGGTGGTTTCGTGCGCTCACCCTGGTAAATGCTGTCCAGGCACGTCGCCATCTCAGCGATCCAGTTCGGCGGCAATTACGTTGATGCTGCCCAGAACCGCGACCACATCGCTGAGCATGTGGCCTTCAATGAGCTTGGGGAAGATCTGGTAGTTGATGAAGCAAGGCGGCCGGGTGCGGACGCGCCAGGGGACGTTCTGGCCGGCGCTGACGATGTAGTAGCCCAGTTCGCCGCCGGCGGTTTCGATGCAGTTATAGACTTCGCCCTGGGGAGCGGTGAAGCCGCGGTTGGTCATGATCAATTCGAAATGCTGAATCAGGCCTTCGATGCTGCTGTAGACCTGGTCCTTGGGCGGCAGGACATCCTTGCCTTCGGGACTGACGTCAACGGGGCCCGGGGGGATTCTGTCGATCAACTGGTCGATGATGCGCATAGACTGCTTCATTTCCTCCAGACGCACCAGATAGCGGGCATACACGTCGCCGGTGGCCATGACGGGAACCTGAAAATCGACGGCCCCGGCTCCCCGCCCATCCCAATTGTCGGCAAAACACAGATACGGTTCATCTTTGCGCAGGTCACGGCGGACACCGCTGGCGCGGGCCATGGGGCCGGTCAGGCCCCAGGCAATGGCATCTTCGCGGCTGACAGCGCCGACGCCCTGGGTGCGATCGACGAAGATGCGGTTCTTGTTAAGCAGTTTTTCCATGTCGGCAATCCCCCGGGGAAGCTGTTGATCGATGAACTTGCGGACCAGGCGCTGGAAGAGGGCTTGATCGGGCAAGTCCATGCTCAGTCCGCCGACGCGCGTCCAACTCGTGTGGTAGCGCTGGCCGGACATAAATTCCATGATGTCCCAGATGGCCTCGCGTTCGTTGAAGCCGTAAAGGAAGGCGGTGAAGGCGCCGAGGTCCAGGCCGGCGGCCCCGACGCACAGCAGGTGAGATTGAATACGGCCCAGTTCGCCGGCGATGGTGCGCAGAACCTTACAGCGCGGGGTGAGCTCGATGCCCATGAGCTTTTCGACGGCGCCGTGCCAGGCCAGTTCGTTGTAGACCGGGGCGGAATAGTCCATGCGATCGACGATGGTGACGTACTGGTTGTAATTGAGGTGCTCCCCGAGCTTCTCGAAGCCGCTGTGGAGGTAGCCGATGTGGGGCGTGCAGCGGATGACGCGTTCGCCGTCGAGTTCCAGGACCAGGCGCAGGGTGGTGTGGGTGGCCGGGTGCTGGGGTCCGAAATTCAGCGTCCAGTGATTGCCTAAACCGCCGGGCTGATCAGAAGGAAGCAAGTCGGAATCGGCGGGGGATAAGGTGTAGGGCATAGGGCTTCAACCGGAGACATTGTATAGGGGTTAGGGCAACGCGGCCAATGTGTTTCAAAGCATAAATATGTAATATCGAATATATATTAAACGAATGGTCGCTGACCATTGGTCACTCGACACTGACCTGCATTCTGGCCAGGAGGTCATCGAACTGGTCCAGGGAAGCGTAATGAATGATGAGACGGCCTCTGCCTTTGGTGGTGCCGGAACGGACTTGTACGCGAAGGCCAAGTTGACGGCTGATGTTGCGTTCCAGATCTACAATGTGTGCTGATTGCGGCGTAGGGGCGGCACGCTGAACTGGAACGGCGGCTTGGGCCACAGCCAGTTCCAGGTTGCGTACGGAAAGTGCCTGACCTGTCACCAGTTTAGCCAAACGCTCTTGTTCAACGGGATCGTTCAGGCCGGCCAGAATTTTGGCATGTCCTAGCGACAGTTCACCTTTAGATACCATTTCCCGCACTGGCGGTGCCAAATCCAGGAGTCTGACATAATTGGCAACACTACTGCGGTCTTCCCCAACGCGGGTCGCTAATTCTGCCTGGGTCAGTCCAAGTTCATCTAACAAACTTCTATAGGCCTGCGCACGCTCCATAGGATTTAGGTCTTGGCGATGGATGTTTTCGACCAAGGCTACCTGAAATTGGGTCATCCCAGCGATATCGCGTTCAATAGCCGGGATGGTTGTCATGCCAGCAAGATGGGCGGCACGCCAACGGCGTTCGCCGGCGACAACCTGATAACGAGTGCCGGCCTTGCGAACGATGATGGGTTGGATAACCCCGTTGGCCTTCATGCTGCCAGCCAATTCGACTAAGGCCGCTTCGTCGAAGTGTCTTCGGGGCTGATTGGGATTGGGATCGATTATATCAAGAGGCAGATCCAGCACTGCCTGTCCCGATGGTGAAGCTTGCAGTGAGTCGGACACATCGAGAGTAGAAACTGGTTGAAGATGCCCTTTGCCGGTTTGCTCTTTCGTGACCTCTACCGAAGGTGGTTCCGTAAAAGTACCTACTGGGATCAAACTGCTCAGCCCGCGTCCGAGGCGAGGGCGAATTTCGTGGCGTGCTTTAGACATATCGTCCTCCGGAAGATACACTCATAGAGTGCCATACAAGTGACTTATGTTCTACGTGGAACAGTATTGAAGTAAACAAGCACGAAAAGCGTGCCACACAAATCATCAGTGTTCCACGTGGAACAATAGTTAGAATACGAAGTGCGCATCCCGTGTCAAGAAGTACGAACACAAGAGAAATGGCTGGATAGAAAACATTGGATCAAGGAAACCATTACTATACATATTAAATATTTATTATTTGTGTATATTATATTTTATTGCGTTATGCGCCCATATCACTTTACCCCGTTTCTTTTGCGCCACCCTATAGTATTTCATCGCAGGTGGTTTGATGGCTGATATCGAAGCCAATTAACCATAGAGTTGCGGAGTTCTTGCCCATACATCGAGTAGTGACGCAGCACTAGCCGAATTTTGTTAAAAATCCACTACCAAAGATACAATGGCGCCTGCCGCAGCTATAAAATGGCCGTCTTTTCATCAGCTAAAAACAATGAAGACCAACTACTGGGATACCGCTTGCTCATATCAGCTGATTTTACCCCCGTGCATTATGTCTGACAGTGGGTTCAGTTTTTGTCAGACAGCGTCAGACATAGCACGTATCTTCTTGTTCACAAATTACTTAGACACAAGACATAGAATTTCTAAGATATGTCATCACGAGTTCTTCTTATTCTCGTCCCACCTCCCTTGGTTTGCATACTAATTACTCTTTTTCCGCATGCCTGATCCTTCTCGATCTCCGCATTTTATGATACAAGCTCAGCATGACTCTTCAAGAATTGGCTGGGAAGATTGATCACACTATTCTGAAACCTGAAGCGACGCGATTGGACATAGGAGGGACTACCCAGGAGGGGCTTGAGTACGGCTTTGCCGCCGTCTGTGTCGCCGGCGTCTTTGTCAAACAGGTGGCGTTATTGCTGGGGAGCAGTCGCGTGCGGACTTGTGCCGTTGTTGGTTTCCCACAGGGAACGAGCAGTACTCCCGCCAAAGCTTTCGAGGCGGTCATGGCGGTGAAGGACGGCGCCGCTGAGATCGATGTAGTGGCACATCTGCCGAATTTGCTGGAACACCATGGGGATGCTGTTTACGCCGAGTTAGCGGAGATCGTCAAGGCGGCGCGATCGGCGCGCAGCGACGTAGTGGTGAAAGTGATAATCGAGTCGGCGTTGCTGTTGTCGCTGGGGCCCGATCGCGGAGAAGGGGCCATCGCCACGGCCTGTCAGGCGATCCGCCAAAGCGGCGGCGACTTCGTTAAGACCAGCACCGGGTTCCACCCGGCGGGGGGGGCGAGTATCGAAGCGGTAAAGCTGATGAAGAAACATGGCCAGGGGCTGAAGATAAAAGCCAGCGGCGGCATCCGCGATCTGAAGACGGCCAGGGCCATGCTCGACGCCGGAGCGGATCGGTTGGGTCTCAGCGCATCGGTGGCGATTCTAAAGGAATTGGAAGCCAAACCCTGATGGTTGTGGCCTTATTTTTTGGCAAACGCCTGTCTGACATCGTCTGACAGCTGTTTTCACCATCAAAAACGATGGTTTGCCAACAAAGAAGGCCACGCTCGACCGTGATCGGTCAATCAGTACGTCAGCAGCAGTCGATCATGCACGACCGCATCGTGCAACAGCGAAAGATTCACGGCACGGATGAACCATACCCTATCGTCGTCAAACCGCATGGCGATGCCCATTCGCGCCAATGTCCATAGTCCCGAAGCGGTTAGATTTGGGAGGCAGCCATACGGTCCGGGGCCATTCAGCGACCGCCAATAAATTTTATCAACAGCGCGCCGCTGGAATCACCCGGCATGCCCAGGTCGTGATCGGCGCTGCCGTGGTCCTTGCCTGGAAGCGTTTCCCGCTGGGCGCTGCCGCCGGCCTGGCGGATGAGGCCGGCCAGACGATCGCTGGCGGCAATCGACGGAGCCTTGTCATTCTGGGCGCTGACCATGAGGAAGGGCGGCAACGGCCGGAAGTCGTTCGTGTGCGCGATGGGGGAGGCGTCACGCCAAACCTTTTCATCGTCGCCAAAATTCTTATGGATGTAGCCGGCGTACATGCCGCCTTCGTTGACCTTCTCCACCAGGTCATAGGCGCCGCCGCTCCAGGTCACCACACCGGCCAGGTCCGAAGGCTTCAGGCCCGCCCGCGCCAGCGGACGCGGATCCAACGCCGCCAGCGTCACCAGATGACATCCGGCCGAGTGTCCCATCAGAAATATTTTATTTGCATCGGCGCCCAGTTCGTCGGCGTGTTGACGCACCCAACGCACCGCGGAGCAGATATCGTCCACCTGGGCTGGGTGATGATCGGTTCCGCTCAGACGGTAGTTGATGCTCGCCAGGATAACGCGATGCTCGACGAGGAAAGCGGGCTTGTAGGCGACTTCGCTCTTGTCGCCTTTGGCCCACTCGCCGCCGTGAACGTAGATAATGACGGCGGCGGCGTGGGCGCCAGCCGGGGCGTAAATGTCCATGGTCTGCAAAGGCGTACCGCCGGTGACGTAGGGCACGTCATGGCGGACAATGCCGCCGGAAGCCACAACCGCCGCCAGGCTGGGTTTGGTGGTTGGTGCGGCCGGCGACATGGGCGTGTTGTTGGCCGCACAACCGGCAATCGTCATCAGGAACACGCTCAGCAATACGGTAGTGCCGCTTCTTATGGTCATCGCAGAATCTCCGTTGTTATTGATCGATGGCTAAAGTCCCAGGGCGACGTCGGGATTGGCATAGATCATGGGGCCCGAACCGATGTTGTCCTGCCGAGCCTGGTTCAGGGTCACGTTCCCGCCTTGGGCCCGGGGGAAATCATTGCCCACGATGGCTTCCACGTGGCCATCGGCAAAAGCCACGTTGGCGGCGCCGTTGATCAGGTTCATGCCCGGATGGCGGTAGCCGATGCGGCTGTTGGCATCGCCCAGGCGCGGGACCGATTGCCGGCCCATGTAGACCCCGTCGGCCAGCACCACAAGCTGCGCGGAATGGAGAATGGCGGCGGTGGTGTGCAGTTGAATATAGTTGCCGGTTTCATCGGGTCCCAGGCCTACCGAAGCTGTGTAGTAAAGATCGGCGGCAGCAATGCTGGCCGGCTGGCTGCCCACCGGGTTGTAGGCGTTGATCCAGTAGCTGACGCGGATAATCTTGTTGAAACCCAGGCTGGGGATGGTCACCGCCTGCTTGGGTTCGCTGTCGCCGCCCACGCCTGTGAACACCATTGGCCAGTCTGTCCAGCCGCGCGGCAGGGCAGGATTGGTTCCGGTCTGGCCATTGATCATGCCCTCCACGTCCACGGTGTTGGGACAATAGAAGACGGTATTGGTGTCGCGCTGGCTACTGGAAACATAGCCGTCGCGGTCAAGGATACAGGCCCATCCGTCCAGCGGCTGGCTGGGTCCGCCGGTATAATTACTCGATGATCCTGGCGCCGGCGGCAGATTGTAGGAGGGGACGACAAACCCATTGTTCTCGTCGCAGTACATGACCAAGCCCATGCCGATTTGGCGGAGGTTGGACATGCACTTGACGGCGTTGCTCTGGGCGCGGGCGCGGCCCATGGCCGGCAACAGTATCGACATCAGCACGCCGATCACGCCCACTACCACCAGCAATTCCACCAGCGTGAACGCCGGTGGCCTGTGAGGTTGGAAATGTTTCATACGCCTGCGCCTCGCGTGCGGCCCGATGAGGCCGGTCACGGAGGGCAACATACACCGCTAACTGCGGGAGCATGTGTTTTGTGCAAGTTTTGCACGATGCTCCGCAGGCCGGCGAATGGGAGTCCGCAGGGAGATCTGCGCCCGTGGTCTATATTTCCCACCAGCATAGCAGCGCGGCATCCGCCAGCAATTCCAATTTGCAAATGGTCACCGCTTGATCGTCAGTAGCGTCGCCTTGCCGGGATCGATGGCGACCTTGGCCACCGTTACCAGGCCAAACTCATCAGCGGTGACGTTGCCGCTTGCGCCAGCCGAGGTCGTCCAGGTGAACTTCTCGCCGGCTTTGGCGACGAATTTCTGGCAGCGACGGGGGGTCACATCCACGGTCATCGGCCCTTTGCACAGGTCGTTGGAAATCTTCACCGACCATGCCGCGGCATCATCGGTCACATCGCTCCAGGCAAAGCCCAGGTTGATGCTCCCTTCTTTGTCGCCGTCGCCTTCCTTCAGATCTTTGCCGGCCAATTCGCCGGTTCCCATATTGTCATCGATGGAGCTGTTGCCTAGGGCGGGGTAACTGCGATCAAGAGCGAACAATTCGCATGGATAGTATTTTTTGATCTTGGCCATCGGCGCCGGACCATCGCTGTGGCCGCCATCGTTCCAGGACATGGCCAAGCCGTGGTGGGCGCTGGTCAGCGCCTTGACCATGTCGACCTCCTCCTTCCATGTGGCAAAACCGTCATGCCGCCCGATAGACCAGGCATAGAAGGGCAGATCTTCATGATGGGACTCGGCGAATTTAACGCTGTCCATGCGCTGCAGGTAAGGTGTTTTGCCGTCCGCCATGAGCACATCGTCAATCTTCTTATACGTGCTTATCCCGACCAGGCCGCGCTGGCGCGTGCGCGGCAGCGTCGGCCAGAGACCGGCAAACAGTTCGCTGTGGCGAAACAGCAGGCTGGTCGAACCCCAACCGCCCATCGACTGACCGGCGCCGTAGATGCGATTGCGGTCCACGCCATAAACCTTGCAAACCCAGTCGATCGTCCACAGGACACGATTTTCCGTAAATGGATAAGCCCGCGCCTCTGTCGGCGCAGCTCCCTGGGGCGTGCAATAATATCCGAACCAGTAGGTCTCCATCGCCTGCTTGCCGTTGGGATGCTCGATGGTGTCGCGGTTGCGCAGGACCAGCGTATTTGATCCCTTTCCGTCCGCCGGGCGGCTCTCCTCGATCGCAAACGCTCCCGGCAGGCCGTCACGGTAGCCCATCTCCGGCGTGCCGAAGTAGATGTAATAATCGCCCTGGGCGCCGGCCATGCCGCCGGTGGCATTGCTGGCGTGCAGGCTGACCATAAGCGGAAGATTCTTCGTACCGGTGATGCACAATTGTTTGGCGTATGTCCCGTAGGTCTTGGAATCGTAGATCTTGATCGGCTCGATGGGCGCGACCTGCTCCTCAAGGGCCTGGGTCGTGGCCGATTCGCCCGGCACGACCTGGCTCCTGGTCTGCCCCTTATCATCGGTGGCCACAACCGCGTAGTAGCTCTTGCCATTGGCGACGACCGTCCGCACCGCCAAACCTGACCACATCGGCAGAGGAGTGCCACCTTCCTCGAGGATCATGGTCGGCTTCTGCGGGTCGAGGCGATCCTTGGAGTTGTAGGCCATGCCGAACATCTTGGCGGAGTTGTTGAACACGCCGCTGTAACACAACTCGGCCTGGGCGAGACTCTCCTGGGTGATCGGCTTATCGGATCGGTAGAGCGAATAGCGAAAATCCGCACCGGCCTCGCCTTCGGCGACATCGGCCCAGGTGACGAAAGTCTGGCCATGCCTGTGGAGTGCCTTGATGCCATGCACGGCGGGATTGGCCGGCGGCAGGGCTGCGGGATGGGTATCCGGCCCAGCCGCCTGAGCCGCGGCCAGCGTCGCCAGGGATGCAATCAGCAGCACGACAATTCGCAGTGGAGTGCAAGACATCCCGGTATCATATAACTAAAAGGCAAACGCACAAAGACCGGAAACCGGCAGTCGCGTGCAGGACGCAATTGGCTTCAAGGCTGAGGCGGCCCCAGACGAACAGGCGCCTTCCGCCTTCTTTCAGAATGCGGCAATCAGCATTCCCTTTGACTCGCCAGCACTGGCTCGATACAGACAGCATTCCAACCGCTGAGCGACCGCCACGGCCCATGATTCTTGATTCAACCTTCATCCAAAGAACACCCTGAATTTACATGCGTTGCCGATATTCCTCATGTTGTCGGGTTCAGGCTTCTGGACAGGAAGCAAACCCGGCGAGGCAGGACAGTCGTCGATGAACTCGGGAATGGATCCCCAATGTCAGTTCCACGGAAGGCGACGGAAAGTTGTGTTGATCGCCGCCAAGGAAAGGAGAAGGCCGTATGTCCTCGCGCAAGCTCCCTGCATTACCGGTTCCTAAACGCATTGACCTTCACTGTCACAGCAATGCCAGCGGGGAAACCACTGATCGGCTGCGCAACGCCATCAATTGCCCCGAGAGCTACTCGGAACCTTACGAAGTCTACCAGCAGGCCCGCCGACGGGGGATGGATTTCGTCACCATTACCGATCACGACAGCCTCGAAGGCGTCATGCGCATCATCCATGAGCCGGAGGTGTTTATCGGCGAAGAACTGAGCTGCTATTTCCCCGAGGATCGCTGCAAAATCCATCTGCTGCTGTGGGGCATCAGCCGCCAGGACCACGATGCCCTGCGCTTGATCGCCGATGATCTCTACAAGGTGGCGGCTTATGTGGCCCGGCACCAGCTTGCCCACGCGGTAGCCCATCCCCTGTACCGCCAGAATGACATCCTGGAAGCCTATCATCTGCAACGACTGCTGTTGTTGTTCAAGGGTTTCGAGTGCATCAACGGCGCCCACAGCGCGCTGCACCGCCAGAGCCTGGTGGAAGTGCTGGATGGGCTTGGTGCCCTGGACATAGAGAATCTGTCCCAGAAGCACGGGCTGGGAGCTTTGTGGCCGCAGCCGTGGATCAAGAGCCGGACCGGCGGCAGCGACGACCATGGTCTTTTGAACATAGGGAGGACTTGGACGGAAGTTCCGGCGACCGCATCCACCGTGGAGCAAGTGCTCCAGTGCCTCAAGGAGGGCAGATGCCGTCCGGGCGGAGCCAGCGGATCAGGTCTCAAGCTGGCCCACGCCATCTACTCGGTGGGGGTGCGCTATGTCGGCCGGGATATCGAGTCGCCCCAGAGCCCCAGTCTGCCCACGATGCTGCTCCAGGCCCTGGTTGGAGACCGCCCGGTTCCCACCGAACGCCAAATGATCAAACTGGCCCTCAAACACAAGCTCAAGGGCTGGAAAACGAAGTTGCTCAAGCCCTGGAAGCGCAAGCACGCCAGCAGCGCGGGAAAAATCCTGGGCAAGGGGTTCCTGGAATCTGCCAAAGCGCGCCTGCCAGAACACGAAGCGCTGGTGGAGGCCATTAAGGAAGGCGCGGCCCCGCTGGCTCGCCACGCCGAGATGTTTCGTTTCGCATCGGACGTGAACCGCGACGTTGCCGAAACCATCGCCAGAGCGATCGAAAACGCCGCCCAGGACCATCGCTTCATAGGGTTTTTTGACGCTGTGGCGGCAGCCATGGCCCACCAGTTCCTCCTCCTGCCGTACTACTTCGCATTCTTCCACCAGAACAAGGAGCGCGACTTGCTCGACTCGATCACCGGACGGAGCCGGCTCCGCGATCCCAACGCGGTCCGGATCGGCGTTTTCACGGACACCATTGACGAGGTTAACGGCGTCAGCCGTTTCCTGCGCGACATGGGAGAGCAGGCCTATCGCAAGGGCCGCACCTTCATGATCCATAGTTGCAGCCGTGAATTGAAATATGACCTTCCCTTCCGCAAAAATTTTCAGCCGCTGCTGTCGCGGTCACTGCCATATTATCCCGAACTCCAACTCAATCTGCCGCCGGTCCTGGAGATCATGGAATGGGCTGACCGCCAGCAGTTCGACGTCATCGAGGTGAGCACGCCCGGGACCATGGGCCTGATGGGCATGCTGGTGGGCAAGATGCTCAAGGTTCCCATTGTCGCCACCTATCACACCGATTTTCCCGCCTTCGTGAAGAGCATCACCGGCGACGCCAAACTGGCGGCCATGACCAAGAGCTACATGCGCTGGTTCTATTCACGTCTGGCCAAGGTTTTTTCGCGGACGCGGCAGTACTTCCCGAACCTGCGCGAGTTGGGCGTGCCCCAGGCCAGGCTGGTGGCCACGACGCTGGGCATTGATACCGCCAAGTTCAACCCGCGTCATCGCGACCTGAACGCCTGGACCGAGTACGGAGTGAAGGAAAACTACCGCCTGCTCAACTGCGGGCGCATCAGTCTGGAAAAAAACCTGCCCCTTCTCGTCCAGGCATTCAAGAAACTATGCCAGAAGCGCCGAGACACGGCCCTGATCATCGCCGGCGACGGGCCCTACAAGAAGCAGATGCAGCGCGAACTGGAAGGGCTGCCGGCCTATTTCCTGGGCTACATGGGCGATCAGGAACTGGGTAGGCTGTACGCCTCCTCGGACATGTACATCTTCCCCTCCCTGACTGATACGCTGGGCCAGGTGGTCCTGGAAGCCCAGGCCTCCAGCCTGCCGGTGCTGGTCAGCGACGTCGGCGGCCCTAAAGAAGCCATGGACGATGGCATTACCGGCCTGGTGCTGCCGGGCACCGACCCCGAGCCCTGGGCCCGGGCTATGAATAACCTTTTAACCGATGAACCCCGCCGCCTGCGCATGGGCCGCACCGGTGTCACGCGGATAAGCCGCTTCTCCATAGAGCGGGCCTTCGAGCACCTATGGGCTGAACACGTCCAGGTGGTGATGCCGAATCATGTGACCAAACTCGCGGAGGAAGAAACTCCGGCGCAGGCGGAGAATCAAGCGTTGAGTCAGGCTGTAGTAAACGGTTAGACTGCCAGACGCTTGCGCTGCAGGTATTGCGGCCGAGGCGCGAGCGGCGCACTTGGCGCTCTATGATTCTTACAGCTTGTGCCCCATTTTGGCTTTTTTGGTTTCCAGATACCGGCGATTATGCTCGCCCGGTTCAATGCGGATGGGGACCTCTTCCACCACCGCCAGCCCGAAACCGTCGATCCCGTAAACCTTCTTGGGATTGTTGGTCATGATGCGCAGTTTGCGCAGTCCCAGGTCGCGGAGGATCTGGCTGCCGATGCCATAATCACGGCGATCGACCGGCAGGCCCAGTTCCAGGTTGGCCTCCACAGTGTCCAGGCCCTTTTCTTGAAGGGCGTAGGCATGCAATTTGTTTGTCAGGCCGATGCCGCGGCCCTCTTGGCGCAGGTAAATGAATGCACCCTTGCCCGCCGCCTCGATCATCTGCATCGCCGTGGCAAGCTGCCCTCCGCAATCGCAACGGCCGGAGCCGAAAATATCCCCGGTCAGGCACTCGCTGTGGACACGGACCAGCACCGGCTCATCGTGCATGATCGGTTTACCGGCGGCATCCACATCGCCCACCCCGCCCTTGCACAACGCCAGATGCGGCTGGGCATCGACGGGGCTCTGGTAGGCATGCAGCGTGAAAACGCCCCAGGTGGTGGGAAGAGTGACGCTCTCCACGCGCTTGACGAACTGCTCACGCTTGAGGCGGTAGCTGATCAGATCGGCAATGGTACACATCTTGAGCTTGTGCTGCTGGCAGAAAGCCTGTAACTCCGGCCGGCGGGCCATTTCGCCATCTTCGCGCATGACCTCGCAGATAACGGCGGCGGGCTTGAGGCCGGCCAGGCGGCAAAGATCCACGCTCCCCTCGGTCTGGCCGGAACGGACAAGCACCCCGCCCTCGCGGCACCTCAGGGGATTGATGTGACCCGGGCGGAGCAGGTCTTGGGGCTGAGTATCATCTTCAATGGCGATCCGTACGGTGGTAGCGCGGTCGCGGGCGGAGACGCCGGTGGTGACGCCGAACTTGGGATGGGCGTCGATGGTTACGGTGAAAGCCGTACCGAGTTGGGCGGTGTTGTTCTGGGTTTGGGCGGCAAGCTGAAGTTTGTCGCAGCGTTCGCCGGTGAGAGCCAGGCAGACCACGCCGCGGGCGTGGGTGACCAGGAAATTGATGGCCTGGGGATCGATGTGTTGGGCAGGATAGACGATATCCCCTTCGTTTTCACGGTCTTCGTCATCGATCAGTACGATGGGCCGTCCGGCCTTGAGTTCTTCGAGGATGGTTGGAATCGTAGAAAAAGGCATAAGTATCTCAGAGAATCTTATACCGTCAGGCAGGGAAAAACGCTAAACCCTGAACGCGAAACGGCTCACGGTGTGAATTGCCGGGTGCGCATGGTGGCCAGCGATGGCCGGGATTGGTACAACAAACAATGAACCGAGAGCCATGAATAATGAGCGATGAACCTCAAATAAAGAATGAAGCAACAGCGAACCGTGTTCAGCGTTCACGATTCACGGTTCACTATTCAGCGTTTCTTGTTCCTCTGGCTATTTTTCTGCTCAGCCGGGCCGTTATTTTCACGGTCACGGGTTTTTCCCTGGTGGCCGACCAGCATTTTCACAATTACCAGGCGCCGGTGGCCGGCAATCTGATTGTTCAAGGCCTGACGCGCTGGGACGGCGGCTGGTTTATCCAGATCGCTCGCGAAGGATATCCGCACCGGCAGCCGCCAAGTTCAGAGCCGGCGGCCCAGGCCCAGCGTCGCGAGGAATTGAAACGCACCAACTTTTTCCCACTCTTCCCGCTTATGGGCCGATATTTCAGCATGGTCACCGGCCTGTCGATTCCCGTATCGCTGGTCATCTGCGCCAACCTCTGCGCCTTGGCGGCGTTGATCGTCGTTTACCGCATCTTCCTGGAACTTGAGGGCCCGGCCGGCGCCATGGCGGCCATGGGGCTGCTGGTCGCCTGGCCTTTTTCGTTTTTCCAGGCGGCGGCATATCCCGAATCAATCATGATGCTCAGCACGGCGCTGGCCATCTGGCTGGCGATGCGCCAACGCCATTGGGCCGCGGGAACGGCGTTGGGCATCGGCATCCTGGCCCGGCATCTGACGGCACTTGGAGGTTTGTCCCTGCTGGCTCAACACATTAAGGAACGCGGTTGGTATCCCCGCCGTCTCATTAGGCATCGCGATTTTCTGGGGTTGCTTGTGCCCCTGGCTATTGCCGCCATCTACCCGATATTTCTGGCCATCCGCCTGGGTCAGCCGCTGATCTGGCTACGCATGCGCTCCCAATGGGGCAACCTCTCTTGGGCCGGCGTGTACTCATTCTTCATGCGCAGTGATGTCCACCAATACCCGGAGATAGTCTTTTACATCATCATCTCCATCTTTCCGAGCCTGGGCGCCTTCCTGCTGCTGACGCGCCGCCGTTGGCTGGTCCCGGCGGCTTTCGGCCTGGGCCTGATGCTACTGCTGTGGTGTACCGGTGCCGCTGGACTGGGGCGCTACGGCGGTTCCTGCTGGCCAGCCTTCCTGCCTTTGGGCGTCATCCTCGCCCGCCGGCCTGCCATTCTCGTCGGCCTGTTATGCACGTTTGCCATGCTTCAAGGGATGATGCTATACCTTTTCGTGCATCTGTTCCCAATTCTGTAGACTTGTCTATAACTTCAGTATGAACAATAGGTTAAAAATAAATTAGCCATTTCGTTAAATATTCATCATCTACTACTGTTTATTATTATTACTGTTTATTAGGGATATGGTTGGTACATCCGCCCTTGCCGCGCACCAGAAGCAGTGGTTTAATAATGATATTAAGGAGATGAGTTATGTCACGCGTATGGTTTATCGTTTCGGCATTGGTTTTGTTCACTGTCGCGGCTGGTTGCTCGCAGTACTTGGGCGATTTCCGGTACTCGCCTCAGCAGGCCCTGGCAGAGATTCCTTCGACCCAGCCGCAGCAGCCGCCCGTGGTTTCGGTGCTGGCGATGGTGATCGGCGTCCATTGTGAGAATCAGAATGAAGGCATACCCACCTCGGTCGAGGTCCGGCTGAGGGTGCAAAACAATGGACCGGCGCCAGTCGTCTTTCAATCCCCGTCTCTGGAACTGACCAATGGCGTGGACATATTTCCGCCGCCGGTTGTGCGTCCGGCGCAGCCGATTATGCTGGGGCCGTCCGATTTCGCCGTAGTCAGCGCCTATTTTCCGATTCCACCGGGTCGTTCCTGGAATACCACCGACCTCACCTGGCTGCAACTTCGCTGGCGCGAGGATATCGCCGGCGAGACCGTCGGCCAAGTGGTGGATTTCCACCGTGTCTATAACGTCTACTACACGACCCCTTATTGGGGTTATCCCTACTACTATGGTTACTACGGCGGTGTAGTCGTCGTACACCCCAGATAGTCTGACATCAGGGGACTCCGCACATCTGTTCATGCCGGCCGCTATCCGCGCCGCATCGATCCGGTGTGGTGTCCCCTGGCGCTACACCTCGTTGAAGAGCTCCCATCCCTCGATTCCTTCGGCATCGCCTTGCTTGAGGTATTCGTACGCCGTTGCGGTGTTGGCAATGCCCACGGCGGCCGCCAGCCGTTCTAGCCGCTGCGATTCCATCCCCACGCCTTGCCGGTCCAGCAGCAGGCGGAAGGCGTCTTCCTTACCGGGGGCCAATGTGGCCAGCACCTGCGGATTGCCGACCATGGCCTCCTGTTCGGCGCGGTTCTCCTCGCCGAAATAACCAGGTTTGGAGAAGAAGGCATCCACAAGCTTGGCGTCCCGCCAGAACCAGTAGGCGCAGACGTCGTCATCATGCACCAGCAGATATAGCACCTCGCCGCCCACCGCCTCGGCGATCGCCTGGCCGATGGTCTGGTCCTGGCCATTGTTGTTGGGGTACACACCGATCCAACCATTGAGCGCCGGGCCGATCAGGCATCGGAAACGCCGGCGCTCGGCCACCCGCCTGATTACCGCCGTGATTTGGTCGACATTCTTACTGTGAATCTGCACCGAGCCATAAAAGCTGCCCATGGTCCGTCCTCCTCCAGTTTACCCACAGACGCCAAGCCTAGCACAATCCAGGGCGATTTGCATTACTTTTCCCGCTCTCGGCCTTCGCCGCCCTCCCTAACGCCTTCATGCCTCTCGCCTTCATGCTTTTCCTCGGCATGCGGAACCATCGGCTTGTTTACATTGCCCCGGCGGCGCTCAAGCTCTTTAGAATCCACCCTTCCGCCGGTCTTGGTGAAGCGCTCGCGATCCCGGGTCTGAAAAGACGCGGCAGCGCGGCGATTTTCTTCGACGTTTACGTAGCGATGGTGGAGGATATTCTCGTGGACTACGCGATTAAGGAACACGTCGCGGGTATAGCAATATCCGCCGAAATAGTAGTGATCGTGCCAGAAAAAACACCCTGGCGGGAATCCCAGTTCAAACTGGTACACGCACTCATCCGGCGGCGGTTCGACATCGACGGCCACCACGCCCTCGCCGACGATCAGCGGGCCCTGCACTTCCACGCTCGGCGCCACAACTTCGGCGTGCGGTCCCCGCACCACCACCTCGCAGCCGCTCAGGAACAGGGTAGTCCCGCAGGCACTCACCAGAAGCACCGCGGAGCCAATAACGCCATACGTTCGAGAAATACACATGCCTCACCTCATAAAAGATTTCGCTTCGTGCTGCCGCCAGCCAGTGCAATGTAAGATCGTACGGAGGCGCGCCAACCACAGTCAAATATCGCAATATGTCGACTAAAAAGCGCTGGCCAATGGACACGGGGGCGTCGCGGTTGTAAGATACTTTGCCGTTGGTATCTGATCGAGTCAGATGACGCCCAGCTCCGCTGCTCGCCTTTTCCCTCCCTCACTTTCCAACTCCCAGGCTGATTTGCCGGCCTCATCCACTACTACGTGTGAAGGAATAAGTGCATACGATGCGTCTTCTGCTCATTAACCCCGTGAATCCCCTGGCCCTGTCGGAAATTCGCCAGCGCTGGTTCAATCGCTATCGTGTGTGGAAACCGCTGGGCCTGGAGACCGTGGCGGCTCTGACGCCAGCCGGCTGGGAAGTAACCCTGATCGATGAGAATCTCGGCATCGGCGATTATGCCTCCATGCCGCGCCCCGACCTGGTGGGCATCACCGCGTTCACCTCCCAGGCCAGCCGTGCCTATGACCTGGCCGCCAGTTTCCGCGCCATGGGCGTGCCCGTGGTGATGGGCGGTATCCATGCCAGCATGCGTTCGGAGGAAGCGCTCCAGTACGTTGATAGCATCGTGGTCGGCGAGGCCGAAGAAGTCTGGCCGCGCCTCCTGGCCGATGCCAGTGCTGGTAAACTGCAGCGGACGTACCAGGCCGCGCGTGCGGACGGGCTGGCCATCCCCGCCGCCAGGCACGACCTGCTGACCAAGGGGTACGCTTTCGGGGCCATCCAGACCACACGCGGCTGCCCCCTGAATTGCAGTTTTTGCAGCGTGACCGCTTTCAACGGCGCCCGCTACCGCCAGCGGCCCATCGCCGACGTGGTCGCGGAAATGGCCACCATTCGTGAGAAAATCGTGCTGATCGTGGATGACAACCTGATCGGCACCAGTCCCGCCCACGCCACCCGCGCCAAGGCCCTCTTCCGGGCCATGATCGATGCCAAACTGAACAAGAAATGGATCGCCCAGGTCACCATCAACATGGGCGACGATGATGAACTCCTGGATCTGGCCGTCCGGGCCGGATGCATCGGGGTGTTCATAGGCTTTGAGTCCCCCACGGCCGAGGGGCTGGCCGAAGTAGGCAAGAAGTTCAATATGAACAAGGGCCGCGACATGCGCGTTTCGGTCAGCCGCATCCAGAAGCACCGCATCATGGTGGTGGGTTCTTTCATCATCGGCCTGGATAGTGACGGTCCGGGCATTGGCCGCCGGGTCGCCGACGCCGCCAGCGGTTACGGCGTGGACATCCTCAACGCCTTGTTCCTCACCCCGCTGCCGGGCACCAAGCTTTGGGACAAGATGCACGCCGAAGGCCGCATCCGCGCCGATGCCTTTCCCCAAGACTGGAAATACTACACGCTTACCTTCCCCGTGGCCCGCTACCGGCAGCTTTCCCAGACCCAGGTCAGCCATGAGATGGCCGAATGCGACCGGCGTTTCTATTCCGTACGCCGTATCGCCTGGCGCACCGGCCTGAGTCTCCTGCGCTGGCGCCGCCCGCTCTTTTCCATCGTCGGCAATCTTTCCTATCGCGCCAGCCTCCGCGCCAACCGCGATGCCTACCGCGCCTTTGCCCTTACACATGGACAGGATCCTTCGCCCGAATCCTCCCTGCTGGGCCAGATCGCCTCGCTCCTTAATCCCGAAGCGGCCACCTGAGCGCATGGCAACACCGGCAAGAGAGGAATTTAACCACGGATTTTCTGGCCTGGGCCTGGTGCCAAGGGGCGGTCGGCGGCACGGGCGGAGGCAGGCACCGGCAGGTGCTCAGATGATGGATTGATTGACGCCGGGTTGACAGGAGAGTTCCCGTTGGGTTGGAGTGGGGGCAAGAACGCGACGGAACTCTCAACCCTGGGGGTATTCGTTTAGTGTTTGTCTTGCACCTTTCCATCCTGGTGTGGAATGCCGCAAAGGCGGGTACATTAGGAGGGAGCATGGAAATGAATGTCCCCAAGCTATCTCCGCCCCTCAAATGGCACGGCGGCAAACACTACTTAGCCGACCGGATTATCGCCCTGATGCCTGCGCATCTGCATTACGTGGAACCGTTCTTCGGCGGTGGCGCGGTCTTGCTGGCGAAGAATCCCGACGGCATTTCCGAAGTGGCCAATGATATCAACGGGTGGTTGAGCAACTTCTGGAACGTGCTTCGCGAGGTGGAGCCCTTCGAGCGTTTTCGCCGCATGGCGGAGGCGACGCCATTCAGCCAGCCGGTGTGGGATGCCGTGGTAAGCGAGATGGCGGCCGAGCCAGACCTCAGGCATTACGAGCCGGTGCGGGCGGCCTTCATGTTCTTCGTTCGCTGTCGCCAGAGCCGTGCCGGGCTTATGCGAGACTTCGCCACCCTCTCGCGCAACCGGACGCGCCGGCGCATGAACGGGGAGGTATCGGCCTGGCTGACGACGGTGGAGGGCCTGCCCAGCGTCCACCAGCGACTCCAGCGGGTGGTGATTCTCAACGCCCCCGCGGTGCATGTGATCCGCCAGCAGGACGGCTCCAATACCCTGTTCTATCTGGATCCTCCCTATCCCCACATGACGCGTTCGACCATCGATTCCTACGGGGACTTCGAGATGTCCACGCAAGACCACGCCAAGTTGCTCGATACCATTGGCAATTGCCAGGGCAAGGTCATGATCAGCAGTTATGACAGCGATCTGTATGCCGAAAAACTCCGCGGCTGGAATCGATATTTCTTCGATCTGCCTAATAACGCCGCCGCGGGCGCCTCGAAGCACCGAATGACCGAGGTGTTGTGGTGTAACTTCTGAGGGGAGGAGGATGCCGAACCGCCGCGATGTTCGATTTTACACTGCGCGCATATTGACGATTTATCTCCGCGAGTTAAATTGTCTGAGTTAGAACCGACATCGGAACTTAAACGTCACTCGAACCGAAGGTGGTGGCTCCCCTTCGGTTCGAGTGTTTTGGCACATGGACAGGCAACTTCATCCGAGGCACCTTGGCGCAGCATCTGGTGTCAATCCGATTCTGTCCTCAAGCGATCTGGCCTTGCACGGACTGGCATAAGATGAATTTTACCGGGCATGCAGCGATATTTCCGCGACTGCTCCTGACGACAACCATCCTGGCCGCCTTAGCTTGCGGATGCACCAGCAGCATCGCCGACCGCTTTCTGGCCAGCCAGCGGTCGGAGTCGCGGATCGAGGACTTGCGTATCTTGCGCGGACAGGTGATCGCCGCATGGGGCCATAAGTTTCAGGAGATTCAGTACAGTGCCTCCGATGGCACGCCGCTAAGCGCCTGCATGCTGCTGCCGGCGACCAACTCATCGTTCCCCGCGGTCGCCATGACCCGGCCCCGGGGAGTCATTGTTCTGCTGCACGGCCTGTCGAATCAAAAGGAATGGATGCTCCGCGAGGCGGAAGGCTTCGCCAGCAACGGCTACCTGGCGGTTTGTGCCGATCTTCGCGGCCACGGGGCCAGCGGCGGCCGCTTCACCAGTTTCGGGTATCACGAACGCCATGACATGGCGAGGCTGATGGACATTCTGGCTGCTGATGGCTTCGACACCTTGCATGTTGGCGTCGTGGGCCGCAGCCTTGGCGCCGTCACCGCCATCCAGTGGGCTGCCATCGATCGCCGGGTCAAGGCCGTTGTGGCCATCGCTCCGTTCGCCGATCTCCGCGCCGAAGCCAATTACCTCTATGCCGCCCAGCAGCCGTGTCCCTCGCAGTGGAAGATCAACATGGTGGAAGACGCCGTCGAGCGGGAAGGGAACTTCCGCATTGATGATGTCACCCCCATCCGCTGCGTGCGGGTAATGAATACGCCTATTTATTTCATCCATGGCGACCGCGACGACATCGTGCCGTCCAGCCAGTGCGACGCCCTTTTCGAGAATGCCCGCGGCCCGACTGTCATCGAGCGCGTTGCCAATACCGGACATCGCGACGTCAGCAACATGGCCGGAGATGCCCTGCACCAGCGCATCGACCAGTGGCTGAACAGTTTCGTTCCGGCGGACGCGACGGCGGCGCCGCCGGATTGGGCATCCGCCATGCCGCATCGCAATCTCGTCGTTTCCAGCGCTGCTGTCCGAGCCCCGCCAGGCAGCGCTGTCGAGACTGGCAGCCCCCGATGAATACCACGCCAGACAAGATCATCTACGAAATTCGCCCGGCGCACGTCCAGGAAATCGTCAGTCTGCGCCATTCGGTTTTGCGCGCCGGACTGCCGCCGCACACCGCGATCTTCGATTGTGACGACCAACCGACTACGCGTCATTGGGTCGCCGTGACCAAGGCCGGGGTGCCTGACGTCGGCAAAGTAATCGGTTGTGCCACGGTGATGAAATCCACGCTTGATGGGGAGGACGCCTGGCAACTTCGCGGCATGGCGATCGCCCCTGCCTTCCGTCGTACCGGAGTCGGCCGGCGTATGGTTCTGGAGATCTATCGAACATTGCGCCAGGAAGGGCCTCCCTTGCTTCTCTGGTGCAACGCCCGCGAACCGGCGGTCGAGTTCTACCGGGCCCTTGGCTGGACCGTGTTCTCCGATCGCTTCGATATTCCCACCGCCGGTCCGCATTACAAGATGAAGATCCGCCTGACAATACCGTGAGGGGAAGCGGGAGTCGGGGCCGGGAATCGCAATCAGGGGCTTTGGCGTGTAGGTGTTCGAGCCAAGGGACCGCACTCATGCCCCTCGTCCCTATCCACTCTACTGACCTTCCGGCTCCTGTTTTTCCTGGTCGCCCTCGCCTTCGGTCCTGGCTTTGTCCGAGCGGCGGAAAATGGCCAGGACGCGGTCTATGGCGACGACAAACAACCGGTTGTCGTGTTCCAATTCCACGGGTATCGCCTCGCGCGGGTCGAAAAGAACCTTGTCATACTGGCGGATGGTATGGTCCTCATCGTTCTCGATGGCCTTGCTGATGGCGATGACGCGCCCGGTGATGACGGGAATCTCATGGCTGTCCGGCAGCATGATGCCACTCTTGGTCGTCCGCTTGTTATCGTCCTTGCGAATGACCACCCGCTTGCCTGTGGGCTCGATTATGTCGTACTCCGAACGCGGTTTGATGGGTTTGAGGGCCATGATGCTGATTATACCGTGGGACGAGCCAAGGCCCAAAGGCAAGGCTCGGAGGCCAGAAACGATAGGCGTTCCCGATCCCCGCCCAAGCCACTCCATCAGTCGTGCGGCGGCGCGGCTTCGCCAGGCGGGATGTCCGGTGGCTCCTCGCCTTCGATCAGGTCCTGGGCAAGGCGCCCCAGGTAGAACTGTATCTCCTGCTTGGCTACGGTGGCCGGCAGGGAATCGCGCAGGTCGTAGGAATGGGAGTGATCCTCGGCGGAATCCTCGCCGCGTTTTTCGCCTTCAGTGATGATGTGATGCTCGAAGGTCACGCAGTCCTCGTGGCCCTGCATTATCACCAATTCCCCCCAGCGCCAGGCCAGGTGAATGCGCAAGGCAAGCTGATTGCCCCAGGTGGAAACGCGATGCACGATCTGATTCCTGGCCAGCACATTCACCAGATCATCGATGGCGGGCAAGACGGCGCCGTGGAGAAATTCGGCGTAGTTCTGGTTGTACTCCTGCTGCCGTTCCATGGCCTCGCGTTCGGCGGTGAGTTTGTCGGGTACCACATCCCGGAACGAGCCCACACGCGCCAGCCACCAATTAGTAAACGTCTTATCGAGCATGGCGGTAAAGAGTAAGGGCAAAGGGTGAAAAGGGGAAGGGTCGGGAGTTGTAGATCGGGGATCGGGACAATCATTGGCTCATTCCTGCGTATCCGCATCGCCCTGCACTGCGTCACGCGGTCTCCCAAGCGCTAAGAATAGTGGCTGGCCTCGCCAGGCGAGCCGGCCGCCGCTTTCTACTTGCCACAGTCGGCATTCCACAGCAATATGCCTCCAGCCATGCTGCGGACGTCGGTGAAACCGGCTTGGCGCAGGGCCTGGGCGAATTGCAGCGAACGACTGCCGGCCTTGCAATGAACGACTATCTTGTCGTTCTTGTGTTGGAGCAGTTGCGACAAATGCTGGTCGATCTGCTGTAAAGGCATCAGCCGGGCGCCGGGAATGCTGGTGGCGGCGTGCTCGCTGGGAAGGCGGCAGTCGATCAGCAGGAGTCGTTCCTTGCTGTCGAGCATCTGTTTGACTTGGCGCGGGGTGATTTCCCAATCGGCCTTGAAGTTATAGCCGGGGGGAAGTCCGCGTTTATCGAGTTTGACGGGGGACCGAGACGTCGTCTGGGCCGATGATTGCGGGTCAATGGCAGGCATGCCGCAAAACTCCTCGTAGTCGATGGGGCTGGTAATGGTCGGATGATTGCCGCAGACAGGGCAGGCCGGATCGCGGCGGATCTTTACCGTGCGGAATTCCAGATCCAGAGCACTGTAGGTCGTCAAGCGTCCGATCGCCGGCCTGCCGATTCCCAGAATCAATTTGATGACTTCGGTGGCCTGAAGGGATCCGATGACGCCGCAGATTACGCCCAGGACGCCGCCCTCGGCACAGCTCGGCACCGAACCAGCCCGCGGCGGCCGGGGATACAGGCAGCGATAGCATGGGCCGGCCTGATTGGTCTGGGGATCGGGCAGGTGGGGGGCGAAGACGCTGACCATGCCCTCGAAACGGAAGATTGATCCGTACACATTGGGCTTCTTGAGAATCACGCAGGCATCGTTGACGCAGTAACGGGTGGGGAAATTGTCGGTGGCATCGACAATCACATCATAGTCCCTGGCCAGGTCCAGGACGTTGGTGCCATTTACGATGGTCTTGATCTCCAAGAGCTTCAGATCGGGATTCAGGTCTTTAAGCCGCCGGGCAGCCGCATTGACCTTGTCAGCCCCGATCGTGTTTTGGCCGTAGAGCACCTGGCGTTGCAGATTGCTGGAACTGACCACGTCGGCATCGGCCAGGCTGATAGTTCCGACGCCGGCGGCGGCCAGGTAGAGACTTACCGGGCACCCCAGCCCGCCGGCCCCGATGCACAATACTTTGGCGTCGAGAAGCTTTTGCTGTCCCTCGATGCCGACTTCCGGCAACAGCAGGTGCCGCTGGTAGCGATCAATCTGAACGCTGCTCAGCGGGGCGGGGCAAGCCCTGCCTAACGCACGGGTTGGGGGGGTTCTGGTCATCCAGTTACAGCGTACGTTTGTGGCAAGGCGTTGGTCAAGGGTTGACGTTCGATGCGGGCGATCAACATGCGCCCCAGAACCTGTCCCGGTTGTTCTATCAGCCAATAGGTTATGGTCGCCAGGGCCATGCACGCCAAAGTGACGCACGCCAGCGACAACAACCATTGCCCGATGGGATGCCAGTGCCAATGGATGGTGGCCTGACTCACCCAATGTTCGATGGGATCCAGGATTGCCCTGTGAATCAGGTAGACACTGTAGCTCACCTTGCCCAGGTGGGTGAAGAAGCCGTTGACCAGCAGAGGGTTCTCGTACAAAGCCAGGGCCAGCGTCAGCGGCACGAACGCCAGAGCGCTGCCGAAGGTGATGGGAAGATAGCGCCTGTTTGTGGCGGGCATCAGCCACCACAAAACGACGAACGCCGCCAGCAGCGCCCAGGATATACGGCGATGGCGCCGCCTGGTCCGCTCGTCGGAGGACTCGATGGCGGGCCAGACGTTCCGGCAAACGAAAAAGCAGACGATTCCCGCCGCGAAGGCGGGAAACTGGAAGGGAAGCATGAACCAGGTGGTGTCATGCCAAAGAGTTTTCTCGGGGATCAAGGGCCGCCAATAAGCCAGAAGATGAAAACCGATGGCCAGCAACACCGCCGCCGCCAACAGAAGCAGCGACGCCCGCAGCGAACGCACGGCACGGTAGAGCATGGGCAGGATCATGTAGAACATGGCTTCCACCGCGACCGACCATCCACCCGGTACAATGGCCTGTATCCAATAAGGATTCCAGCCATTGACGAACGTGGTGGTGGCGGCAATGGCCCACGCGGTGAGGCGCCTTCCCTCGCCCAGCCATTCGACATCCAAGGTGGGATGGAGCCCATAACGAAGAAGGAAAAAGATCAGCGCGGTCCAGAACATCGGGGCAATGCGGGCGATACGGCGAATGAAGAAGTTGATGGTCGGATGACGTTCCACCAGCTTGCGCCGATCCTGGGAGAGGAATAAGGTCAAGGCGCTGACCAGAAAAAACAGTTGTACCCCGCGTGCCCCGGTGCGCGTGAATTCGGTGATCTGGTCCGCCAGATCACTGTCGCCAACGTGCATTCTGCGCAATCGCGGCGCTCTCCTGGCGATGGTCGGCGTTGTTTTGCCAAGGCCCGCAGTGGATTGCACTACCGATTCCTCAGGCGCACCGGCGTCTGTCGCCGGCCCGGTCGCATCCGCAGCGGTCCCCGGGCTATATTGGGCTTTGTGGACGCGGGAAAAATGCACCTGCCCGGTATGAACAATCAGGACGCCCAGAATAGCTATCCCGCGCAGGGCGTCGATGAACCGGTACTTGGTCTTCATAGGAGACCGTCAGAAATTCAGGCCGCAAGTGCCAGGGCTGACCGACCCTTGGCCCCGGTTCCGCCTATGCCAGGTTCCCCATTTCCATCTCGTGCAGGCCCTTGCCGCTGGGCACCATGGGATAGACATGCTCATCGGGCTCGATGACAAAATCCACCACCACCGGACCATCGTGACTGAGCATCTGGCCGATGACTTTGGGCACGTCCTGCTTGTGTTGGCAGCGGATGCCGCGGATGCCGTAGGCCTCGGCCAGGCGCGTGAAGTCGGGGTTCTTCATCGCCGTGTTGGAGTAGCGCTGGCGATAGAACAAATCCTGCCATTGCTTGACCATGCCCATGAAATCATTGTTGAAAATCGCCACCTTCACCGGCAGGTTGTACTGGGCAATGGTGCCCAGTTCGGTGCAGGTCATCTGGAAGCTGGAATCGCCATCCATGTCGATAACGGTCTTGCCGGGGCAGGCGAGCTGGGCCCCGATGGCGGCGGGCAACCCGTAGCCCATGGTGCCCAGGCCGCCGCTGGTGATCATCTGCCGGGGATGGCGCCAGCGGTAAAACTGGGCCGCCCACATCTGATGCTGGCCGACGCCGGTGGTGACGATGGCCTGCCCGTTGGTCTGGCGGCACAACTCCTCGATCACGTACTGCGGCTTGGCTTTGGGGCTGTCATCGTGGTACTTGAACGGATAGCGCTTCTTCCAGGCGTTGATCTGGGCGAACCAGTCTTTGCGGTCGCGATGCTCGATAAATGGCTCCATCAACTCCAGGCTGACTCTGGCATCGCCCAGCACTTCGACATCCACGTCGACGTTCTTGCTGATGGAACTGGGGTCGATGTCGATGTGGATGATTTTGGCATGAGGCGCGAAATTGGCCAGGTTTCCGGTGACGCGATCATCAAAACGGGCGGCCACGGCGATGAGGCAGTCGGATTCCTGGACCGCGTAATTGGCGAAGGCGCTGCCGTGCATGCCCAGCATATACAGAGCCTTGGGGTCGGTTTCGTCAAAAGAGCCCAGGCCCAGGATGGTGGTGGTGACGGGGATGTTGCCGCGGTCGGCCAGGCGGCGCAGGGCATCGGAAGCATTGGCGATAATGACTCCGCCGCCCACGTACAGTACCGGGCGGTGGGAGCGGTTGATCAACTCGGCGGCGCGCTGGGCCTGGCGGGCGTGCTGGGTATTGGTGACGACCAGGCGACGGCGGTCGAGGATGTGCTGGCGGGGAGTGTCATCCACTTCCTCAGGGCAAATGGCGCTGGTGACGTCTTTGGGCAGATCGATCAACACCGGCCCGGGACGACCACTAGTGGCGATGGCGAAGGCCTCGTTGACCACCCGCGGCAGCTCGCGCACATCCTTGACGAGGTAGTTCCACTTGGTGCAGGGCCGGCTGATGCCGGTTATGTCGGCCTCCTGAAAGGCGTCGTTGCCGATCAACTTCGATGCCACCTGTCCGCAGAAGACGATGATGGGGATGGAATCCATCTGGGCGGTGGCCAGGGGAGTGATGGTGTTGGTGGCTCCGGGGCCGCTGGTGACGATGCACACGCCCACCTTGCCGCAGGCGCGGTAGTACCCGTCGGCGGCATGGCCCGAACCCTGCTCGTGGCGGTTGAGGATGAACCTGGCCGGCGTTTTGTATAGTTCGTCGAATACCGGAAGGATGGCTCCGCCAGGATAGCCGAAAAAGTGCTCCACCTTATGGTCGTTGACCAGTAATTCGTGGAGAATCTGCGCGCCGGTCTTGCCCTTGTAGCGGGCTTTGGCGACTGAGTGGGAGGTCCGAGTATGGGCTTCCGATTGCGTAGTGCTCATAAGAGTGTCATCCGACCGAACGCTTTGGCTCCAAGCGCAAAGCACAATACTTTACCGTTCTGCTCCGGACCATTCAAGAAATTTCGCCAATTTTTACGATGGAATTCGCGGAAACTATGGAGGCTGACAGAGGGGCAAGCAGGCCCATCCGACCCCGATTTTACGATAGCTTGCAAGATCATCATCTTGAGAGAGAATGGGCGGGAAGGTACAGGCCAGCGACGGTCGCTGGTCAATTTGCCTGTGAATCCCGGCTCAGGATACTACTACCATGCCCCGCACCACAACCATTGCATTGACCGTCCTGTTGCTTGCCGCCAGCGCTATCGCCCAACCCAAGCCGGCGAGCCAACCGGCGGGGTCGCCGTCGATAGTGCCTGCCGCCGCCAAGCCGATCCTGTTCATAGAAAGCCCGCTGCGATTCCACCTGATGTACCGTCCGCCGACTGTCCCGGTGGAAGCCCTTACGGCAGCCGGCAAGCCGGCAACCCAGCCGGCGATCCTCAAATTCGGCTTTACGGGAGACGTGCCTATCCGCTCGACCCACACGGATCCACCGCCGTCGGCGTGGCGAAACGCCGACTTCGACGACCGCGACTGGGCCCGTTGCCTGGGGCCAATGTTTCAACAATACGACCCCACCGCGCCCTACGGTTGGAATCCGGAAGTGGCCCCGGTGTCGCTGGGACAGATCGCCGTGCGCAGCAAGTTCATGGTCACGGACCCGGCGGCGGTCAGCGAACTGTATCTGGCCCTGGGCTATCGCGGCGGAGTGGTGGTTTACCTCAACGGCAAAGAGGTCGCCCGCAGCGACCTGCCGGCCGGCGAACTGACCGCTGACACTCCGGCCAATGCCTACCCGGATGAGGCGTGGATCGACGCGACCGGCCAGGCCATCCCCGCCGCCGTCGACTGGAACGCCGACCATAAGGCCCGCGTCCCCAAA